>Ga0163144_10005901_pt1 | contig 27154 bp, 26 predicted proteins | sample OliLak19BULKMAT1_FD_123175 | JGI IMG/M metagenome (GOLD analysis project Ga0163144, IMG submission 123175) | Freshwater microbial mat bacterial communities from Lake Vanda, McMurdo Dry Valleys, Antarctica - Oligotrophic Lake LV.19.BULKMAT1 | ecosystem: Environmental > Aquatic > Freshwater >...
ATATCGCCCCCGGCAGGAGGCCGATACCTATGGTTAGATTGTGCGTTCCTTCCGGGGAACGCCAAGCGGGAACCCGCACATCTCAAATACGGCATGTTATCTTGCCCTAAGACCGATCGCATAACAAACTGCCTCAAGGTCAACCGCTGACAGACCGGTATTAAAATATAGTCTGTCTTTTCTCCCCTACACTAGACACTGTGAATGTCATCATTAAAACAATACGTTATTGCAACTGTCTCCGCAGAGACTTACTATCAGAAACGCTTTACTGCGTGGAATCCTCGCAACCGCCCCAATGTGATCTGTCCGTGGCATGACGATAAAAAGCCCTCCCTTTCTCTCAACCTCCACAATGGAGGCGCTCGTTGCCACGCTTGCGAAGAGGGACGAGTTGGTAATATCGTGCATTTCGAGTCAAAGCTGTTGGACATCAGCGAAGATTCGGCGGCTGGCAAACTTTATAGCGAATTCATACGACCTATCGTGCCGGATGCAATACTTGCAAGCCTGCAAAAAGCTCTGGCAGCGGATCGAAAGATCAGAAAAATTATTGAGGCAGATTGCGGAATCACACCAAAGGGCATCGAACTGTTTGCTCTTGGCTGGGACGCCCGTTCACGGCGTCTTGCCATTCCCATCTTCGATAGATGGGAGCAAGTTATTAACCTGCGCCTCTATCGCCCGCCTCGGTTCAGGTCTAAAGCGGACGAAGCCTTCAAGGTTCTAAACTTAGTTACAAGCAGTAACACTCCCAAAGAGATTCGTTACGGCGGGAACACCCTGTTCTCTTGGCCTCATTTCGAGGAGTTCACACTGGACGCTCCAGTTTTTGTGATGCCCTCTGAAAAAGAAATGATCCTTGGGATGCAGGAAGGATTGCAGTGCGTTTGCGCTACGGCGGGTGAGCAGTCGTGGGAGGAATCATGGAAGGAATACTTTGTAGGCTATGACATCTGCGTAGTAGCTCAACGCGATACTACCGGCCGGTCTGCCGCAAACAAGAAACTTGCAAGCCTGCAAACCGTAGCCAGCTATGCGTGTATTATTGAACCTCCCACTCAACTCAAGGACTTTGCTGACTTTGTTGTCGAGGAAGCAGGCACAGGTGCTGCTTTGCTGGCTGCGTTTGACGCAAAGAGACGCCCTGCTAACAGTAGCCGAGAGAAAAATAAAGTGGCGCGTCGCAAGACGTTAGACGTGGACACCAAAGACTTTCTCACGAGGGGTAAGAAAAAGAAATCCCTTCTTTCAGATGACTCCTCGCCCGCATTGCCCGGCAAGTTCTCTGACCAACTGGTCAAGCTGGTAGATGTGGGTCATGCACCTGAGATGCTCAATCAGATCATCCGAACGACGGGCATTGTAGCGGCCAAATCTACACGGACATACTCTATTCCTTGGCGGTTCAAAATCAAAATCAAGGGAGATGCACAACGATATTATAGTGTGCCGATGGGTCGCACACTCTTGTCATTTATCGGGGCAAGTGATGGGCGCATCCGCGAGGTTGTCCGAGAATTGCTAGATAACGACAAAGCATCAGTCGAAACAGAGTCATTCATTACTGCGGCAGAAGTAGAAGTGATTCCTACTGCGGCAGTAGATGAAGACGTGCCCTATGTCACACAACGGTGTTACTTTATTGGCGCTCGCATCGAAGCTAACATACCGTATGAGCTTGAGATTATTCCAACAACGGCAAGTCAAACTCAAGAGACAATAGGTATTATTGTCAAGGCAACGCCTATTGCGAGAGCACTCGAAAATGCTACGTTCACGGTGGCAGAACTTGCAACCCTGCAAACCTTTCGACCAGCAGAAAAAGAAACAGTGTGGGACAAAATGATGGAGCAAGCGGAGGCATTAAGTCGGCACTACACAAAAATTTACAATCGCCCAGACTGGCACTTGGTCGCATTACTCACATGGTTAAGCCCCATAGGCTGGATGTTCCCTTATGAAAAAGAAACTCAACGCGGCTGGCTCAACTCACTTGTTCTCGGCGACACCCAAACAGGTAAAAGCAAAGTCGTCCAAACTTATCAGCGCCTCTTCCGCGTCGGTGCCGTTGTCAACGCTGAGAATTGCACTTACGTTGGATTGGTCGGTGGAGCGATCAAGATGGGTAGCGGGCAATTTATGTTGCGCTGGGGGCGCATCCCGCTGGCAGACAAACAGCTTGTCGTTATTGAGGAACTCTCCGGGCTGTCAGTCGAAGAAATTTCAAATATGTCCGATGTTCGCTCCAGCGGAATTGCACGTCTGGATAAAGGAGGGCTGTCTGCGGAGACTAACGCTCGAACTAGGCTCCTCGCACTTTCAAATGTCCGACCCGTTAATAAGAATCTTGCTGGCTACCTCTCTGGAGTTAAGGCAATTCAAGAATTGGTCGGGCACGGGGAAGATATTGCACGCTTTGATCTCATTAGCACGCTCGTTGATCGAGAAGTTTCCAACGAAGTAATCAATCGCCCCTTCTCTGCGGACGGCGATAAAGATGCTACGCCTGCTGAAACTTATCAGCGACTGTGTCAATTCGTATGGGCACTCAAACCAGACCAAGTAAAAATTACTACGGACGCATATCTTGCATGTCTCGAAGAGACTAAACGACTTGCCGACATATATCACCCTGCTATTCCTGTATTTAAGGGTGGTAGTGGGCGCTACAAAATTGCACGAGTGGCTGCCGCTATTGCATGCTTGCAATTTTCTTGGACAGGTAAAGCGATCCTCGTGCTTGAAGATCATGTCTATGCTGCCAGCCAATTTCTCGAAATGCTTTACAACAAGTCGAGCTTCGGATATGACGAGTGGTCGCGTCAGATGTTTGATCGAGATGGGGTGAAGGATATAGAGGCGCTGGATAATGCATTGCGAGTTGCGATACGCAACGCAAAGACTCGCGGCAAAGTCATGGAGTCTCTGGTGCATACTGCCAAGTTTAGCCGAGACGAAATGTGCGCAGTTGCATCCTTGCAAATTACACAAGCCGATGCACTGATTGGAGTCATGGTTCGTGAACGTGTGCTTCGCAAGGGCGAAGCTAATGTATGGGAGATTACACCTGCGGGACGTGACTGGATGCTCACTCATCTCAACGATAACCCGCTTGGCACCAACGGCAAGAGTGGGCACAGCAAACACGATTGGTTCAACAAGGCTTGACTTAGCACATAGAGTATGGTATACTTATAGGATAATGAATGAGAACCCTAATTGTCAGGACTGCGAACTTCACAGCAAGGCTAAGCATCGCTGCTTGCCCTCCGTTGGCGACGTTAATTGCAGGCTTGCAATTTACCTAGACAGCCCTAACTTCCTCGACGATCGAACGGGTCGCAGCTTTGACAGTGAGAATGCGGACTTTGTGCGTTACTGCTTGCAACGCATGAGTGTCAGTCTTGCAGACGTGTATCTGGACTATGTAGTCAAGTGCTATCCCGGAAAGCTGCCGGGCAAAAAAGAGGATCGTATGGCCTGCGTTAGAGCCTGCTCACAATACCGTTTTGCAAGTCTACAAAAACTCACAAAGCTCAAGTCGATGGTGGTGCTAGGGTCGCTGGGCTGTGAGGCGATTACACTGGAAAAACAGATAAGCAAGAAAGCCGGTGCAGAATGGGTGCCTCTCAGTCCTGTCATGCGGCAGCACGTCAAGCACGTATGGGTAGGTTTCTCTCCCGGCTTGGTCAAAGAAAAACCTAGCGAGGCCGGTGGTATCTATCGTGTAATCTTTATGGCTGCCAAGGAAGCTGGACTCAACCCCGCCGTTGCAAAAATCAAACCCTACGAATTCGACATATGACAACCAATGAACTTATCCAACTGATGCGGACTTGCAGCCTTGCAAAAGTGCGGGCACAACTCGAACTTGCTGAGAAGAAATCTCCCGAAGCATTCAAAGTGATCGTCTCGTTTTATCAATCAGCGAGTCAACGCAAATGAAAGCACCATTGCTGCGAAAGCTAATGACACGAGTTCCGATCGACGAGTTGAGTGAAGAGCAGATTCTTTTCTATGACATCGAAACAACGCATCAGTTCGCTCCATATACTGAGCTTAAACTAATTGTGGCGCAAGTTGGCCTCAGCGGTAAGCCTTATGTTGTTAAAACTCCTGCTCAGCACACTGATATTAAGCGACGCCTTAATGATCCTAGCATTCTCAAGTTTGGGTGGAACAATAAATCATTCGATGATATTGTTTTGCATCGCCACGGCTATCCTGTTTGTGAAGAGAACTCACATGATCTTATGCTTGCCTGTAAAGCAGTGGCCCCGCATCTTGCAAGCTACTCTCTTAAGTTTGTTAATTGGCATTATTTTGCTGACCCTCACTTCCCTGAAATGGAATTGGAGCGTTACGCTCTGAAAGAAGGGATTGACAAATGGTCTATCACCGGCCCGATGATGGAGGAGTATGCGCTGTGGGACATTACGCAGACACAGCACATGTTCCAGTTGTTTTGGGACGTAGTCATTCGCAAAGCACACTGGCACGCATACCTTCTCGATGTCTCGCAAGGCTTGCCTGTGCTGGAAATGGAGACTGAGGGCGGACTGTTTCTCGATGACAAAGACTTGATCAAACGAATTGCAGCCTTGCAAAATGCGAAGTTGTATTGGGAGCAGCGGGCATACCAACTGTCAGGTGGGAGAGTAGAAAACCCTAACTCTTCCAAGCAGATGGGTTTGTATCTCGACGAGAAAGGTTTCATGATGGAGCTTACCGCAGGCGGTGTCTTTCAGGTTTCTAAGACTCTCATTCTCGATCTGCTTGATCTCGATAATCCTGCGTTAGATAAGGATACAGTTATTCGCTGCACATATGAAGTGCGCAAAGTCAACTCCTCCCTGAAATATTATGAAAACTATCACGAAGCTTTACATCACAGTAAAGATCACTTGGAGCGTGGCTGGATACCTATACAAGTATCTATCAGCAACGCCCGCACTAGACGTTACACCAGCAATTCATACTATAAACTCAATTTTCAGAATCCAGACAAGGAGGCTAAGAAAGTGCAGCTTGTTCCCGTGGGTTTCCTTGGTGTTTGGATCGACTCAACTCAAGTAGAAAATGTCGTCCATATCTACGAATCAGATGACCACCTGCGGCGAGCCGCATACGAAGCGGACGCGGATTGGAATGAATACGTGTGGCTTTGCAATCGTATTTTGGGAGGAGACAGGGATAAAGTCGAGCTTGACTCTTTGTCGAGTCCCCAAGTGCCTCATTGGTCTATCTATAAACAGTTCAAGACCATCAAACTCGCCCTTAATTTTGGAATGGGAATTGACAAGTTCTGCAAATCCTGCGGCGTTGATGAAGAGACTGGCGAACATATGTTTGGACTTGTCCACGATGCCTGTCCCGCGATTCGTCGTCTACAACGACGAGTGGCATCAGACCTCGCTAAGATCGGTCACGTTACTGACGCATTCGGCCATATTTATACAGGAAGCGTTCGCAAAGCATACAAAGTTGTTGCGTATCTTATTCAAGGATGCGGAACTGGATCTTTACCAAAGGCTCAAATACGGGCAAATTACGACACGCTTCGAGAGTTTGACGGATACGTGCGAGGGCAAGTTGGTCGTCGGAGTCCAGAACATTCCCGGTTTAAGTCTGGAGTTATGTGCGGAACTTGCCATGATGAAAACAGCCTCAGGCTTCGACTCGATCTTGGCAAGACTACGATAGTTGCAGCCTTGCAAAAGCTGATGTATAATATGACTGACAAATTCTCTCCCAAGTTCGATAACATTCCACTGCGGGCTAAACTCTACCTCTCACGCACCACCTGCCATGAAGCCGAAGAAGTATCCATCAACGATCACGAAAAAATCCTCTCCTACCTTTCGTAAGGTAGCCCGACCTAAGATCAAAAAGAAGAAAAGTTGCAACCTTGCACAAGCCTTTGCCGCAGCACCTACTCGGTGGGTCATTCCAAAGCCACTCGAATGGCATGAGGACGACATCATTCCTTTCGTCTTTTGGCGCAATGGACGGCCTAAGCCTAGACGTTATCAGTAACTATGAAAAAGCAAATTAAGCAACAACGAATTTTGGCCCTCGATCCTAGCGTCATGAATCGCTGCGGTTGGGCCTGCGTGCATATCAAGTGGTGGTCTGATGGCACCACTACAGATACATGGGACTTCGGCAGCTTCGAGATCAGCGGTATCAATTTCCAGATGCGGTGCTCAGATTTGAAAGACTGGATAATCAATCTCGGCTTTGACTTCGACACTCTTGTGCTGGAATGGCCTACGTTCTATGCCAGTGCGAAAGGGCAGATCGCTGCGCAGCAAGGCTACACCATCAATCTTGCAGGCATTGCCATGTATATTGCAGGCTACTTTCAAGTGGATTTCCGCAGGCTATTCCTCTATACTGCACCCGACTGGAAAGGCACAGTCAAGAAAGCCGTTACCGCCAGACGGTTCTTCCGTCTGTTTGGTCTTAGTGAAATGAAAATAGACCATGATACCATCGACGCCGTGATGATGCTGGTCTGGCACTGTAAAAAGAAAAGGCTATGCTAACATGGGCAAACATCAGAATCCCCGACCATCAGTTGTAGATAGTATGTCACCCGGACAAAAACAAGCGTATTGGCAAGGTTATCGCAGAGGCTACCTTGTAGGATGCAAGCGTGATCAGACAGATAAGCTCGAAACTGACGCTGTGAATATGCGTGCTAAGTTGCTTGAACTGGAAGTTGCCAAGTCGCAGCTTGCTAAAGTCGAGGCACTTTACCTGCTGATTTGCAAGAAATCTGAAAAGAAGGGATGATGACGAACTCCGAGAGGAGTTATCGTTGAGTGCGCTCCGGTTCAGGCTGGCCCATCTTCGAATGCAGCTTGAACATGATTTGAGTAACGGCCTCGTTGTAAATTGCAGTCGCCCTCGCGCGTTCTTCCGTGGGCACATTGAGCGAGTTCGTATCACGAAGCAGTTGCTGCTGAATCGCAATGTCTTGCTGAGCTTCTCTGGCCGCAGATTTTTGCACGGTTGCAAGACTGGCATTGCCAAACCTCATACCTGTCATGTAGTTAGCGATAATGTCACTAGGGCGATACTGCACGCCGGTCTTCATGTTGGTCAGTCCGCGACCACCATTTGCATTCTCGGAAAAGGCACGAATAAGGCGCTGCCCCTCATAGCCGGGAGGCATCCACGGCGGAAGAGTTTCTTTCAGAATCTCGCGAACGCGCCCGTAGCCTGCGATCTTCTGCCCCGTCCGCAAATCTTCACCGGCAATCTGCTCGGCCGCCATGTTGAGCAACGGAGTATTCTGAAGACTGACGATAGGGTTGGCCGCAAGCGCACCCTGCACGTCCCCGTTTGCAAATGACTTAATCATTTGGGAGTAGTTGTCGGCAGGCAACAAGTTAGTGATGTCGAAGTAATGAAACTGGCCGGCCTTGTCGCGATGGGTGGGAATGCGAAACCGCCCACGGTTGTAGTCAGGTGAAAGTCTCTTGAGCTTTTCCCAATCCGCCCGATCTTTGTCTGAGAGATTGCTTTCCGCCCCCGCAAGCATCATTGCAGGGACGGCAGCCATAGCTCCGAGCACTGTTATGGCGTGCATGCGTCCCGCAGAGTTAGGGCCGGGAGAGATTGCATCCTCTGACAGATTCTTAAGGATACGTGTAATCTCTGCAGTATAAGAGATAAATAGATTGATAAAGGGCAACTGCCGCCCGACCTTAATGATGCGTGGCACTGTGCCGTAGTTCATCGTATAGCGTTCGGTAAAAGCTGCCGCCTTGTCGATGGTATCGGTGGCACTCATGGCATCTTGCAGGCTTGCAAATTTCCCTTCTTCAAGGGCGCGTGCAGCAAAGCGCTTACGCGCAGAGATAAAAGCACCCGCCCGAATTAGCGTATCGGGTTGCTGATAAAAACGTAGGATTTTATCAATCGCAATCTTACCTGCTTTGATCGCAATGTCAGAGTCCATGAAACCAGAGAAAATAGTTCCCGGCCCATTGGTCAATTCTGCTGTAACAAAATCTGCTCCGATGATACCTCGCTCAAGCATCAAATGATAGTCAGCCCCCTTAATTCGGTGAATCTCACGCCATGCCTGCGTTACATCCCCTGCATTTGTTCTGGCCATAAGGCCAAAGACGGGCATCTGCAAATAGTTGCGAATCACTGTCAGCGGGTTGAATGCCGTGCGCCCAATTTTAATCAAGTTGTTAAATTCCGCAATGCTGCGGATAACAGGCTGCTCCATCCATTTGAAGGGAGTAGCATACGTGTTGATTTCGTCACGCGTGAACCTATCCACCCATTTGTTTTGCAACTTACCGTAAGCTGAGCCTTCAGGCACAGCACCGTAAGCATCCAGTTCTTTGAGTTGGTTTTGCAGCCTTGCAAGTTCGGCTGGATCGGTCACATTCTTCTGGCCGTGCTCTAAGACTCCGCGCAAAGAGTTTAGTTCCGTGGCAGTATAGGCAAACTTTAGACCATTGCTATTAACGCGGTTGTCAAGCATGTCAAATACCTTGGCACTGATGGCCGAAGGATAAACTTTTTGGAAAGTATACATCATCCGCTCAACAGGATTCTTATACTCGCCCAGCCAGTCGCGCCAGTTGTCAGTAATTTTGTGCTCCAACATCCAGTCTAGTTTGAGTTTCTCCTTGATATACTCAGAGGAATAAGGGTTGTGTTCCAGTCCGCCTACCAACACTGACTGCCCCTCGATTTCTTCTTCAGTAGCAAGCCGTCGATACGTAGTAGAAGTATCAATTTTTTGACCGGAATTTCCACGACGCCCACCAAACAGACTTTGGTTAGCCTGCACTTCGCGCATGTGCTCGCGCATAATGCTATCCGCAGTATGATCTGAGTAGTCAGGATACTTTGCCATGAAGTCTGCTTTAGCCCTGTCAAAAGCATCCATGTTGAACTTACCTTCCAAGTAAGCAGAATAGAAACGACCAAGGTATTTGTCGGAAGTGTCGATTAGATGATCGCGAAACTTGCTCTTGCTCATGCCCGATGCAAACATCTCAGTTAGAGTAGTCATGCCCTCGCGCGCAGTAGTGATAAACTGGCCGTAGGTTTGTAACTCCGGCGTAGTCAGCATCGCTTTGAACTGATCTTTATCAATCTTTCCTTGGAAGTAATTATCCACCGCTTCGAGTAGGGTGGGACTTGGCTTATACCAGCGCACTTTGTCGAGCGCGTCTTGCACGGTTGCAAGAACCAATGTGCCTGCGCCACGAGCTTCTTGCGTCAAACCTTTCATCAAGGCATCAAGATTAAGATTGAACTCTCGTTCGAGAAGACGCACAACCTTGGCCGCAGCACTGGCTTCTGCTGTTAGCCCAAAACGTGCTTCAGCCCCAAGCTCGCGAAGAGTCTTGCCTCCGCCCAAGATATGCGCCAGAGTTTTAATGGGATTACCTTTGCTTGCGACTGCCGCAGCTTTGACTTCTGCAGCTAGACTACCGCTAAGTAGTCGCTTGGCAACAGCCGGCCCAAACATGCCGAGCACCCCACCTAGCAGAATGCCCTCGGCCGTGCTAATCTGGTTAGGCTCAACTGCCGGCCCGATGATGCCACCTGCAACTCCTCCCACTACAGCGCGCACACCAAGACGCGCAAGTTCCCCACGCAATAAGCCGCTAACTACATCTACGGGAGGAGCATTAGTTGGAGAAGTCGGCAGGGTTCCTGAAGAGAAGGGATTGCGAACTGGCGGAGGCGACCACGAATTGCTGGCAGGAAATGCCTTGCTCAGCATGGCCGTATCTCCCGTTGCCAGATGGTCATACATTTTGCCTGCGATGGACTGCAAATCTTGCAAGGCTGCAACTGCCTTCACCTGCTTGTTGCTGCGGAAGAAGTCAATGACGCGCACCATCACCTGCTTAAACGTGTCGACAGCTTCGCGAAACTTGTCAGGCAGGCCATCTACCTTGGTGCGCTTAATCAATTCCATCGCACCAATTTCTGCCATGACTTCACCGGCAGCCAATTCTTTTGCACCTTCGCGAGTCAGGCCCGGACGCCGATTCTTATACCAGCCATAGACTTGGTCTATGTCACCAGACAAATATGCAATGACTCCTTTAGACGGAGCTAAATCCCCCTTTCCTTTCAGAATCTGCTCTGCCACGTAGGTGCGTTGCACTTGCGGCATTGCGTCGACGCGCTCCACAATAGCGCGAGTAATCGGCACTCCGTCGATCAGGAGATTGCTGCGTTCTGCAAACTTGTGTGCAACATGGGAAACTTCGTGTCCGAATAAAGCAGCCACACGCATAAGCGCACGGCTCTGCGTGTCAGCCGACATTTTACCCCAATTTTTGACAATGCCATTCACCCACTGAAGGTTAAGCGCAATCCGTCCAGACTGCTCATACATCGCACCTTTAGCTCCCGGCATCCGAAGCGACATACTCACGTCGATGCTTTGGCCTGCGGCAGTTTGCATGCGATGAATAATTTCTCCGATTATCGCGCCTGCCTCTGTGGGCAATCGCTTCAAGCCGTCAAGCAGCGTCAGCACTTCACGACTCTTGCCGGGCAGAGTCTTGCGACTGGCTCCGGGGCCGCTACCTTCCTCCATGCTGCCGAGCAGGTCTGCTTCTGACTCACCCACCTGTGCAGCACCCCGACCACCCTCGCTACCACGGAGTCTGCCTGATTCAATGCCTTGGAACGGCACAGTGCCACCCGTTGGAGTCACAGGTTGCAGCCTTGCAACTGGTTGAGTGTCGCCAGCAAGCACACTGGCGGTTCGTTTGCCGAAGATCGGGTCTTCAATCTCGACATGCAAAGTGTCACCTTCCCGTCCGACAATACGTGCGTCCTCCATGCCGAAGCGCCCCCGCACCCGCACCATATCCGCAGGCGTTGCAGGTTTTTGCAAGGGTGCAAGTTGCGGCTCAACATCAGCCACCTTGACGGGCACGTTCTCGTGCATCTTGTAAAATGCTTTGTAGTCTGTGTAAAACTTAGAACCTACATCGCGTGCCCAGCGATCAATCGCCATATCTTCCGCCTCCGTCAAGCGGTAATTAACTACTTCTCCTTTATTGTTATGTCCTACTCCCAGCACGGTGTCTAATTCCCCTTGGGCTTTCATCTTTTTGAGCACCCTCTCAAGGCGACTTACACGATCAGATTTACTCGGATCAATCGTGTATGTTTTCCCTTCCCCTAATGCACTTTTGCGATTAACCTTCCCTTCTAGCAAAGGAAAATTACCATCCACCATATTATCCAACTTCTCCAAAATCGAGGCTGGAGAAAAACTATGGAAAATACGTGACTGTCCCGCACGAATTCGTGCTGCATCACCGGACGTAATATCCCGAATAAGTTGTTTGATGACTTTAGGGAGCAACCTATCTAAGGCAGAAGTTGCAAGCTGAATTTTAACCGGATTTTCAGTTTTATTAGCTTCATGCAAACGTCGACTTGCGTTGTTCACTTCATCTGCCACATCAATAGAAGCAGAAGATCGTGTAGCATCCCATCTCGATCCTCCGGTGTGCGTAGAAAACTCGGGCGAGATATAACTAGGATGTGCGCTTGCCGCTGGAGCGGCTGCCTTTAGCTGGCCTTTTTTTTTCGGCGACACTGCGACAGGCGGAGCCTTAGCCTGTGCCTCACGCAGTCGTTGACTGTCTCGGAATCCGTAGGCTTTCTCTAGCTGATCTCGAGAAATTGCATTTCCTTTTGCATCAACAAAGTGGTTAGCATCCTTAGGGCCGCCGAAAGTATCGAGCGCCTCAACATAAGATTCAATGTCTTCAACCATCAAACGGTCAAGAATGTCTTGATGCGTCTCACCGGGATTACCTTTGATGGTCTTGTCTCCAGATCTGATAGCCGGAGTGATTTCTTGCAAGGGTGCAATTTTAGCTGGAGGCGCCATGCGCTTTTCGGCCAACTCTGCAGCCTTTAAGAAATAGCTTTGCCGTGCAGAGTATTCAACCGCAGCGTCGAGATCTCCCTCTTCACCTGCGGCAGTAATTGATTTTTTCGCAGCGCTCTCGTATTCTTCAGCTGCCTTTCGTGCACGCTCAATGTCTTTGGGAGTCTTGAGCTTTAACGCGAGAGCTTCTTCTCCGCCTGATTTCAGATCCTCACCGGGTGCCGTCCAGCCAACGTCATCGCCAAGCAGTTTAGACAAGCCGCTGGGAATCTTTTCATGAGGAAGTTTGAGGGGCTTATCTGAAGAAGAAGGTGGAGGGATGGATTCCGCAGCAGTTCGACTAGCGGCTTGCTTCGCCGCAAACTCAGCGCGACTAGCTGCTTCTCCGGGCGAGAAGATTGTCTGCGGGCCAAATGCTGGCGCGCGTTCCATCCCTTGTGTGACATCGAAAAGTCCGGGAGCACCACCATAGATATCAGCCGATCCAGCCGTGCTCTCGGACATGCGCATTTGCGGATTGAACAAATTGCCGGCGGAGTCGTTGTTACGGGTGGGGAATAGTTCATTGCTGCCGATGATTGGAGGTTGTTGCAGGCTTGCAAAAGCGTCATATGGTTCTACTCCTCGGCCGTAAGCGAATTCGGCTCCAGTTCCCATTGTGCTAAAATCTAGCCCTTCCATAGCTTGGGTGGGCTGCGGATAATAGTCAGGAGCTAGTGGAGATAAATTGCTTTGCGGAAACTCGCTAAGGTTGGCTTGCTGATCCGGCAGTATCATTAAGCCTTTGTCGCCTCCTGCAGTATCTATCCGACGTGCGCGAGTGGGACTGGTCATTGGTGTGCCCGGCAAAAATTTGCGGGGCGCAACTCCCGCTGGAGATAATCCAGTTGCTTGCAAGGTTTCACGACCGAAGGTTCCAGACCGCGCTTGACCCGTGAAAGGTTGCTCTGCGGGACCGCTGCGCCCCATCAAAGCATCCAGATACGCTCGTTGTTGTTGCGGGTTCATCTGCTGGAATGCAACATCTTGAATACCTTCGGCACCCGGCAACGTGGACGTAAATGTAGGCGCAGGCTGGCCTTCAATGGGCCGACCGCCACCAATATCGCGCATCCTCATGCTCTTTGCAATTTGCGGAGAAGCAAATGTCGCCAAAGCATTTACTGCACCGAACGTAAGTGCATCTCCCATGCGGGAGCCAGTAGTGGATTGCTCTGCGGCTAATGCTTGCATGGCTCCTACGCCGCCTGCACCTAATGCATACAACGCACGCGCAGGACGCGGCAGCCTCTCTGCCAATCCCTGAAAAGCACCGACTGTGCCTTCGGCTATTGCACCCGTAGGGCTTTCCGCCAAACCACCGAGCAGGCCGCCACTTGTCTGCCCAATGACATTGGCCATACGGGCAGATGCCCCAAGCAGTTGTGCGCCTCTTCCAATAAGACCAGTGGGCAAAACAAATTGGGGAGCAACGCCGAGCAAATTCGGAATCAAGTCCGTAGCATGCTCTCCAAGTGTCTGTGCAGCGGCTACGTCATAAGGCCGAGGCACACGAACGCGCTCAAGCTGTTCAGGAGAGACAAGGTTAGCTAATCCTGTGCCAATGCCCATCATGCCTTCCAATGCAGCGGAGGGCACATTAGCCATCTGTTGATTGAAACGCGCCCCTAGCCCAAGAGGGACAGGAGTGTCATCAACAGGCAGCCGAAACGGCGTGCGATATTTTGCCGTCAAATACTGAAACTCTTCTTCGGTTAACATAGGTCAGAAAGGGAAATTAGTATTATCTGTTTGCTCGGCCCAAATAGAACGCTCCCTAACAGGTGGAATACGGCGGTCTTGCATCAGGTTACGCCAGAGAGTATTGGCTACTTCGGGATTAGTTTTTTGCAAGGCTGCAAACTTAGCAGTAGAGAAAACCTCGGGAACGAGAGGCTGGATTCTTGGCGTCGCTCGTCTAGTAATTCCATTGCTACGAGTCCCGGCGGCAGCCCCATCCCTTGCTTTTCGGGCTGCCTCGTCGGCCATCAACCTTTGCATGCCCTCGCTTATGATAGAGTCCATACCAAACTCGCCGACAAGACCTTGACCATAATCATCGAGTTGGCCGTAGTTGGCACCGAGTCCTAGTTTGCCCGTATTTGGATCGACAACACGTTCGCGCTGTAGAATCTTACCCTTGTCCCATTTGAACAGCCCTTCTTGCATGCCCTTGTTAAAATAGGAAGTCATTTCCTTGCCACGTGCCCCGCGCGTAGCCTCTTGCCCTGCGGTATACTTGAGATAATCCTGTCCGGTGACTGCTTGGAAAGCCTCATTCGCTTGCGTGGGATGCTGTTGCAGCATTCCTTGAAAGTTCTTATTTCGTGCAAGATCCGATGGAGCTACGCCTCGATTAAATGCGATGTTCTTTTTGAATTGTTGGCCTGTATCTTGCTGGCCCCCAAGACTCAGCATCCGTGATAGTTGTGGGCCAAGCCGCTGCTGAATCGCCCACTGGTCACGACTATAACCTTTATCGAATCGCTCCTGATCGGCCATCGGAGAACCGGGAATCATTGGCGTGGTTCCAGATGGTAATGGCATAGACATTCTTTGCGAAGTTTGCAAGCTTGCAAGCTGTGTTGCCTGTTTTTGCTCCGCTTCCATCACACCATTCCACATGCTGTCACGCGCCGCAAGTTGCCCCGGCAAAGAGTCTGGAGAATGATTGCCAGATATACGCCGAGCTTCCATCAGTCCACCGCTAGGGGTGCTGGCCATCTGTTGCGCCAGTTGCTGATGACCAAAGTAAGTCGCAGGATCACTGATGCCCATATTGCGAGCTTGTTCCTGCACGTAGCCATACCCTTGAGGAGCGTTAAACCTCATGTCGCGGTCTGCTTCTTCGGCGTTGCCCGAGTATAGCCGGGCTAATCTCTCGCGAGAAAGAGGCTGTCTGACATCAATGTTCATCATGGTCGTAGTTGGTTACAGCATTCCGCGAAGTGCATATTGGGCCTCTTGGCGGGAGTCACCCCAATTTTTCAGCTTATCGTAGGAGTCCTGCCCGCTTGTGACTTGGCCTGAGCTATTTGTGGTGTAATTGCCAGACGGCCCGGCAGCACCGAGCAGCCCCATCGCAGCGAGCCGCCTCTGGTCGTTTTGCTGCTGGCTGGTAGTCATTGAATCTTGGTATTTTTTCGCATTTATCTGCGCGTAGCCGAGTGCCTCCTGCCCTTGGCCAAGCTGGTAAGACTGATCTGCTTTATATTTGTCAAGAGCGAAACCTTGCTGCCCTTGAGCAAAACCCGTCAGTGTGCTGAGATAACTGTTGCGAAGATTGCCGATGGTGCTTGCGATCTGCGATGCCAACGTAGCTCCTTCCTGATGCGCTTTGGCTGCAACATCTGCGGCATTTGTTTTGAGCGAAGCGTTCTGTGCATAGACAGGCATCATCGCTTGCGCTTTGACCGCTCCGGCACCTAGCGAACTCGCACCGGACTGCGAAGCACGATTGGCATACTCCGTTGCAGCATTGTTCGCGGCCTGCCCGCCTGCACTGGTATTGTAACCGATGGCATCGTTGCGAGCTTGCACCTGCCCCGATGGGTCGAATGCCCCTTCGACTCCGGCATAGCTTTGCAGAAGTTCGCCCATGCTAGAGTCAGGGTTGGACTGCATCCAGCTTGGCAGTTCCACCGAGTTAATTCCGGGCACGCCTCCACCACTAAATGAATTAGCAGATGAAGATTTTTGCAAGCCTGCAATTGCTTTTTGGTTTTTCCTATAATCGTTGCCCTGATACGCAACACTGCCGTCCTGATTACGGACGTTGTAAATCGAACCACCACCCGAAGCGGCGTTTGCGCTGAAATTCTGGAATGCCTGCTGCATAGTATTTCCGATGCTCATAATCTATTATATGTCAATACGTGGGTTAGGTCAATAGGGTCGTGAAGATGGTGCCGCCTTTGTTTTTTGCAACCTTGTAAGTTAATCCGACGGTGTCAGTGTGAAAGCCCCAATCACCATTTGCAGGATACTCGGCAGTAGAGGCAGGTGCCGCAGAAGTGGTATCGCCCTTGTATCTGTCAGCCTTGATCTTATCTGCGGCAGACATGAAGCCATCTGCCACGTTGGTTGCGGCTAAGTGCAGGCTGCCTCCTGCTCTAGCTCCGTGCTGGCTATCTGTGATAGCGCCAGTAAATGAGCCGAAAGAAGCATAGACGACAGATTGCCCATTATAGATCCCTGCTTTCAGTTCCCCGCGCTCAAGGTTAAATACAATGTCACCACGACGAATGCCTTCAGGTAGAGCCTGTGCCGTATCGACCAAAACAATCAGATCGGAACCTGCATTTAACTGATCTTCTAGTTGCTGAAAAATAGTTTCGATACCAGCCTGCAATCGGCTAGTATCAAAATTCTTTAAGCTAGAATCTAAAAATATGCGGGGCATCTGAAAGAAGGGATTACGGATTAACGCGCGGCTTGAGCACCATGCTTGCAATGCGCCATTGCTGGTATCCTCGGTTAATGACTTCCAACCCAAACATTTTTACAAGCTCGGCTGGAATCGTCTCTTGTGCAAACCATGCATCACTCGGCTCGTTGGCGTCAATGCCGTAGCCCATTTGCAAGGGTGCAAATTGCTGATAAGTGTTGTCGCGCTCACGATACCAGCGCACAAGAGTGTTGCTGGTATTGGCGTCCACTCCCTGTTGAGTCAGCCAGATTTCCAGAAGCTGCTTGCTAGTTGCAGGCTGGTTGAAGTCAAAGTATTTCAGCAGGCGGCACTCGATCAATCCTACATAGAACTTTGCGCCGGCAACGGGCACAGGATTAAATGCTGTCAAGACATTGCCGATGACAGGACGAATCCAGTCAAAAGTTAAGGTGTGTGCAGTAACTGCGGAGATGCGCGCCATCTGTTCTGCTTGCCCATTAGCATCAGTAACCATGACCCAATTTCCGATCATGCCGTCATCGACGATGTTGAATGCAGGATCGGCTCCAGCCGTGGTGATAGAATTGGAAGTTGCAAGGTTGCAAGTTCCAGTAAAAGCACCCACATCAGGCAACCAGTTGCCCCATACGTTTTCCACTAACGCTTGTCCAAGGAATCCAGTTTGTGTGCCTACGAAAGTCTTGGTGCCGCCAGTAAGAGTGTCTTGAATCGAGGCGGAGCATAGCACGTCCTGATCGTTGCTGAATCCCCAAAAGCCGGTAGGGGCATGCTGGTAAATTAGGTAGTTGACCAGACTGATGGATGCTACAGTGCTAATCCAGATGCAGTTCAATTCAGTGCGAGGATCATATGCTCCATGCGCCAGCAACTGCCGAGTGCGGTCTTGCGTAAGCGCGCGCAGTGCTTTTGGAATAGGGCCAGAGATTGGAACCTGTGTGATTCCGTCGCTTTGCACGATTGCAAAATTCTTGTAGTCCAATCCCCATAAGACTGTTTGCCCGTCTCCCGTCACTGCGGCGAACTGCGAGAAATGCGCGCTGACTGAATATACATCAGAGATAATACGCAGCGTATTCTCGAAGGCGGAAGTTCCCGCAGACCGCAGATTGAGAGTATAGCACTTCGCCGGATACTCGGTGTCGAGTTTGAGTGTTGCGTTGTTTGGAACAGCGGCGAGAGCGGTGCCCATTCCGCCACCGACTTTGAAGGCGTATTGTTGAGGGACATTTATATCTCCGATGATTTCGGTAAATCCCCACGAGAAAGGATTCCGAGGTTTGCTGCGATATAGTGTAGTGGCCGGCCCTTGAATAATGAGTTTGCCACTACCTGCGGAGGGCAATGCGACAGGAGTAATACCGTCGATTGTGACCGTAGCAGTAGTAGCACTCAACCACAGAAAACGAAATGTGCCGGCGTTGTCCATGCCACCGCTCAGGATAGCCGCCAATGTGATGTTCTGCCCATTGCGACCATCAAACCATCTGTCCGTGCCAGAGAGAGTAAGCAGAGCGGTAGAACCGGTATGCGTATTGCTCCACGTAGCCTCTGCTGCGAACGGTAAATTGCCAAACCCCCACCAATAAGGATCGACAAAGACGGTAAACTGAAATTGCGGAGCTTCAAAATTGTCAATCTGGACTTGATCGACACCGGCTACAGGGTTGTTATCCGTGAATGTAGTTGTGCCTGCAATACCATTGTTCACCACTTGGGTTAAAAAGAAAGCCTGCCCCGCTTCACCTGCGGTTTGTGCTTCGATCTCTGTGGCAAAGAATGCCGTGCGAAAGATCCAGATTACATCCACACCTGCCTGCGTAGTCTTTGTAACCGTGCCGAGAATCTTTCGACTACCTGCGCCAGTGTAGCGGTAAGTCCTAGGAGGGGAAGGATTGCCGCGAGGATATAGTTTGCCGTTAATGGCAGAGTCGGTTTCGACAAAGCCAAATCGGGAAGAGGCATAGACATAGACGTAGGCTGCCCACTGGTTATTGGGGAGCAAACCTACTCCATCGTCTGCAATGCTTGGGACGACAGACGGAACTTGCAAGCCTGCAAGATATACATTACCTCGCGAGTCGATGACTTTGACTTTCTCTTCGCCATTCGCTCGCACTGCCAGTCCGACGACAGGACTGGAAGCAAACGAATCTTTCGATCGCTTTTGGGTGCCAGTAATAATTGAAGTGAGTGGCATATTTAGAAAGTTAGTGTGCCGTAGAATTCAAATTCAGCCATACAGAAAAAGTTATCGCCGTTAGAATTAGCTCCAGTTTGAAGCACACGTAAATAGCGATAAGCCCCTGCGCCTACAACAGCTTGTGATGCCCAATCGTTAGACGCTGCAATGGTGGCGTTTGCCGTTTGAGTATTGAGATCAGTCCACGTTGCACCGTCAAATCCGGCTACCGTAATGGCGCTAACAAAATTAGTTCCTTGCAGTTTCCAGTTACGTGGGAGATTTGTTCCAGTGCGCCCACGAATAGAGTAATGATTAGGAGTTATTGTAACTCCTGCGCCTAAATCAATTCCCATCCACGAATTGACAGCATCGGAAGTAAAGGTATCATTAGTTGCGCGATCCACCAAATCCCCTGCGGCGCCGAATCCTATAGAACTCATTAACGCAACTATACGACCGGAAGTATGAGGATTCGTCCACGCCACTGCTCCAAAGTTGGTGCCAATGAAATAGCAAGCACCATTTACATCTCCGTTTGAAACAAATGTGAGTGTGGAGGAGCCGAATGCCAGTAGATTAGTTTTCTTCCACAAGTCGGTGGCGTAACAGATGTAAAATGCATTTGCATCCGCAGAGTATTGGCCCGCAGTTCCAGTGCTTGTAGCATTGACCGGAGGAGGCGTAACGTAGCTGCCAGCGCCACCGCCGCCTCCACTACCAAAAGTCACCCATGCGCTATTGCCTGCATTGCGCTGTTTGACCAGATTAGCAGTTGTATCCGCCCACCACTTACCGGCACCTACTGCACCGGGATCGGCAGGTTGAATGTAATGAAATGGAACGTGGAGTTCGACTCCAGCTAGAGCATCATGTTCAGGCATAAAGATTTTTGCAAGGCTGCAAGTTAAACGGTTACAGGAGCACCACTTACAGTTACGGTAATTCCACCGACCGTGACAAAACTTACTGGCACGTAGCTAGGATCAAAGATTTCAGCAAGCGGAATAGAATAAAGATTATCCAAAGTTTGCACAAAGGCAAGTTCTCCAAATACTGTAATGCTAAAAATTGGGGAAGCTGATTTTAATGTAAGTGTTTTACCGGGAAGACGTTCGGCGTTATTACCTAAGCCAAAAAATACGCCACGCGCCATAACAAAAAAGCCTGACTTAACAAGCGTAGGCTGAGTGCGCTGATCTACCCCTCTCCACTGCTGAAGGTCTGACCTAAGATTTGTTTCACGTCTAGCCATTTCCGCAAACCCTCCGGCGAAAGATGACATCGAAACTAGAAATTTCCAAAACAGTCTGCTGGTCAAATCCCCCACCTTGCGGAATTGCAGGGTTGTAATTTATAAAATCGAGAATAGAAACTTCCAGAGGCTGTGCAATTCCCGTTTCATCTTTCATTACTTCCATCGAAAAATAGTAAGGAGGAAGAGGAGACACACCCATATCGGTAACTTGAAAAGTTACACCTACGATGTCATCTTCAAAAGCACTTAGGTCTAGCGTTCCTTTACGGTTAAAGGTTGTGCCATTTTGATTTACAACCCATGTGCTAAATGGCCCTGCAACTTGAAATGAGTTGCGCACAGTTTGCACAAACAAGTTGTTTGTAATCGTAGCGACGTAGGTGCCCGTCACCGCACTGATCCCTAGAGGAATAGGTTCAGGTTGCTTTACTGGCCCACGATAAATCTCGTTATTGTAAGACCCGTTGGCTTGCACTTTTGCGCTAAGGAACGTGTTAATGTTCAACGGCCCTTCAGTTACTATCTCCCATGCGCATTTGCGACCTTGTCCCGCAGGCCCACCGTTTTTGTCATTAGGAGTGCCCGCCGGTGTAGGTTCAAGGTTGCAAGCTGAATGATTAGTGCTGCCATTGAGGAAAGAAATAACACAAGCATCTTCCGTCCCGTATCCAAAATTGGAGCCGAGAGGATAGCCCCATTCATCGAAAGTCATCCCTCCTCCGTTAAACCCGATGCTAGGAAGACTGAGATCAAACTTGCTAATAGGAGTCAGCCACTGACCAAAATCCACTGTGCCCTCAAATTGGTATAGTCCTCCACCATATCCTTGCGGAGTCCAGAATTGGTGAATACCATAGATCGCATCAGGATATTTCTTTAGCAATCGCTTGCCGAAGATACGACTTTGCAAGCCTGCAAATTCAGGAAACACTCCTTCAAGAGTAGAGAACTCATGCTGTGGAAGTTCCGTATCACGAACACGCTGATTCACCCCACCCAATATAGATAGGTTGACAGGCTTTAGCTGTGTTTCGCGACGAGACATTACTCTGCGGCATTAGATGAGTTAAAGGAAGCAGCAGCATCCGCGTCAGTCATTGCGGACTCCTGATTAGCAGAATGAAAACGTTGCACGCGGGCAATAGCATCTTTCTTGACCGCACTTTCCAGACGGGGAATAGGAAAAGGAGAAGCGTCCGTAGTGTAAAGGCTGGATGGAGTGACGTAGTAGTCGATATAAAGTTTGTCCGCAATTACGATGTTGTCGTGAGGCCAGAAAGAAATCTTGGGGCCAGCAGTAAGCCGATAGAATCGCGGCCAGCCAGTGGCCCAAGTTTGCTTTACCGTAGGAGGCTGCAAGACAACAGTGCGAAAGGCTGTAGGATTAGGCCCACGACCGTAGCGCACACTCTCCAGATGGTGGTAGTCAACAGGTAATGCGTATGCTGCCTGCCCGTCGATAAGCGTGACAGGAACGTCTTCCTGCAACAATTCGTAGAACCTTGCAAGGTTGCAATAATCCGTAAGAATATCGCTAACAATGTCGTCGATCAAGGGATCGAGCGTGGCACCCGTCAAGACACGAGCTTCACGCTTAATCGCAGTGCGGAGTTGGGCCTTTGTCATGACAGCAATTTGATGAATTCATTTACTGAAGGTTTGCTCAACCAAGGATAAATGGAATGTTCGGCATCACGAAGACTTCGGCGAATTGCAAATCGCTCATTACCCTTGTAAAGAGGGCCATTATGCTTGGTATTGTGGCGCAGCAGACGTGCAACGAACTCCATTGCAAGCAAATGATTTGCTTTCATGATGCGCTGAAACTGTGCACCTGTTTTGATCTGATTAGCCAGCAGCAAATCCTGCAATTCCGGCGCAAGACGCCGCGCATCGTAAGAGACTTGCCAAGCTCCTGCCTCAGAATTTTCCGCAGTATCCGACCCTGCGCGGGAAGTATCCACCCCTTCCTTCCAGTTCCACGACGATTCAAAGCCGGCAAGAACACGCATGACTTCGAGCATAACGGCTTTGCGATACCGCAAATTTAGATACGGCCCCAACTCGAACCTCACCTTGTTGTAAATATCCGGCTTTTGATTGGCAGAGAAAATTTCGTCGGGAGCAGTGCGTGCCCATGCCACCATTTCTTGCAAGAATGCAATAGGTGGAATTCCCCTGTTATAGACCCTTCGACGTAAAGCGGTATAAGCCATATCAGATTTTTCCTAAGAGAAGCAAGATGACTAACACGACCAGCACCAATCCCAAACCACCGTAAGCCCGCCCTCCATAGCCATAGCCGCCAGTGGGAAGACCGCCGAGAAGCAGCAAGATAAGTATGATAATGAGGAAGGTGCTCATTACCGTGGTTGTTGTTCTGCCATTTCGCGAATTGCTTGTTGCGCAGCAGCCGCACCAATCGTTTCAACAGCACCACGAAGCTGCCGCAAGGTTTTAGGATCAGGACGACGAGTGCTAGTAATAGTTCCGTCAGGAGACGTAACGGTTGTCGTCGTGCAACACTGAAAGAAAGGGGATGCAACCGCGATAATTGCAAGCCTGCAAAAAGTTTTCATGGAGTAGTGGTGGTTGGAACTGGATTTGAGATAGGATTGGTAACAATGACTTCAGTAGGCTTTTCAGAGATGACCGTTTTATTGTCTTTTAGCCCGGTTAAGGCTTCTCCCATTTTCTTGATAACGTCCAATGACTTCTTCAGATCATTCCTAGTTTCCGTCAGTTCAGAGCGGACTGCCTGAAGATTGGAGTTAGTCAAGTCATGAATGACTGCCAATTTTTCCTCCGAAGACTTTACCGCAGTGTCGCGGGCAGTTTGGGCCAAGAGGAGTTGAATTTTTACCTCGCCCAAGGCGTTGATAACTTTGACAACGGCCGCAGCGAGTGCGGTAATCAGCAGAGATACGATGGGAACGAGAATTGTGAGAGTAGCTTGATCCATAGCAGTTATTTGCAAGGCTGCAAAATTAGATGGGGAGTTCTGTTACAGTAAAGCCATTAGACCAAGTAGTTTGCCAAGGATACATTACATTTTCCGTAGCACTATCAGAGCTTCCGGCATCAGAATAATACTGCCAAGAACCTGCGACATCATTCCAGACAACGGTATGATAACCATCGAACAGTGCTTCGTAAAATGATCTGCCGTTTTGTGTTCCAATGCGGGGAAGTATTACATCAACATTAGGGCCGACGACGTGGATATCCGACAAGATCGGTGGCGGCGGGGGTGGATTGAAGCCTCTAGCGATGCCCGCAGGTAAAAAATAGAAAAGATTACCGGACATGTCAGGGGAGTTCTGTTACAGTAAAGCCATTAAACCAGGCAGTTTGCCAAGGATACATTACATCTTCCATGGCACTTTGGGAGTAAGCGCCATCGGAAGTATACTGCCAGTGACCTGCGGTATTCCAAACAACGGTATGCAAATTTACGTTCAGTGCTTCGTAAAATGCTTTGCCATTTTGTTCTCCAACGCGGGGAAGTGTTACGTCAATATTAAGGCCTGTGACTTGAATTTCCGACAATATCGGCGGCGGCGGGCCCGCTTCTCCCCCGGCGTAGTAAAGACTTAAGGCAATGAAGGCACCCATTGCCGTAGGCTACTTGACGTAGATGAAAGTGGCGGTGCCAGTAAAAACCATGCGGTCAACTCGGCAAAGCACACGCCCGACAGGCAAAGTGAATGCAGTAACCGCACCCGCATTAGCAGGCGAGGCAGGAAATTCGTAGGTGATTTCGCTGATGACGAGAGCTGTTTCAGCAAAAACCATGAGGGCATTGCGATCAACGGTTCCGTTGGTGACAGTTTCGGTTGGGCCTTGTGGGACGATGTCGGAGTTCATAGGAGTAGTTGCAGGGTTGCAAAAAAGATAGTGCAGGGTGCCCCAGCCCGAAGGCTAAAGCACCCCACAGAGGATCAGGCGTATTGCCCGGATGGCGATGGGAAGAGCGGAGTCACTTCCATATAGATCAAGGCCGCACCTGCGGTAGCATCCGCAGCAGTGTTCTTGATAAAGATGTCAGTATCCGCAACGATACGAAACTTCTTGTTGGCATTTGCCGCAGGATAAAACCCCACGGTGCCCTCAGTGATGTCTGCTGCGGCCAAGAACTGATCGGCAGCAGCAGCGTTGGAGCCTACGGTAAGCACGTGCGTGCCCGTAACGAAGGCGGTAGTGACTTCCGCAAAGAATTGCAGCAGGACTGGATTCTTGGCGTCAGCACGAATGGTCGCAACTTTGACTCCGGCAGCAATACCGGCAGTATTGAAGAGTGCAGCGAACGTGAGCATCGCAGCGACATTGCCGTTGAGTATCGGAGTTGAAGGAATGGAAATATGTTGCATAAGTTTTGCAGGGTTGCAAGAGGAGTGGGGTCACCGCGATGGCTAGCACGGTGACCCCTGCGCCCCTAGGAATCAAGCACCAATCGCGGCCACGCCACGCTTGTTGTCGTAACCAACAGTGAACCGCATGCGCAGGCGGCTGAACCACGCATCCGGGTTGCCGCCGAACGGCGTCAACGGAGTGATGTCAGGATAGACGTTCACGATCATCTTCAGCCCGTAGTTGGGGCTGGACGGCTCCCAAGTGATGAACCAGTGGTCGGGGTTCGTGAGATGCCGGAGGGGCATCACTTCGAGCCGGAACTGTTTCGTGAGGGCGTTGATCTTGTTGTCCGTCGTATTCGGATTCATCACACTGTTCACGACTTCCACCGCCTGCTGCCAGAGCACAGGAGAGATAGTCGGGACGTAGAGACGGAACGACCCGGTGTAGCTGATCGGCAATCCTCGGCTGTCGAGCAGATTGTAGAGCAGGGTGGTGATGACGTAGAACACCGTCTCGACCGTGATCGGAAGGTTCTGCGCAACGATGTTCGACCACGTGCCGGACAAGTTTTCGAGCGTATTCAGCGCAGAGAACAGCGGCAGCGCAGTTCCGGCCAAGTCGTAACCTTGGTCGTATTGCTGCACCGTGAACCCGTTGTTGAACAGATTCGCTGCGGCAATGTCCATCAGCGTGTTCGCGCCGTAGAGCATGGTTCGCGGCCGATTCGCCAGCAAGCCCCACTCTTCCTGCTCGATCATCTGGCGTTCAATTTGGTAGCCCGTCCGGTATCCAACCGGAGTGAAGGTTGCGACCGGCCCCTTCGGCGGAGTTTTGAAGGGGATCGGTTCGAGATCGCGGTTACGCTCGGGCAATCCGAGGCCACCCATATAGGTGGACTTGATAAACGCCTTGGTAGTTTCGTCGACCGTGAGGAACGACGGATACTCTTTCGGGAGTTCGTTATACATTTCGTCTTTGATCGCGGAAAAATTCCGGTCAAAGTGTTCGACGAAGGCTTCAACAACGACAGCGGCCATAGTAGTTAGTTAGTTAGTGAGTTGAGTTGCAGGCTTGCAATTAGCCTTGGATTTTGCTTGGGATGATTTTGACGCGGACACGTCCGTTGTAGTCGTCCGACAGCACTTGATCGACGAACGAAACCACGGAGAACAAAGTCGCCGTCGTTTCAGTAGGATCGAGGAACTGGAAGCCGGAATACTGACCGGAGGTTGCAGTGGCGATACCATACACACCACCGATGACAACGTCTGCCGGTTTGGCTGCACTTGCGCCAATAACCGGAACGCCTGCGGTGACAACTCCCACGTTGATCTCGAACTGAGCATCGAGAGGCGAGAAGCAGTAGTGGTTTTCTCCTTCACCGGCAGGCCGTGGAAGGATTTCCGGCGGGCCTTCAGTGGAAGTGTGGCTCTTGTCCGGGGTCTGACCGTAACAGAGGACGCCATCACTAGGAATGAGCGTGAGAACGCCCGCGACGAGGGAGAGCAAGGCATACGCCCTGAACGTGTTGGAGCCGTCCGTGACGGCCGGACGCATGACATTCATGTTTCCGAACTGACGAGTCAGATCAGGCATGAGCAGTGGAGCTTGACGAGGCATGATGATAGTTACTTTCTATTTGGTTTCTTGCAAGGTTGCAAGGATTGGTTACTTACGCCCGACGAACGATACGGGTTCCCGAGGGCTTGGCAGCCATCGTGGCCAACGGGGGCAATTCGATCCGTTGACCATTTGTGTCCGGGACAGGATTCATAGCTATATCCCCCTCTTCCTGCTCCTCTTTGCCAGCGACTTTTGCGATGCGTGCATCGCTAAGTTGGCCGGGATCGGAAGGAGCGGCTCCTGCAATGGTTTCTCCCGTTCTTTCCTGACGCAGACGGGACTTACCTACGTTGCCGTAAATTGCATTCACGGCATCTTGCACTACACGCGAACGGCAGAGCAGGATGTGTTCGCCACTCAGAAGTGCCACCTTTTGAGGTTTGCCTTCAGAGTTACGCCACACTTCCCAACCATCTGCGGTTGCACTTGCGCCGGGCATCCATTCACGCTCACTAGCAGCTTGAACTGAAGGCCCAACTTTGACCCACTTAGGTGCCCACTTTTTCCGGTCAAAGCCAATCGGAAGGCTAAGAGGACCGGGAGCTTCAGCGGCACCACCTAGCGGTCCGCGAACAATTTGGATACCCATTACCGTGATCCTTTCTTAGCCGGTGCTCTATAGCCCGGAGCTTTGACACCACCTTCACCTGTAGCCCACTTACCCAACACGACCTGAAGTGCCGCATCGGTGTCCGAATTAAGGGCATGGCGGGCACCATTGGGATCGAATTGTTGAGGCTGAGAAGGCATAGAACCTGCACCCGGATAGGTGAGACGGCCGATATTAGGAAGTGACACAGTTGGAGTTGTAACAGGTTTGGTTGAAGTAGGGGGAATCTCCCCTCTTTGCAAGGCTGCAAAATGCGCCATGCCGGTGAGGTTCAGCACGATTTCAGGAGTGACCTGCTGACCGTGCTTTGCCATCTCCTCGACTTGCTGCCAGACGGTTTGGGCAAGTGTAGGATTTTGCAGTGCTCCGGTAGTATCCGTTGCGACTGCTTGGTTCCATGCGAACTGAGCTTCACGCTCAATGACAGATGTGGCGAACGGACGAAGGTCGTTGCCAATTTCTCCTTTCAGGGTGTTACCGTAATCCGTCATCATCTCAAGCATGAGTTCAGCTTGAGGGCCAGCGTGTTCCGGCTTGACGCCGCGCTGAATCAGGATTTGGGTGAACTTTTCCAGTTGCGGTTTTTTGGGAGTTTCCTTTGGGCCACCAGTCAGCCGGTCGACATCACCTTTCAGCTTGTCGTAGTTGGACTGGAAGTCTTTGCGGCGCTGCTCCTCGTGCTTAGCAAGCTGTGCTGCCATATCTTTCTCTTTTTGCAAGGTTGCAAAACCGATACGGCTCTTTTCGATAATCTCACGAACTTCCGG
>Ga0163144_10005902_pt1 | contig 27151 bp, 21 predicted proteins | sample OliLak19BULKMAT1_FD_123175 | JGI IMG/M metagenome (GOLD analysis project Ga0163144, IMG submission 123175) | Freshwater microbial mat bacterial communities from Lake Vanda, McMurdo Dry Valleys, Antarctica - Oligotrophic Lake LV.19.BULKMAT1 | ecosystem: Environmental > Aquatic > Freshwater >...
AGGCGCCAGCGCGGCTCAATCGGGTGCGTAGCGCTGTCACCCTTGAGGTGACCTTGCTCGTGAGCACGAAAGCTAGAGTTCATAAGGCGTATCCAGCGGAAGAAAGCGGTCAACTGCGGTTTCCAGGATGATGGCTCAGATTGTCACCGTGCCGCTGATGCAGCTCACCGCAGCTCCGCCAACCCAGAGCTGCCCGTCCGCGTCGCGCTGCAACGAAACACGCCCGGCGCGGTGCAGGCAAGCGCCTTGCGCCGCGACATACGATGCCGGCATATGCCCGTCTGCCATCAGCCATTGCGCCAGGCTCGCGTTCAGGCTGCCCGTTACCGGGTCTTCGTCGATTCCCATGTGCGGTGCGAAGCCGCGCACTTCCAGCGCCGGCTGGCCTGCGGCGGCGCCGTGGTGCACACCCGCCACCCCCACCTTGTGGCCAACGGCCTTGAGCGCAGCGAAATCGGGCGCCAGGCGCAGCACCGTGTCAGCACCGTCGACCCGAATGCCCAGCCATGCGGTACCGTTGTCCAGCAACTGCGCGCCCAGCATCTGATTGAATTGCAGGCCCAGCGCGGCGGACACCCGGGCCAGCAGCGCGGCGGCCGGTTCGCTGCGGCGCAGCGGCGGCGCGCCGAAGGCAAGCGTGGACCCGTCGCGCCGTATGCGTACCAGGCCGACGCCGCATTCCTGCACCACCTGAGCGCCAAGCTTGGGGTCGCCGCCGGCCTGCAGCCAGGCATGGCAGCTGCCCAGCGTGGGATGCCCGGCGAACTGCATCTCGCCGCCGGGCGTGAAGATGCGCAGCCGGTAGTCGGCCTGCGCGTCCTGCGGCGTCAGCACGAACGTGGTCTCGGACAGGTTGGTCCAGCGCGCAAACTGCTGCATCTGCGCTTCACTCAGGCCATCACCCTGGAGCACCACTGCCACTGGATTGCCAAGGTACGGTGTGGCGGTGAACACGTCGACCTGCTGGAAAGGACGTTGTTGCACGATTGGGTTCCTCAGGAGAGTTGCTGATCCAGAACACCGCGGCTCGCGGGCCGCTTACACAGGCGGGCGTACCAGCGCTCCAGGTGCGGCCAGCTGCTGCGCGGCTGTGGCAGGCTGAACCAGCGGTGGATCTCGCAGCCCAGGGGCAGGTCAGCCATCGAGAAGCGATCGCCCACCATCCATTCGCGGCGCGACAGATGCTGCTCCAGCATGCCCAGCAGCGGCTCGGTCGCAGCCACCGAGCGCGCGATCAGCTCGGGTTTGCGCTGCTCCACTGGCGTTCGGATCCACTGCATGAATGCGTCACGACCAGCGCCGTTGAAAGTGGTCTGCTGCCAGTCCATCCACTGTTCGGCTTCGAAACGCTGTGCCAGCGTGGCCGGGCGCAGGCCGCAATTGGGATAGCGGGTCGCCAGGTAACGCACGATCACGTTGGACTCCCACAGCGTGGCATCGCCATCCTGCAGCACCGGCACCAGGCCGTTCGGGTTCAGGCGCAGGTAGTCGGCCGTCTTCACGATGCCGAATGCGGCGCCAGCGTCGGTGCGTTGGAACGGCGCACCGGTCTCCTGCGCGGCCCACACCACCTTGCGCACGTTGATCGAACTCAGTCTGCCCCAGATGTGCATCATGCGGCACCGGTTGGGGTGATCACGCCGCTACCGGCATGTTTTCGCGCACGGCGGCCGCCAGTGCCGCAACGCCGCGTTCGATCTCGGCAACACTGGGCGTGACAAAGGACAGGCGCAGGCTGCGCGGATCCGGCGTATCCGCAAAAAAAGCTGCGCCCGGCACAAACGCCACGCCTTTGTCCACCGCCTTGGGCAACAGGGCGATGGCGTCCATGCCCTTGGGTAGCCGCGCCCACAAAAACATGCCGCCGTCGGGTTTGTTCCAGGTCATGCGCTGGTCCGGGTCTTCTTCGTCCGCACCGGGCATCTCGCGCGAGAGCGCCGCCAGCATCGCGTCGCGCTGCGCTTTGTACAGGGCACGGATGGTGGGAACATGGCGGTCCAGAAATCCGCCTTGCATGACGTCGGCTATGACGCGCTGGTTGAAGCCCGGGCTGTGCAGGTCGGCGGCCTGTTTGGCTTGCAGCAGTTTGGGGAACACCGCCTTCGGCGCCACCAGAAAGCCCAGGCGCAGCCCCGGTGCGAGCACCTTGGAGAACGAGCCCAGGTAGATACAACCATCCGGATTGCGCGCCGTGAGGGGTGGCGGTGGCGGGGCGTCAAACCACAAGTCGCCGTACGGGTTGTCCTCCACCAATGGCAACCCGAGTTGTGCGGCGCGCTCCACCAGCGCGGCGCGGCGCGCTTCGACCATCGTGCGCCCGGTCGGGTTCTGGAAATTCGGCAACACATACAGGAAGCGGGTACCGGCCACATGTTTGCGCGTCAGGTCGTCCACGTCGACACCGGACTCATCGCTGCGCACGCTGACAATACGCGGCTCCATCGGCGTGAAGGCCTGCAACGCGCCCAGGTAGGTCGGTGTCTCGACCATGACCGGGCTGTCGGTGTCGATGAGCACCTTGGCAACCAGATCCAGCCCCTGTTGCGAGCCGGTGGTGATCAGGATCTGGCCAGGATCGACCGACCAGGGCAGGCGCCCGGCCACCATCTCCAACAGTTTGCCGTAACCCTCGCTCGCAGAGTATTGCAATGCTGCCGCTGCATCATCGCGCAACACGGTGGCGCAGGCGCGCGCAAACTCGGCCACCGGAAAAGTCTTCGCGGAGGGCAGGCCGCCGGCAAAACTGACAATGCCCGGACGCTCGGTGATCTTGAGGATTTCGCGGATCACCGACGGGTTCATGCGCTCGGCGCGCCGCGCCAGTTGCCAGGGATTGTTGTGGTTTGGGGACTGTTTCATATCTCTCCTCCTTGTGGACCATAGAACACGACCCAGGTGACGAAGTCGGGCGTGAAGTTATCAAAACGGTGGCTGGCCCCTGCGGGTACGAAAAACGCGTCGCCCGGCCTGGCTTCAAATGGCGCGTCGTTGATGCGGATGGTGGCACTGCCGGCGTGGACCATGTACAACTCGTCCTGCGCGTGCGGCAGCTGCCGGTCCTGCCCGCCGGTATTGGTGGACGGGGTAAACACCTTCAGCTGCATGCTGCCGTGTTGCAATACCACGACCGATGGCGAACCCTCGGGGTACTGCGTGGTGGCGGCGCCGGGCAGCAGTTGCAGGGCCTGGCTGATGGAAGTCTTCATACCACTCCTTTGGGTGCCGATTCGTTCGGCTGGGTCGGTGGCGCCCTGGCACCCACAGGCATTCTCTTGCCCAGAAAGACGGTGGCAATGACGGCCAGCGCAAAACCGACACTGAGCATGTCGAGTGTCTCACCGAGCAGCGGCACCGACATCAACATGCTCAGGAACGGCTGCAGCAGTTGCACCTGACTCACGCGCACCGTGCCACCGAGTGCCAGGGCGCGGTACCAGGCAAAAAAGCCCAGCCACATGGAAAACAGCGCCAAGTACGCGAAGCCGCCCCAGGCCGCAGGGGTGACCGGCAGCAGCGGCCAGTTCAGCGCGGCCACTGGCACGGTGAGAGGCAAGCTGATCACCAGGACCCAGCAAATGACGCGTTCGGCACCGAGTTGTGCGCTGAGCTGGCCCCCACTCACATATCCCAGTGCCGCGCTCAACACGGCGAGCACCAGCAGCAAGTCGGCCCATTGGGCGCTGCTGCCCGGCGCACCGGAACGTAGCACCATAAAGCAGACTACCAGCAGGCTGCCGGCAACTGCGCACATCCAGAAACCAACACTCGGGCGTTGGCGCAGCCACACCGATGCCACGACCGCAGTTGCCAGCGGCAGGATGCCCGTCACCACCGAGGCGTGGATGGACTCCAGGTGGCGCAGCCCCATGGCCATGAACAGAGGAAACCCAACCACGATGCCGCAGGCGGTGAAGGCCAGCGCGCCCCATTGCCGACCGCGCGGCAGGGCACCGCGCTTCCACAGCAGATACAGCACCGACAGCAGGCCGGCCACCGCGGCGCGGCCAAAAGTGACAAAAGCGGGCGACAGGGCCGGTTCTGCGGCGCTGCCGGTAGCCAGCTTGGTCATCGGCAAGGTGGCGGCGAACAACACCACACCGAGCAGGCCCAGCCAAAGGCCGCGAGTTTCTTCCGGCTTCATAGTCCGATCATCCAGAGGGCGGTCGCCAACAGCACCAGCGACAGGGAACGGTTGAACCACAAAAGGCGTTCACCGTGCGCCAGGAAGTTGCGCAGCATCGAGCCGACCAGTGCATAGGTGAAGTTGCTCGTGAAGCCGAAAACCAGCATGACCGCGCAAACGATGGCCAGGCGTTCGCCAGGGTTGCTGGACGGTTGGCCGGCCGCGTTCACAACCCAGCCTGCGCTCAGCGAGAGGGCCAGCATCCAGGCCTTGATGTTGAGAAACTGCAGGCCGACGCCAGCGCGAAAGCCCACGTTCAGCCGCGCGCTGTCCACTTGCGCCAGGGTGCCCGAGTTGGCCAGTTTCCAGGCCAGCCACAACATGTACGCGATACCAAAGAACTTGACGCCCCAGCGCAACACCGGAACACCCGTCAGCACGGCACCGAGTCCCAGTCCGCAGCCCAGCATCATCAGTGTCCACCCGGTGGGGACCGCCAGGCAAAAGCGCAGGGCGCGCTTGAGCCCATGGTTGGCCGCCAGCGCCGCTGCCAGCGTGGTGTTGGGCCCGGGCGAGAAACTCATCGCGGTGCAAAAAGCAAACAGGGTGGTGAATTCGGCGGCACTCATTGCAAAACCTTCGCTTTGTGCGACGCGCTGCGGTTGGCTACGGCAACACGGGAGCCTGGCCCGCCGGTGCGCCTTTGCCGCAACGGCATTGCCGGCGTGGCAACCGCCTGTTGCGAATGGAGCGTGTTACTTGTCATGGAACGGTCTGCACTGTAACCTTTACTACCGATACACCATCCATACGGAAAGGCAATGCAGTTTGCAATCTGTGTTGTCGGCCCTGACGGTACACAGGGAAGTCGCGCCATGCTGATGAAAACCAGGGCCCAGTCCTTGACCGAACAACTCGCGGGCCGTTTTGCCGAGCGCATCCGCAATCGCCTTCTGGCACCCGGCGCGCGCCTGCCTTCGGTACGCCAGTGCGCGCAGCAACAACGGGTCAGTGCGTCGACGGTGGTAGCGTCGTACGACCAGCTGCTGGCGCAGGGCTTGATCGAGGCGCGCAGCAAACGGGGCTTCTTTGTGCGCGAAACGGCAGCCGCCCGCAGCGCCGGTGCCCAGCTGGCGGCCGCTGCGGGTGGCGCCGGGGCGCCCGCAACGCGGCGCGCGCCGGTGAACGCGGCGGCGCTGATTCGCGGCATGTTCCATTCCGTCAGTGACAAGCCGCAGCCCGGCATGGGCGTATTCCCGCCAGACTGGCTGGACAGCAGCTTCATGCCAGCGGCGGTGCGCAAAGTCACCGGCACGCAGGCGCTCAAGGAGTTCTCGCCGCAATACGGCGAACCCGCCGGGGACCCGGGTTTGCGCCGCTCACTGTCCAAAAAGTTGGCCGGATTGAACATCCCGGCGACGCCGGACCAACTGATCACGACCGTCGGTGCGACCCATGCGCTGGATGTGGTCAGTCGCTCTCTGTTGCGCGCCGGCGACCACGTGATGGTCGAGGAGCCGGGCTGGGCGATCAAGTTTGCGCGTCTCGAGGCGCTCGGCATGCGCATTCTTCCGGTTCCGCGCAGCGAGAGCGGGCCGGATCTGCAAGTGATGGGACGGTACTGCCAGGAGCATGCCCCGAAACTGTTTGTCAGTGTCAGTGTGTTGCACAACCCGACCGGGTTTTGCCTGACACCCGGCAGCGCGCACCGGCTGCTGCAACTGGCGAACCAGCATCAGTTTCACATTCTCGAAGACGACACCTACAGCCACCTTGCCCCCGAGTCGGCAACCCGCCTGTGTGCACTCGACGGCTTGCAACGCACCATCTACGTGAGTGGGTTCTCGAAGATTCTGGCACCCAACTGGCGCGTCGGGTTTCTCGCCGCCCCGGCCGATTTGGTCGAACGCCTGCTTGACACCAAGTTGCTGACGACATTGACCACGCCGGCTTTGCTGGAAAAGGCCATGGCCTGGTGTATCGACCAGGGCCAGTTGCGCCGCCACGCCGAACGCATCCGCACCCGGCTCGACCTGGCGCGTTCGCGCAGTGTAAAACTGGCCTTGCTGGCGGGTTGTCGTTTTGCGGCCGAACCGGCCGGGCTGCTTGGCTGGGTCGACACCGGTGTCGACACAGACGCCTTGTCGCAACGCATGCTGGACCTGGGGTACCTGTTGGCGCCGGGAGGCCTGTTCCACGCGCGGCGCGAGCCCAGCACGCTGATGCGCATCAACTTCGCCACCACGCAGGATGCACAGTTCTGGGATGACTTTGTTGCGGTTCGCACGTCGCGTTGAACGCCCGCGTGCTGCGCATGGGGGTCCGTAACAATGGCAATTGGTCCAAAGCCGGGTCCGGGTAGCAAAAATACCGGGAATCCCCTATAAACGGGAGGCGCAGGAAACTGTTTGCCCCGGGTACTTCCCGCAGACCTTCGGTATCCCGCCCAGCAGCGTTTTGCGCAAGTTCAATCAGACAACACGGGAGCGGGTATGCCGAGATTGCATGTCAATGGCACGGTGCGCGAATTCCAGGCCGAGGATGACACGCCACTGTTGTGGGTTTTGCGCGAACAACTCGGGCTGACCGGCACCAAGTATGGCTGCGGCATCGCGCAATGCGGCGCCTGCACCGTGCACATCGACGGGGAGCCCACGCGCAGTTGTGTGCGGCCGCTGTCCAGCGTCGGAGCCAATGAAAAAATCGTGACCATCGAAGGCCTGTCGCCAGACGGGTCGCATCTGGTGCAAAAGGTCTGGGCGGCACTGGATGTGCCGCAGTGCGGCTTTTGCCAGAGCGGCATGATCATGGCCGCCGCCGCCCTGCTCAGGTCCAAGCCGAACCCGAGCGACGCCGATATCGATGAGGCCATGACCAATATCTGCCGTTGTGGCACCTACAACCGGGTGCGCGCCGCGATCAAAGTCGTGGCCAAGGGTGGCGACACCAAACTCGCTGCCCTGTCCATCCGCCACGCCGACGGGAGCACGACATGAGCGCCGCCGGGCCGCTCCCAAGGCGCTCGCTACCGCAGCCGTCAGGCGAAGGTACCCCAGTAGACGCCGCCGGGCCGCTCCCAAGGCGCTCGCTACCGCAGCCGCCAGGCGAAGGTACTCCAATGAGCGTAACGGGCAAATCCGGAACAGCTCTGTCGCGCCGCCGCTTTGTGGCTGGCTCGGTGGCCGCCGCCGGTGGATTGGTGGTCGCGTTTCGCATACCGTTGCTGGGGGAGGTGCAGGCGCAGCCAGTGTTGGCTGCCGAAGTGAACGCCTGGGTGGTGGTTCGGCCAGACGACAGCGTGGTGATCCGTATCGCGCGTTCCGAGATGGGGCAGGGCACGCTGACCGGTCTGGCGCAGCTGGTAGCGGAAGAACTCGACTGCGACTGGGCCCGCGTCACCACGGAGTACCCGACGCCGGGTCAGAACCTGGCGCGCAGCCGGGTTTGGGGCAACTTCAGCACCGGCGGCAGCCAGGGCATACGCCAGTCCAACGACTATGTGCGCCGCGGCGGCGCAGCCGCACGCGCCATGCTGCTGCAGGCGGCGGCCGACGAATGGAAAGTGCCGCTGGCCGAATGCCGCAGTGCTGCCAGCCTGATCACGCATGGCCCCAGCGGGCGCACGCTGACCTATGGCAAAGTGGCCGCAGCGGCCGGCAAACTCACGCCGCCAGCGAATCCGGCACTGAAGGATCCCAAAGAGTGGAAGCTGGCCGGCAAACGCCTGGCCCGGCTTGACACGGTGGACAAGACCACTGGCAAACAGGTTTACGGAATGGATCTGCAGTTGCCTGGCATGCTCAACGCCGCCATCAAGGCCTGTCCGGTGTTTGGTGGCAAGCTCAAGGGCTTTGACGCGGCAGCCATCGAAAAACGCCCGGGGGTGAAAAAGGTGGTGCGGGTCGGTGACTATGCGGTGGCAGTGATTGCCGATACCTGGTGGCGCGCCAAGACCGCCCTGGACCTGTTGCCGGTGGAATGGGACAACGCCGGCAACGGGAACCAGTCGAGCGAGGCGTTTGCCGCGGTTCTCAAGGAGGGGCTGACTGCTTCGCAGGCCAATATTGGCAACGCGCAGGGCGATGCCCGCAGCGCGATTGCCACTGCGGCACGGCGCATCGAAGCCGTGTACTCCTATCCGCACCAGAACCACGCCACGATGGAAACCATGAACGCGACAGCGCGCTATACGCCGGAACGCTGCGAGGTATGGGCACCGACCCAGAATGGCGAGGCGGCGCTGGCCGCCACATCGGAAGCGTCCGGCCTGCCGGCAGCGCGCTGCGAGGTTTACAAGCTGCACCTGGGTGGTGGTTTTGGGCGGCGCGGCCAGTCCGACTATGTGCGCCAGGCGGTGGCGCTGGCCAAGGAGATGCCTGGTACGCCAATCAAGCTGATCTGGTCGCGCGAGGAGGACATGCTGCATGGCATGTTCCATCCCACGACCCAGTGCAAGATGACGGCCGGCCTGGATGCACAGGGCAACGTCACGGCTTTGCACATGCGTATTTCGGGCCAGTCGATCCTGGCCAGCGTGGCGCCGCAGAATATCCGTGATGGTCGCGACCCGGTGGTGTTCCAGGGCCTGAGCGCGACCGGCGCGGAGGGCACCATCGGTTACACCTTCCCGCATTTGCTGATCGACCATGCGATGCGCAACCCGACGGTGCCGGCCGGCTTCTGGCGCGGTGTGAACCTGAACCAGAATACGCTGTACCTGGAGTGCTTCATCGACGAACTCGCGCACGCGACGCAGCAGGACGCGCTGGCGCTGCGCCGCAAACTGATGGTGGGCCACCCCAAACATCTGGCCGTCCTGAATGCCGCCGCCGAACGCGCCGGTTGGGGCAAACCTGCCGCCAAGGGCGTCTTTCGCGGACTCGCGCAGGCCATGGGATTTGGCAGTTATGTGGCGGCCTGCGCCGAGGTGTCGGTCAATGCTGCGGGTGACTTGAAGTTGCACCGCATTGTGGCGGCAACCGATTGTGGCCATGCCGTCAATCCGCAGCAGATCGAGGCGCAGGTGGAAGGCTCCTTTGCCTACGGCTTGTCGGCGGCGCTGTACGGCGAGTGCACGCAAAAGGACGGCAGTATGGAGCAGACCAACTTCCATACCTACCCGGTGTTGCGCATGGACGATATGCCCAGCGTGGAGACCATCGTGATGCCCTCCGGCGGGTTCTGGGGCGGCGTCGGGGAGCCGACCATTGCGGTGGCCGCACCGGCGGTGCTCAACGCGATTTTCGCCGCCACCGGCAAACGGATCCGCGACCTGCCCTTGAAGAACCACAGCCTGAAAAAGGCCTGATTCTTCGCATCGCGATGCGCCCCACCCTTTGCCTGCTGCTGCTTGCAATGGCTGTCGGCGCTGCGGCAGCCCAGGCCGACAGCCCGGTACGGCCTTTGGCGCGGGTGGGCGACGCCGTGCCGGAGCCGTTGACGGCAAGCCCCGGGGATCCGGCGCGCGGTCGCGCCATCGTCGCGAACCGGCAACTGGGCCTGTGCCTTTTGTGCCACAGCGGCCCTTTTCCCGAAGAGCGTTTCCAGGGCAACCTCGCACCCGACCTGTCGGGGGCCGGCAAGCGCTGGTCGGTCGGACAACTGCGCTTGCGTGTTGCCGACGCGCAGGCGATCAATGCGCAGACCATCATGCCACCCTACTTTCGGGTCACCGGTTTGAACCAGGTGGCGCGCGCAGGCGTCGGCAAACCACTGCTGGGTGCGCAGCAAGTGGAAGACGTGGTCGCCTATCTGGCGGGTCTGCGTGACTGAGCAACCACCCTCCCACATGGGTTGCACCGGGCCGACGCGGCGTCAGGCGATCGCCAGCTTTGCCGTGCTGCTGTCCCCGGCGGCTGACGCTGCGGTCTGGCCCGCGGACCTGGCCGCGGCCGTGGCGGCGTTCACCCGCGGTGCGCCGTTGCGCGAGGGCCGGGTCACGCTGGAGATCGCGGAGCTGGTGGACAACGGCAACGCGGTGCCGTTGTCGCTGAGCGTGCAAAGCCCGATGACGCCGGCTGACCATGTGGTCGCCGTGGCGGTGTTCAATGAGCGCAATCCGCAGCGCGAGGTGGCGCTGTTCGGTTTTGGCCCACGTTCGGCGCGGGCACAGGTCAGCACCCGGATCCGGCTGGCGACGTCGCAAAAGCTGGTGGCCGTGGCGCGCATGAACGACGGCAGTTGCTGGTCCCGCACGGTGGACGTGATCGTGACCATCGCCGCCTGTATCGAAGGGGAGTCCTGAGCATGGCGCGAACCCTGATCACGCTGCCTGCCCAGATCCGCCGTGACGAAGTGATCGAGGTGCGCACCCTGGTGGCGCATCCGATGGAGACCGGTTACCGCCCCGGCGCCGATGGCAAGGTGCTGCCGCGCGACCTGATACGGCGCTTTAGCTGCACGTTTGACGATGGCGTAACGAAGGATCTCGTTTTTAGCGCCGAACTGTTTGCCGCGATTTCGGCCAATCCCTTCCTGGCTTTTCCCCTTCGCGCCACGTCTGGCGGCACGCTGATCTTTGTTTGGGAGGGTGACAACGGCTTTCGCCAGACCGAAACTGTTGCATTGCGTTTGGCATGAGCTGGCGGGAGTTATGCAGGGCATCCCTGGCGCTGTTCCTGCTGGCCTGTTTCATCGCGACGGGCGCTACCGCCCAGAGCGCGGATACACGCAAGTCCGGCTTCGGGTCCATGGGTGCGGCGCTGCAGGCGATGCAGCGCGACGACGGCCAGAACCCCGCCATGTTGTGGGCCGCCGACGGTGCGGCCCTGTGGCAGCGCGGGGCCGGCAGCAGCGGCAAGTCGTGCGCCGATTGCCATGGAGCGCTGCCAGAACGTATGCGTGGGGTGGCTAGCCGCTACCCGGCCTTTGACGCGGCGCTGGGACGCCCGCTCAACCTGGGGCAACGCATCAACCAGTGTGTGCAGGAGCGCCAGGGTGCGCCCGCACTGGCTGCAGAGAGTTCGTCGCTGCTCTCGCTGGAGACGGCGGTGGCGCTGCAATCGCGCGGCCTGCCATTGCAGAGCGCGGCAAACGCGCGCCTGGCCCCGTTTCTGGAGCAGGGTCGGCAGCTGTATGCGCAGCGCATCGGGCAACTCAACCTGTCGTGTGCCCAGTGCCATGACGAGCGCGCCGGTTCGCGCCTCGGCGGCAGCACCATCGTGCAGGGTCACCCGACTGGTTACCCGGTTTACCGGCTGGAGTGGCAGTCACTGGGCTCGCTGCAGCGCCGGCTGCGCAATTGCATGAGCGGGGTTCGCGCCGAGCCTTATGCCTTCGGCGCGCCGGAACTGGTAGCGCTGGAGTTGTTCCTGGCCCGGCGCGCTGCCGGCATGCCGATCGAGACTCCTGGGGTGCGGCCCTGACTGCCTGTTGGACTGCGAGGAGCGTGGGCGGCACACTTGCAGGGACCTGATGCTGCGTGCCTTTGAGCCAATGGCATGTCTGACCGGGGTCTGCCCCCCTTCGGCTCCTGCAGCCGGTTGGCCAGCGCGCCGGGCGTCCGCGCCGTGGCGCTTGCCGCACTCGCGCAGACGATGCGGTTGGTACACCCTGCGATTGGCGCGACCACCGTGGCCGCAGCGCGTGACTCCGTGGCCTGCGCGAATCGGCTCCAGCTCCAGCGCCCCGGAGCAGCCACCCGCCACACCCGACTGGATCACTTCATGGCCCCGGATTAAGCAAGCCGAAACATCCGCACGCATTCGCCACCCATGGAGATTCGGGGCTTGCCTTGTAGCCAACCAACCACTCCACCGGGCGGGTCGGGTGGTCGCGCCGGACAGAAGGAATTATTCGCGCATGCCGCTGTGGCACGCGCGCCAATCGGGTGGTCACGCCAGTCCCATGGCATACAACAAGAATCATCTGCGCGATTGGAGTCGGCACGGCGTGGACGCCCGGCACGCTGGCACGGTGGCACATCGCCACGCCCACCAGCACCCACTCAGGCGCATACGGCGGGGACGCCCGGCACGCTGGCACAGTGGCACCGCGTGCCGAAGGCACAACTGCGCTCGCCGGAACACCGAGGAGACGAGACCACCCACAGGTCTCGGCAGCAGGCACCCCCGCACTGGCCATGGGAAATGGCGTTGCATGGGCGTTTGCGGGCGTCAAGCAGTGCCGCACTGGTTGTTGCAGGCTGTCGACAAGTGGGCGATTGCCGTTTGCGCATGACGCCCTTGTACTCATAATGGTCCTGCAATAGCGCTCAATCGGCTTGGGTAAGTTCATGCGTCGCGATCGCGCCGACCAATAAGGGGTTTCCAGGGGGATGCAGCATCAGAGTTTTCTGGAATTCAAACGGTACCGCTATCTCAAGTTGGCGGTGCTGCTGAGTGTCGTGTGCGCGCTGGCCTATGGCTGGCACCGCAATTACCGCTTCGACAGCCCCGGTGGTCTTGGGTATGGTGGCAGTCCGATGGGGTATGCGCTGGGCACGCTGGCCGCTTTGCTCATCCTTTGGCTGTTGCTGCTGGGCGTACGCAAGCGCCGTTATGGCGCCTCGGGCACCTCGCTGCAGGGGTGGTTGTCTGCCCATGTGTACCTGGGCGTGGCGGTGGTGGTCATTGCCACCCTGCACAGCGGGCTGGAACTGGGCTTTAACCTGCACTCCCTGACGTTTGTCCTGCTGCTGGTGGTGGTTGGCAGCGGCATGTATGGCGTGGTGATGTACCTGCGCATACCCTCGCGCATGACCGACGCGATGGGTGAGGACAGCGTGCAGACGCTGATGCTGCAAGTGGCCGAGATCGATCAGCAGGCCCGACGCGTGGTCTTGCTGCTGCCGGACGAGTACAACACTTTGACCCTGGACGCGGCGGAGAATACGCGGCTGCAGGGGACGGTGTTCGACCATCTCCTGAAAAGCAGTTCGCGGCGCTGCCCGACCGCACTGGCGGTGCGCCGCATGCAGCAACTCAATCGCGGCCTGATGGATGAGCAGGGCCGCCTGGGCCGCGAGCTGTTTGGCTTGATGCTGAGCCGGCGCTCGGCGGTGGAGCGGATCCGGCGTGAATACCGTGCGCTGGCGCGGCTGCGCCTGTGGCTGTTGCTGCATGTGCCTTTGTCAATGGCCTTGTTGTTCGCGCTTGCGGCCCACATCGTTTCGGTCTTCATCTACTGGTAGCCGCCGATGATTCGCTGCAAGCTGGTCGAACAGGTGCACCCGGATGCGACCGACACGGTGGCCCGTGTGGACCGCGCGGTTGCCGGCGAGATCCTGGGGCTGGGGCGCGCGGCGTCGTGCAAGATTTTCCTGCCAGATCCAAGGGTGCGGCTGGAACACGCCTCGATCCACCGCGCCGAAGACGGTTTCCTGTACCTGAGCGCCGTCGGGCCGGTGTTTGTCAACCAGCGCGTCGAGACCAGGGTGCGTCTTGCGCCGGGCCAGCAAATCACCATTGGCCCATACGACTTCGTGGTCGAAGCGCTGCAGGATGGCGCTTCGGTGGCGACGGCGCAGATCACGCTGTCGTTTGCCCTGCGCGACTCGGCCGCCACGCAAGGGTCGAACACCCTTGCCGGGCGCGGCGGCGGCCTGCGTGAGAGCTGGATCACGCGCCGCGGACTGGCCTGGTTGCTCAGCCTGGTGGTGATTGTGACGTTCGCCGCCTTGCCGGTGTGGCATGCCTACCATCCGGCGGCGTCCCAGACCAGCGCACCGAAAGTGCAAGGTGTGCCGGGCCAGGCCGTGGCCTGGCTGCTGGCGCACACCCAGCGCCTCGACACTTTCTGGAATCCCGGGCCGATTTCCTCGGCGCACCAGACCTTTGCGCAGGATTGCCAGGTTTGCCACGCCAAGCCGTTCGAGCGCGTGGCAGACACCAGCTGCACCAGCTGCCACAAGACCACCGGGACCCATATTGCAAACCCGGCCATCGACCAGAGCACCTTTCAGGGGCAGCGCTGCGCCAGCTGCCACAAGGACCACCAGGGGCCTGCCAGCATGCGGGTGGTGGATGCGCTGGGCTGCGTCCAGTGCCACTCCAGCATTCGCAGCTATTCGCCACAGACCCTGGTCGGCAATGTGTCTGACTTCGCGCGCGACCATCCGGCCTTCCGTTTGTCGATCCGCCAACCTGGAGCCACCGCAACGGTGCAGCGGGTGGCGCAGACGGCGACGCTGAAGAACGATACCGGTCTGAAGTTCCCGCACGACATTCATCTGGCCAAAAGCGGGATCAAGAGCCCGACCGGTCCGGCTCTAACCGGTGGTCGTGTATTGCTGGAGTGCGCCAACTGCCACACGCCCGACGCGGCTGGTGCGCGTTTCGAGCCGGTACGCATGGAGGCGCACTGCCAGGCTTGCCATCGCCTGTCGGTTGACCCGCAGGCGCCCCAACGCCAGGTGCCACACGCGACGCCGGAGGTGGTCACCACAGCGGTGCGCGAGATTTATGCCAGCCTGGCAGTGGACCGATATCCGGTCAGTCTGGTGACGGTAAATGCGTTTTTGCAACGCCCGGCCGCCGAGACGGTGGCCGGGCGCAGCACCAGCGCCGCGCGCTGGGTGCAGGAGCAGAGCGAACGCACGCTGGCGGCCATGTTCGACAAACCGACCGGCGTCTGCACGACCTGCCACAGCACCAGCAAAGTGAGCGCCAGCACGCCCCGGTCGCCCCTGTGGACCGTTGCGCCGATTGTGCAGACCAGCCACTGGTTGCCGCAGTCGACCTTTTCGCATGCCCAGCATAAAAGCGCCGACTGCAGCAGTTGCCACAAGGCCGGACAGTCCAAGGTGGCTGCCGATGTCTTGCTGCCCGACATCCAGGTTTGCCAGAGCTGCCATACCGGGGCCAAGCCCGACAAGGAGAAGGTGGTCAGCCGCTGCGAGAGTTGCCACGGCTTCCACCAGAAGATTCAGCACCCGACCTTCGCCAAAAGCGCTGCACTGGCGGTGCCCAAACCATGATGCCGTGCGCCTTTCGCCGCAGCTGGCAGCGCGTCTTGCAGGCCAGCTTGCTGGCAGGGCTTGCCGCTTGTGGGGGTGGTGGCGACGCCATCTCTGGCGCAACCGCACTGGGCGCTGTCGACTGTGGCACCAGTTGTGCGCAGGATGTATTGACCGTCGCCGATGTGGAGCGGGTACTGGCGCAGGCGGTGCGCGCGGCGCAGGCGCGCGGCCAGGCCGCAACGGTGGCGGTGACAGACCGGGTCGGCAATGTGTTGGCGGTGTATGCCATGGCCGGTGCGGCGCCAACTTTCACGATCGATGGGCGGCGCGCGGTGGCCGGCGGCCTGGAGGGCGTGGCAATTCTGCCCAGCACCTTGGCCGCCATCAGCAAGGCACTCACCGGTGCCTACCTGTCGAGCGCCGGCAACGCATTCTCCAGCCGCACTGCCAGCCAGATCGTGCAGGAGAACTTCAACCCGCTGGAAGCCAACCAGCCCTCCGGACCACTGTTCGGTGTGCAGTTCTCGCAGTTGTCGTGTTCGGACATCGTGCGCCGCGACAGCGATGCCGACCTGGGGCCGAAACGCTCGCCCCTGGGTTTGTCGGCCGACCCCGGCGGCATGCCGCTGTACAAGAACGGACGCGTGGTGGGCGGAGTGGGCGTGATGGCCGATGGCCGTTACAGCCTGGACCTCGCCATCTTTGACTTTGACAACGATCTGGACGAACAACTCGCGGTTGCCGCCAGCGTCGGGTTTGAGGCGCCGGCCGATATCCGGGCCAACCAGATCACTGCCGATGGCCGCTCGCTGCGTTATTCTGATGCCGCCGGTGGTGGCTCTGGCAGCGCCGTACTGGCCACACTGCCCGGTGCGCTGGTGCCAGTCATTGGTTATTTTGCTGGTGCGCCGCGTGCCGGGGCGGCGTTTGGCGTGGCGGCCTCCGGCATTCGGCGCGATAGCGGCGTGTTTGCCGACCTTGGTGGCTGGTTGCTGGTGGACGCGGGCAACATAAACCGGTTCCCCGTGCAGGCCGGAACCGACGGCGGCCTGAGCGCCGCAGAGGTGCAACAAGTGCTGCGCTCTGCGTTGCAGGTGGCGAACCGCGCGCGCGCGCAAATCCGGCGTCCAGCCGGGCAGGCAGCCCAGGTCACGATTTCCGTGGTCGACAGCAACGGTGTGGTGCTGGGGCTGGTGCGCACCCCGGACGCGCCGGTGTTCGGCACGGACGTGGCGCTGCAAAAGGCGCGCAGCGCCGCCTTTCTGTCGCATCCACTGGCTGCGACCGAACTGCTGGCGCTGCCGCCGCGCACCTATCCTGGCAACGCCGCAACGGCACCTGTTGCGCCGTATGTCGCGGCCTTGCGCGCCTTTGTTGGCGATGCGACGGCGCTGTCGAACGGCCTGGCCTTCAGCACCCGCGCCATCGGAAGCCTGGCACGTCCTTTTTTCCCCGACGGCATTGCCGGTTCTGTGAATGGCCCCCTGTCCAAGCCGTACGCCCAGTGGAGTCCGTTCAGCACCGGGCTGCAACTCGATCTGGCGATTGACGCAATTGTTGCGGCGGCGGCGGCCAACAGCCTGGCGTTTGGCTGCACCGGGTTGCCCCGGCTCATGAATGGCTTGCAGATCTTCCCTGGCGGGGTGCCGATCTACCGCACGTTGGCCGGTGTGCCGCAACTGATTGGTGCGATCGGTGTTTCGGGCGATGGAGTGGATCAGGACGATATGGTCGCCTTTCTGGGCCTCAGCAATGCGGCGGGCGTCATGGGCAACGGTCTGGGTCAGGCGCCGCCGCCGCGGCGTTCGGATACGCTGACGCTGGCGGGCGGGCAGTTGCGTTACGTGCAATGCCCGCAGACCCCCTTCAATGGCAGCAGCGAGCAAAACGTGTGCGCCGGCAAATGATTCGCGTGGCGCGTCTGCTGTGCTGCCTGGCCGTGGTGGCTACCCAGTGGGCAGTGGCGCAGACCCAGGCCGAGGAAGAATCCGTGGAATTGCGCCGCGCCCAGACCGAGCCGCTGCAGTACCAGGTACCGCCGATCGACCCGAACCAGGTGCCGCCACCCGGGCGCCTGGATCCACGTACCAGCCTGGCCGTGCCGGACCGCTGGCGCATCATGGAAAGCCTGGGACAGAAGGACCGCTGGTGGGACCCATACAACTCCAACACCATCAAGGGCGACAAGCCGTACCAGCCATTGGCGCACTGGGGTCCCGACTGGTTCCTGAATCTGGGCGCGGTGTCCGATTCGCTGGTTGAGGCGCGCCGCATCCCGGTGCCAGCGGGTGCTCAGTCGAGCCAGCGCGCGGGCTCCAACAGCATTTTTGGTGGTACGACCCAGACCGCGCTGGTGCAGACCGTCATCCTGAGCGCGTCCCTGATCAAGGGCAACACTTCATTCAAGCCACCGGACTTCGAGTACAAGTTCACTGGCGCCTTCAACGTCAACCACGCACGCGTGCAGGAGGTGCGTGCGGTGAACGTCAATCCGCAGCGCGGACTTACGCGCACCGACAGCCATTTTGGTGTGCAGGAGGCGTTTGCCGACGTGCACCTGCGCAACGTGTCGGACCGTTACGACTTCGATTCGGTGCGGGTCGGTATTCAACCCTTCATATCCGACTTCCGCGGCTTCGTGTTCAACGACCTGGCCTTCGGAGTGCGGGTGTTCGGAAACCGTGACAACAACCAGTGGCAATACAACCTGGGCTGGTTGCGGCGGCTGGAGAAAGACACCAACTCCGGGCTCAATGACGTGTTCCGGCGCTGGCGCAACGACGACACCTTTATTGCAAATGCGTTTCGCCAGGACTGGCCGGTGCTGGGCCACACCACGCAGGCGACTGTTTTGCTCAACCTGAACCGCGAAGGTGGGCAGAAGGACCATTACGACCGCAACGGTTTCCAGGTGCGCCCGGCGGTGCTGGGTGACGTGCGCCCACACGACTACAGCGTGGCCTATTTCGGCCTCAGCGGCGACGGCCACTTCGGGCGCTGGAATCTGACTTCGTCCGCCTATCTTGCCCTGGGTAGCGCCAGCTACGATGCGATTGCGCAACGCCGGCAACGGATCGCGGCGGGTTTTGCCGCCGCCGAGTTGTCGCGCGACTTCAACTGGTTGCGCGTGCGCGCAACCGGCCTGTTCGCCAGCGCCGACCGCAACCCGTTCGATGGCAAATCGACCGGATTCGATGCGATCTTCGAGAACCCGCAAATCGCCGGAGCCGACACCAGCTTCTGGATTCGCCAGGCCGTGCCCCTGATCGGCGGCGGGGGTGTGGCCTTGTCGGGCCGCAATGGCGTCTTGCCCAGCCTGCGCTCCTCGAAGGACCAGGGGCAATCCAACTTCGTCAACCCCGGGCTGCTGTTGATCGGGATCGGGGCTGACGCCGACATTGCGCCGCAGTGGCGGCTGATCGGCAACGTGTCCTGGTTGACGCTGGGCGATACCAGCGCGCTGGAGTACCTGCGCAACCAGGGCAATATTGCACGGCAACTGGGGACCGACATTTCGCTGGCGCTGCAATACCGTCCCTTCATGTCGCAAAATGTAGTTTTCAACGGCTCGGTGGCCTGGCTGCAGCCGGGCGCGGCCTACAAGCAGCTGTTTCCGACCGCGAAACGCCCGTATTCGGTGCTCGCCAACCTTTTATTGACCTTCTGACATGTTTGTTCGCTTCCGTTATCCGCTGCACTGGTTCTGGGCCGGTCTCGCCGCCGTGCTGCTGCTGGCGGCGGCGCAATGGCCGCAGGCGCATTCCGAGACCAGACCGGCGCCTGCTGCGCCTGGCATCGTCAGCGTCAGCATCAGCGCCCCCGCCGCACCCGCACGCCAGACGACCCTGGAAGCGCAGGCCAAGTCGCTGGGTTGCGAGAGTTGCCATCTGAACTATGGCTCGGGAACCGACCACCGCACCATGCATGCCAACCCGGGTGTGGTGCTCGGATGCACCGATTGCCATGGTGGCAATGCATCGGTGCCGCGGCCGGCCAACACCCAACGCAGCGACCAGGCCTACATCGCGGCGATGGAGCGCTCGCATGTGCTGCCGCGTTTCCCGTTCCAGTGGAACTACCCGTCCTCCTCCAACCCGCCTGGCAGTTACACCAAGCTCAACCGCGAAAGCCCGCAGTTCATCCGTTTCATCAACCCGGGCGATCTGCGCGTAGCGCGTGAGTCGTGCGGCGCCTGCCATCTGCCCATCGTGCAGGCCAGCGAGCGCAGCCTGATGGCGACCAGTGCCATGTTGTGGGGCGGCGCGGCCTACAACAACGGCATCCTGCCGTTCAAGCGTTACGTCCTGGGCGAGGCCTATACCAGCCAGAGTGAGCCGGCGCTGATCAAGAATCCGGTCGCAGTCACGCCCCAGATGCGCGCCATGGGCATCCTGGAAAGCCTGGCGCCGTTGCCAGCCTGGGAGACGGTGCCGCCTGCCGACGTGTTCCGGGTGTTCGAGCGCGGCGGCAAGATCAACGCTACGCAGTTCCCGGAGATCGGCCTGCCCAACGTGACAGGCGCGCTGCAAAAGCTCGACGAGCCCGGGCGGCCCGACGTCCGGCAGTCCAACCGTGGGCCTGGTACCGGCAACCGCATCGCGGTGCCGCTGATCAACATTGCAAAGACGCGCCTGAACGATCCACACCTGTGGTTTCTCGGTACCAACGAGCAACCCGGCGATTACCGCTCCTCCGGCTGCACTGCCTGCCACACGCCGTATGCGAACGACCGGGACCCGAAGCACTCCGGCCCCTACGCGAAGTTCGGCAATGAGGGCAAGTCCGCGTCGGCCGACCCGGCCATTCCAAAGTACCAGTCGGGGCACCCGATTTCGCACCAGTTCACCCGGGCCATCCCGTCCTCGCAGTGCATGGTGTGCCACATGCACCAGCCCAACATCTTTGTGAATTCGTTTTACGGAACGACGATGTGGGACTACGAGGCCGATGCGCCGCTGATGTGGCCAAAGAAACAGAAGTACCCGACCGCGGCCGAAGCACGCAAGATCCTTGAGCGCAACCCGGAAGAGGCTGCCACGCGCGGCCTGTGGGGCGATCGGGAGTTTTCCAAGCGGGTGTCGGAACTCAATCCGCAACTCAAGGACACGCAGTTTGCCGACTACCACGGGCATGGCTGGAACTTCCGCCAGGTTTTCAAGCGCGACCGCAAAGGCAGCTTGCTCGATGCACAGAACCAGCCGGTGGCGGACGACGATCCGCAGAAGTTCAAGAAGGCAGTGCACTTGACTTCGGTGCACCTCGACGTGGGCATGCATTGTGTGGACTGCCATTTTGCGCAGGATTCCCATGGCAACGGCCATATCTACGGCGAAGTCGCCGCCGCCATCGAGATCGATTGCAAGGACTGCCACGGCAGCGCGAAGAAGTACCCCACGCTGCTCACGTCCGGGCCGGCCGCAAAACCCGGTGGCATGGACATGCAGTTGTTGCGCACCCAGGACGGGCGCAAACGCTTCGAGTGGCGCGCGGGCAAGTTGTTTCAGCGCTCGGCCCTGGACCCGACACTGGAATGGGAGATGTCCCTGGTCAAGGATTCGTTGACCGCAGGCAACCCGAAATACAACGAGAAGGCGGCGCGCGCCAAACTCATGCATTCCGGTGCCAGCGGGCAGGACGGCGCCTGGGGCGCAACGACCGACGGCAAGGGGTATGCACACGACGACGACAAGATGAACTGTTACAGCTGCCACCTGTCGTGGACCACCAGCTGCGCCGGCTGCCACTTGCCGATCCAGGCCAACTGGAAGACCGAGCGCTTGCACTACGAAGGCGGTGAGACACGCAACTACGCCACCTACAACCCGCAGGTGGCGCGCGACGACATGTTCCAGCTCGGCATCCACGGTTCGGTCAAGGGCGGCAAGATCACGCCGGTGCGCTCGAGCTCGGCGTTGATCCTGTCGTCGACCAACATCAACCGGGAGAAGATCTACATCCAGCAGCCGCCGATTTCCGCCAGCGGGTTTTCGTCGCAGGCATTTGCGCCGCATTACCCGCACACCGAACGTAAGACCGAGACCAAGACCTGCTCGGACTGTCACGTGAACCGCGACAACGACAACAACGCCATCATGGCGCAGCTGCTGCTGCAAGGGACCAATTACGTCAATTTCGTCGGCTTCAACGCCTGGGTCGGGGCGCAGCGCCACGTGGAAGCGGTGCAGGTTACGGAGTGGGACGAGCCACAAGCGGTGATAGGCAGCTACCTGCAACGCTACGCCTATCCGGACTGGTACCAGAACCACCGCAAGGCGCAGTTGCGCCTGCAGGTCTCGCACGACCATGGCACGGCGGGGGCGGCCCAGTGTATTCAGCTGCGCGGCGAATACCTGTTTGTCTCCGAGGGGGCCGGCGGCATGCGGGTCTACGATGTGGCCAACATCGCCAACAAGGGTGTGTCGCAGCGCATCGTGACGGCGCCGTTTTCGCCGCTGGGTCAGCGCACCCATATCCCTTCAGCCAACGCCACTTGCGTTGCCTTGCCGACCAACCAGCCGATCGCACCGACCCGCAATACCGGGGAGCTGATGCGTGTCACCAACGAGGAGCAGGCCTTCCATCCGATCTACCACTACGCGTTCATCTCCGACAGCAAGGAGGGTCTGATAGTTGTCAATGTGGATACGCTTGCCGACGGGGAGCCGCGCAACAACTTTCTCAAGCGTGCCGCCACCTGGAACGGCGGCGCTGAGCAACGCGGCGTACTCGACGGCGCGCGCCATATCACGGTCGGTGGCCACTACCTGTACATCACGACGGCCAAGGGCTTGACCGTGGTCGATGTGGACGACCCGCTCAAACCGCGCTGGGTGGCGACGCTGCCGCTCAACGACGCACGCGCCAGCGCCCTGCAGTTTCGTTACCTGTGGGTCACTACGGCGCAGGGGCTGGAGCTGGTCGACGTGACCGCGCCGCGCCAGCCGCGCCATATCGAGACCGCCCGCGTGCCGCTGGCCGATGCGCGCAAGGTGTACGTGGCGCGCACCTATGCCTATGTGGCAGCCGGTGCCGAGGGTCTGGTGGTGGTGGATGTGGAGCGTCCCACGCAGCCGCGTGTGGAGACGCGGGTGAATCGCGGCGACTCACCCAACAACTCGCTGCTCGATACCCAGGACGTGGTGGTGGGCTCTACCAACGCCTCGCTGTTTGCCTATGTGGCCGACGGGGTGCATGGCATGAAGGTTCTGCAACTGACCGCGCCCGATACACAACCGCGGTTTTATGGCTTCTCGCCCGTTCCGAAACCGCAGGTAATTGCCTGGCGCGCCACCCGTTCGCCCGCCCTGTCCTTGTCGAAGGGCCTGGACCGGGACCGCGCGGTGGATGAGACGGGTGGTCAGATCGCGGTGTTCGGGCGCATCGGTTCGCGCCCCTTCACCGCGCCAGAAATGCAAAAGCTTTACCTGCGCAAGGACGGTACGGTCTGGACCGTGACCGATACTCCAGGCACCTCGTATTCACACGCCGGCAGCCCTGGCGCGGCGCTGGCGAAGCAGCCGACTGCAGCACCAGCCAAGGGGGCGGGTCCATGAGCGCCGCCGGGCCGCTCCCAAGGCGCTCGCCACCGCAGCCTTTAGGCGAAGGTACTCCAGTGAGCGCCGCCGGGCCGCTCCCAAGGCGCTCGCCACCGCAGCCTTCAGGCGAAGGTACTCCAGCGAGCGCCGCCCGGCCGCCCGAAGGCGCTTTGCACCGCAGTGCGCAGCACGAAGGTAATGCATTGAACACGCTGAAGCAACTTGCCGCCCTGCTGTTGGGTCTGCTGCTGGCTTGGGGTGGTGCAGCAAACGCGCAGACCCTTCCTGACAAGTCACGTGACAAGACCCTGGGCGTGGTCACTTGCGCCAGTTCCCTGTGCCACGGGTCGATCGCTGGCTGGAACGGCTCGCCCGTGACGCAGAACGAATACGTTGTCTGGTCGCGGCTGGACAAACATGCACGCGCCTATTCGCTGTTGCTCAACGAGCGTTCGCGCCGGATTGCGGCCAACCTGGCATTGCCGCAACCGGCCCACCAGTCCAAGATCTGCCTGGACTGCCATGCGCACAACCCGGTGGCAGCGGCGCCGGCACATTCGGTGGCGGATGGCGTTTCTTGTGAGGCTTGCCATGGGCCGGCGACGCGCTGGATCGCCGCACACACCGAACCCGGTGCGACCCACCGCAGCAACATCGGCAACGGCCTGTATCCCAGCGCCCAACCACTGGCGCGCGCCAAGTTGTGCCTGTCCTGCCACTTTGGCACGAGCGACAAGTACGTGACGCACCGCATCATGGCGGCCGGCCACCCGCGCATGAGTTTCGAGATGGAGACTTTCACCAGCCTGCAGCCGGCGCATTTCAAGGTCGATGCCGACTACCTCCAGCGCAAGGGCCACTTCGACGGAGTGAAAGTCTGGGCAGTTGGCCAGGCGGTAGCAGTGGCCACCCAGATCGACATCCTGCTCGACCCCAAACGCGGCCGTGACGGCGTGTTTCCGGAGCTCACCCTGTTCGATTGCCATGCCTGCCACCATCCCATGGCCGACACCCGCTGGAAGCCGGTCGGCAACTTTGGCAGGAGCATCAGCCCGGGCCTGGTGCGGCTGAACGACTCCGGCATGTTGATGCTGCGCCTGCTGCTGCGCCAGACCGACCCGCCGCTGGCCGAGCGCTTCAGCGGCGCGGTGGTGCAACTCAACCAGGCGATGGCTGGCGGGGGCGACCTGGGTGAACGCGCACTGGCCGTCAAGGCGCTGGCCGACGAGGCAGCGCGCACGATTTCCGCCAGTGGCGTCAGCAACGACAACCTGCGCGCGATGGCGCTGGCCCTGGTCGACGATGGCCTGGCCGGTGCCTACAGCGACTATGCCGGTGCCGAGCAGGCCGCGATGGCGCTGGGCAGTCTGGTCAACACCTTGCACAAACTCGGTCAACTCAAGTCCGCTGCCGCGCTGAACAAAGGTCTGGCCGATCTGCGCGCGGCCCTGCGCTACGACGAAGCCTTCAAGCCGGCCGACTTCCAGACCCGCCTGCGCACTTTCCGGCCGCTGGTGGCGACACCGCTGGCCACACGCTGAAAAGGCATTGCGATGGACTCACCCTACACCGTTGCGATCATCGGCTCCGGCCCGGCTGGCCTGTCTGCCGCCGCACACGCGGCCAAGCTCGGGCTCAACCATATCCTGATCGAGGCGCAAGCGCACCTGACGGACACGATCTACAAGTACCAGAAGGGCAAACACGTGATGGCGGAGCCCGGTTTCCTGGACTTGCGCAGCCCCATGGGTTTCGAGGCCGGGACGCGCGAGAGCATCCTCAACCGGTTCGATACCGAGATCGCCGCGCTGGGCGCGCAGATTCGCCGCAACACCGTGGTGACCGGCATCGAGGGTGAAAAGGGCAAGTTCTGGATTACCCTGGACGGCACCGAGTTGATCGCGGCCGAGCAAATCGTGCTTGCCATCGGTGTTCAGGGCAATTTGCGCACGCTTGGTGTCAAGGGCGACAACCTGCCCAATATCCAGTACCAGCTGGACGACCCCGCTGCCTACAGCGGCGAGACCATCATTGTGGTGGGCGCCGGTGACGCAGCGATCGAAAACGCCCTGGCCCTGGCCGAGCATGACAACCGGGTGATCCTGCTCAACCGCAACGACGAATTCAGCCGTTGCAAGGAGGGCAATCTCAGCGCCATCCAGGCCGCCGCGCGCAACAACAAGTTGTCCTGCCGTTACCGCACCAGCATTGACCATATCGAAAAAGCGCAGGAACAGACCAGCAGTGCTCAGGAAGACCACAACCGCACCATGATGGTATCGGTGGTCGACCTCTCGAAACGCCAGGCGCGCAAGGGTGCGGCCGGCCCGGGCCTGCGCGTGGTGCTCACAACGCCTGCAGGCGAGGAGGTCGTGGAGTGCCACCGCGTGATTGGCCGCCTGGGCGCAATCCCGCCGCGCAAGCTGGTCGAGGGATTTGGCGTGCGTTTTTCCAGCAAGGAAGCGACAGCGCTGCCGGAGCTGTCGCCGACCTATGAGTCCAGTGTGCCCGGCCTGTATGTGGTGGGTGCGTTGGGCGGTTATCCGCTGATCAAGCAGGCGATGAACCAGGGCTATGAGGCGATCGAATCGATTTGCGGACGTGCTGTGGTGGCCGCCGACCAGCCCCTGCTGGAAAAGAAGTTTGCCGCCGTCATCGCCGCCACCGCCAAGCTCGAAAGCGTGGAGGACGTGCTGGCGCTGGTTTGGGAGAACATGCCCTGGATGCGCGGCATGAACGCGCTGCAGTTGCGCGAGTTCATGCAGGACAGCGAGATCCGCCTGCCCAAGGTGGGCGAAGTGATCTTCCTGCGCAACGATTACTCGAACTCATTTTTCAGCATCGTGCGGGGTCAGGTGCAGATCGAAGGCGCGCAGGTCGATACCAGCGGCGCGCAAGTGCTGCTGGGAACGGGCAACTTCTTTGGCGAACTCGGCCTGATCTCCGGGCGGCGCCGCTCGTCCACGGTGCGCGCGTCGGAACGTTGCATCCTGGTGGAAACACCACGCCGCGCCATGCTCAAGCTGCTGGCGTCGGTGGACTCGGTGCGCAAGGAGCTCGACCTGGTGGCGCTGCGCCGCGCCGTGCGCAAGTATGTGGCGCCCGAGATTACCGAAGCAAGCCTGAATACCCTGATCGAAGGTTCGCAGATCCGCCAATACAAAAGCGGCGAAGTCTTTTTCAACGAAGGCGACAAACCCGACGGGTTGTACCTGATCCGCAAGGGCTCGGTGATGGTGTCGCGCACGCTGGGCGGCCGCGACGTGGTGTTGTCCTATGTGTCGGCTGGCAACTATGTGGGCGAAATGGCGCTGGTGATGGACACTCCACGCTCGGCGACGGTGCGCGCCGCCGTGCCGACCGAGGCCATCGTGCTGCTGGCGTCCAAGGTCACCGACCTGCTGGCGGGCAGCACCACTCTGCGCGGCAAGCTCGACGAGCAGTACCAGGCGCGGATGCAGGCGAACCAGGCGATGGCTTCCAACCAGCAGTCGGGCAACCTGATCTCGTTTCTGCTGCAGCAGGGTGTGGGGGAAGCCACCGACGTATTGCTGATCGACGAATCGCTCTGCATCCGCTGCAACAACTGCGAGAAAGCCTGCGCCGACACCCACGGCGGCACCTCGCGGCTGGACCGCGAGGCTGGCCCCACCTACGCCAACGTGCACGTACCGACCTCGTGTCGGCACTGTGAACACCCGCATTGCATGAAGGACTGCCCGCCGGATGCGATCCATCGTGCACCAGGCGGCGAGGTCTACATCAGCGACGCCTGCATCGGCTGCGGCAATTGCGAGAAGAACTGCCCCTATGGCGTGATCCAGATGGCGCCATTGGCCGATAAGAAAGGCATCAACAGCCTGTGGGCCTGGCTGTTCCTGGGACTCGGTCGTGAGCCCGGCACCAGCGCCCCGGCCAAAGCCTACGACACTGCCGCGTCCGGGAACAAGCCGCAGGCCATCAAGAAAGCCGTCAAGTGCGACATGTGCCGCGACATCAAGTCCGGCCCGGCCTGTGTGCGTGCCTGTCCGACCGGCGCCGCCCTGCGCATCAGCCCGGAAAAGTTTCTGGACTACGCTGGCTCCGGGCGGTAGCCGACTGCGGTTTTGCGCCGGTCATTGGATGACGCTGCTCAACGGTCGAGCGTCGGGCCGATCCCCTGCAAAACCGCATCGACGAATTTTTCGACGCCATCGGCGGCGCACCATCCAGTTGCCTCAGGCCACAGAAGTGTTCGCCGCGACCTTCTTGGCAGGATGAACTGGCGCAGTGTCGCAAAGTGCCGCTGCGCCGCGTCGTGCACGCAAGCAATCGGTGCGGCTGGGCCAGCGTGCCGGGCGTCCACGCCGGGCCGACTCCAATCGCGCAGATGGGTTTTGTTATCCTGGAAACCGCAGTTGGACGCGCCCGACTGGGCTGCGATGGGGTGCGCTGGCAAGGCGAGACGACGCTGCGGGCTCCTGAGCGCAAGGAGAAGCAATGCCGCCAGCGTGCGCCAGCGCGGCTCAATCGGGTGCGTAGCGCTGTCACCCTTGAGGTGACCTTGCTGGTGCGCACAAAAGCTGGAGTTCATAAGGCGTATCCAGCGGAAGAAAG
>Ga0163144_10005903_pt1 | contig 27151 bp, 19 predicted proteins | sample OliLak19BULKMAT1_FD_123175 | JGI IMG/M metagenome (GOLD analysis project Ga0163144, IMG submission 123175) | Freshwater microbial mat bacterial communities from Lake Vanda, McMurdo Dry Valleys, Antarctica - Oligotrophic Lake LV.19.BULKMAT1 | ecosystem: Environmental > Aquatic > Freshwater >...
ACCACGAATTGAAAATAACCCCGAAATTCCTACAAAGACTGCGTCATCGAGCGCCTGTGCCATCTAGGTGCGGCGAAGCGAGCCCGCCACGCCGCTGCACGCAATGCCCAATTAAGGCCAGGACATGAGTGGGTTCGTAGGGCTTTCCGAGGCACAGCACACCGAGGTCTTTGGCCTTCGTTTCAATATTGGGGCTGGCTGAAAGCAGGACCATTTGAATGTAAGGGTATATGGCGCGGGCCTTGATTACGAATTCTTCCAGCGAAACACCGGGCATAAACCAATCGAGCAGCACCACATGCGGTTCGCGAATACTCAGTTCCTCAAGGGCTTCATCGCGGTTTGTAGCGGTGCAGGTCCCGTAATTTTCCAACGACAGAAGCAGCGCGAGCGTTTCACGCACGTCGGCATTGTCGTCAACGATCAGTACGGTTCCGTTTACGCCAGCCATTTTCCGCCTGCTGAGGCCATGCAATCTCAACGGGAATAACACCCGATATCGTATAAAGGTCATCGGTAAGACCCGTGATTGACTTGAATGGCTACAGACAACTTACTAAAAATCATTCTTTCGATGTGTCTGCTATATACGGCGAGACGTGCAAAAAACTTTGTTGCGGCCTCGGTTTTAGGGCTGATGGCCTTGACTAGATGAGCCACGCTCCATAAACTTGCCGCGCTCTTGTCCTTTTAGGCTAGCGAGTCCCCCGTGGGGCCACTGCCTCAGCAGGGATGTTTTGTTTTTAGATTGGGAGTATTCGGCTCATGGCAACAGCTTACGCGAACACCTATAACTTGAAGTTGAGCTTTACAACGTGGGTGTGCCCGGAATGGACCGTCGCGGCTATTGTTGACGGGATGCAAACGTATGGATATGACGGCGTCGAGTTGCGCATCGGCAAAGGACATCTGCACGGCATCGAAATCGACAGTGGCGCGGAATACCTGAGTGAAGTGCGAAAACAGTTTGATGCTGCGAACATGGCCGTGGCCTGTCTGGCGACCTCCTTCTCCTTCTCGAGCCCGGATGCTCTGGAACGCAAAAAGACCATCAACAACGTGAAACAGTGCCTGCGTGTGGCGGATGCCATCGGCGCTCCTTATATACGCGTATTTGGCGGGGACATTCCGCACGGCATGGAAGTTACGGGCGTGATCGACTACATCGCGGAAGCGATCGACGAATGCACGGAGTTCGCGGAAAAAGAAAAAGTCCGCTCGATGATCCTGCTCGAGACACATGGCCCGTTCAGCCATTCAAAGTACACGGCCGAAGTGCTGAGCCAGGTGTATTCAACCAAGCTGGGCGTCCTCTGGGACGTGTTGCACCCGATCCGCGTGCTGGAATCAGTCGAAGACACATACGACGCGATTTGCGATAACGTGCGCCATATCCATGTTCATGACTGCGCCTTCAACGACGACCGCACCAAGATTCTGCCGTGCGAGCCGGGCGAAGGATTCGTGCCGATGAACCAGGTTACGGACATGCTGAAGGGCGGCAACTACCGCGGTTACCTGTCGCTGGAAGTGCTTCAGGAGAATGCCGATCCGGACGAGATTCTGCCCAAGTACGCCAAGTACCTGAAGGAACTCGTAAAACCGACGCCGAAGGACTAGGCCTCAGTGGTGCGGGCTCCGAGCCACGGACAGAGTCGCCCGCGCCACTCACATTCATAAGGCATAACCGCGGGAGCCGTTCATGAATGGGTTGATTGCGGCGGCGTTTCTGGTCTTTTCCATACTTCTTTGTTACAGCGTGGCCGGAGCGCAAAGCGATCCGGCTGGCTTCACACCCGTTCCCAAAGAAAAAATCGACGGATCAACGCTCATCCTCAAAGAAGCGAACTGCACGTTCGCTGCACCCACGCCGGATTGGCGGTGGCTCGAGCCTGTCATTGAAAAAGGCAAGAACTACATGTGCTTCAATCCCAAAACGGGCGGTGCCGTGACCGTGTCGGTCGGGGAACTGCTCAAGGATTTGGACGAACACACGCGCAAGGAAATCGAGGTTGGCGCGATCGCTTCGGCGCTGAAACAAGGCTTCAAGGTCGCTAATAATAAAATGGAAGCGGCGGCGATTCCGGTGCCCGGCCACTCGTGGCGCTTCTCGTACGAAAACAGGCGCAGCGACGGGCGCATGCTGGTGACGATCCTCTACTTGGCGCGCACGGCGGAAAAAATCCTCGTCACCGTGCAGGGATTCAGCGCGGATGGCAACGACACGCCGACGTTCAAAACATTTGTTTCGTCGGTGAAGCTGATCAGCGAATTTCCCCAGCCGGTAAAATAAAATCCGCTTAGAGCTCGTTTTCCATGCTGGATGACGCGTCGGCTAATTTTGACCTCGTCGTCAGGCTCTTTTCGCCATCTCAAGCGGCCTCATTAATAAACACGCCCCGCCGCATATTTCACCAAGTTCAATGTTGAAATGCAGAGCTTGCCTGCCGTATAGTCTGCGTTGAAATTGCCGTTGCACCGAACACCCATTTAACCGATCAGGAGCACACCATGTTCGCCAGAGCGATTTGGCTTCTTGTTTTCGTTGCATGCGGAATGAACGCTGCGGATCTGACCGTTACGAACATCAACGACAGCGGTCCGAATTCGTTGCGCGATTGCCTGTTGCGTGCTCAGAATTTTGACCGCATTCTTTTTGATGCAACGATTTTTTCGCCGACAAAAACGAATGCTGAAACAACGATCATTTTGACTAGCGCGCACTTCCGCAATCCGGAGTTCAAGCAGATCGAACTGCTGCCGCGCCTTGAATTGAAACAGGGCATCGTGATCGACGCGTCGGACCGGCGCGTCAGCATCGATGCGTCGAGCGTCACGTCAGGCGAACATCCGGAGTCGGTCGTGAGCGCACTCCTTCTTATTGAGTGCGCCGACATTGTCGTTCGCGGACTCACCATCATTGGCAATCCCGTCTACGTCTCCAACGGACTGGTGATCCAGGACAGCATTCGTTGTTCGCTGGGCGGAGACCGCACCATCGGCGCCGGGCCGAACGGCCAGGGGATGTGCATCATCAAAAACACCAAGAATCTGCCGTTCGCGAGCAACGGCATTTTTTTCAGCAACGAGAGCAACAACAACACGGTAAAGGGAATCTGGTTCGGGCCGGACCTGAGCGGAGAGAGCGGGCCCGGAAACTGCCTGGGCATCGGCATGGCGCGCGGCGCGAGCAATAACATTATCGGCGGCACGGTGCTAGGCGAAGCCAATGTTTTCAGCGGCAATGAATTTGGCATTTCGATCTACCGGCAGGATTTTCAGTTCAATGCGGCGCTGACGAAAAACAATCTGATCCAGGGAAATTTCTTCGGCCTGAAAGCCTCCGCGGTGAAGGCCGACCCCGCGACGTACTTTGACCAGAAATTCAATTTCGGAAACATTTTCACGGCCATTTATGTGGAGTCTGAATGCAACTCTGAAAGCACCCGGATTGAAAATAACATCATCGGATTCAACGGCGATTACGGCGTGGTCTTCGATGGCGCATCGAACATCAAGAATCCCATTCAGGGAAATCGCATCAGCCTGAATAAGAATGGCGCGATCTATCTGCCGAACGGAAGCAATGAAGGGATCGTGGCGCCGCTTATTGAGAGCGTAACGATGACGGAAGCGGAATCGAAGAAAAAGGCTGTGCGCCGGCGCGTCACTATTCGCGGCCGAATTCCCGCGGATTCCAAAAACGTTGAACGCACGGGCTCGGTGGAGTTGTTCAGCGATTCGGAAGCGCAGGGCGGACAGATCCTGGGACGCAACAACACGGCGCCGGGCGAACGGGCCGCAGCCGGTTCGCGCGGAATTCCAACGCGCGCGTCGTTCGGGTTTGAAGTGGATGTGGAAACCGGGCAGGCACTGACGGCGACGTTTACGGACTCCAACAGCAACACGTCGGTGTTTTCGCGCTTCACCGGCACCATCGAGATTGTGAAAGACGATCTGGGCGACAACGACAAAGACGGCGTGAACAATGGCCAGGAAGCGGTGGCGGGAACGGATCCCGACGACGCGTCGAGCACGCCGGTGGCGCAGGGCACGGTCAGCGTCACCAAAGGCGCGATGTCATTCAGTTTCATACGCAACACCTTTAGTGATACCGCGACGCTGACGATGAGTCTGACTCTGCCGAGCGGGATTGCGCCACTGACGAATAAATCCATCGTGCCGGTCACCGCGAAATTCGGCGGGCTGACGCTGAAAACAGCGACGGGCACGCGAGGCGATATTTCGGCGGCGTTGAAAACAAAGCCATTCACGGCGCTGACCGTAAAGGTAAAGAAACAGAATTTGAAAACGTTCATGGCGGAAGACGGCATCGCAGACGACGTGCCGTTATCGTCGCTTACGCTGCCGGTCACGGTTGCGCTGACGATCGAAGGAAAAGTTTATTTGTACACCGGCACCTTCAACACGACCTATTCGGCGAAGAAGGGCAAGGGGAAGATTAAGTAGAACAGACAAATGCATGATGCTTATTCATAAACGGCGTAGTGTTCTTTTGTTTTACGCACGGCTCAGCGCGCATTACCATGTAACAAAATAAAACATGAGCGTGGCGCTCATGGCGCTGGGAGTTTGCATGAAAATTCATCTGCAGTATGGCAAAGACGGCCTCCATGTTAACCTCCCTTCTTCGAACGTAACGGTGCTGGCCCCCAAATTTCTCGAGGGGCTGCCGGATGAGGCGGCCGGGTTTCAAGCGGCGGTGCGCGCGCCCATCGGCGCCGAGCCGCTGAAGGAGCTTATCAAGGCCTCGGACAAGGTGGCAATCGTGATTCCGGATATCACGCGGCCGCTGCCAACCGACCGGCTGCTGCCTTGGATTTTCAAAGAACTCGCGCATGTTCCCGCCGGAAATTTCACGATCATCAATGGAACCGGTTCGCACCGCGTGAACACACCGCTGGAACTCGACGCGATGGTTGGCGCGGACGTCGCTAAAAAATACACGATCGTCAATCACAACTCGCTGGACCCCGCGACGCTGGAGCCGGCTGGGAAAACGCGCGACGGTTTCCAGGTTCTGATGAACCGGGAGTACGTGCAGGCCGACAAGCGTATCGTGATGGGCTTCATCGAGCCGCATTTCATGGCCGGATTTTCCGGCGGCTATAAAGGGATTTTCCCGGCGGTCGCGGACATCGCGTCAATCATGCGCTACCACGACGCGAAGACGATCGGCGATCCCCAGAGCACGTGGGGCGTGCTGGAGGGCAATCCGACGCAGCGGCAGATTCGCGAGAACGGCTCGGTGCTGCCGGTGGATTTCTGCATCAATGTCACGCAAAACCACAAGCGGCGGATCACGCGCTTTTTCTGCGGCGATGCGATGAAAGCACACTTGGAGGGTTGCGCGTTTTCAAAATCGACGGTGATGGTCGCATGCAAAAAAGCGTTCCCCATTGTGGTCACGACCAACAGCGGCTACCCGCTCGACCAGAATTTGTACCAGGCGGTGAAAGGGATGTCGGCTGGCGCGCAGGTCATCGAGCAGGACGGATTCATGATCTCGGCGTCAAAGTGCAACGACGGCTTTCCGACACATGGAAATTTCAGAAAGCTGCTGTTCGAATCGGCGACCCCGCGCGAGCTGCTCGACCGTATTCTGGCGCCTGGATTTTCGATGTACGATCAATGGGAGGCGCAGCTGCTGGCGATCATCTGCCTGAAAGCGCACGTGGGCCTCGTCAGCGACATCGCGCCGGAGGAGGTCCGAAAGGCGCACCTGGAGCCGGTGACGGATATCGCCGCGCGCCTTGCCGAGGAATTGAAAAAGCGCGGCAAGGATACGCCGATCGCCGTGCTGCCCGAAGGGCCGATGGCGATCCCGTATCTGGCGTAACCACGGGACTGACGGATGAACCGCCAAGACGTTAAGGCGCCACGGCTACGGAATTGAATCTACCACAGAGTACACAGAGGGCACGGAGGACGGCAACGACGAGTTGACGTCGATCAACTGTGTCCGCATTGCTTCAACAAAATCTGGAGTTCGTCCGGATGCGCGCGGGCAGCCGATTTCGATACTCGGGACCCGTGGCAGATTTTTACGTTGCAGATTTTTGAAACTCGCGGGCTGGAAGCCTGCGGTACAACGGCATTCATTCTTCGGCGGGGAGTTCGAGGTCTTTTTCGGCGCGGAGAAATTCGCCCAGGATCGTGGCCAGCCAGACGGTCGGGTAGTGCAACCAAAAAATGAGAAGCACGATGCCGAGCGTCAGTAGCCCATAGCTATACTGAAACGTGTTGCGCGCCCATGGCTCGTACAACAAGCAAGCGAACAGGAAGGCTTGAATTCCGGCGAGCGGGAATGCGCCGAGGATCAGTCCATGAGTCCAGAACGGCAGTCGAGCAAGCGACGACGATTCATCCGGCACGCACAGGCAGAGCCGTTGCGCGGTGCGCCAGCGCCAGACTTGAGGAAGCAAGATCGCCAGCCAGAGTGCCAGACAGACCGCTGAAACGCCGAGACAGGTTTCAGTGATCAGAAACGTTGAGTTGAAGTAATAAGAATGCCACAGAAATAAACTTAGCGCCGCCCAGAGTGCGGCCACTGAAATGAAGGCCAGCGGCAGGAGACTCAGGCGGCGAATCTCGATGGGAACTTCCAATACGTCTCCGGTGCGTTTCCGGGAATATAATCTTTTCAGTGCGATAAAAAGCATGGCCAGGACCAACGCGGCGGCGAGCCAAAGTGTCAAATTCATCAGAAACAAATAGGGGTCGCGAAGTGACGTATCGTAGGGAATCACGTTTTTATAATACTGCTGGTAATATGTGACTCGGTTAGACAAATTTGCAATAAGCAACCAGAGCCACAAGACCATGCCCAGTAGATAAAAAAAGAGCGGATTCAATTGCAAGTCGCCGGAGTCTTCTGGAGGCACGAGAGAACGCGAGTTGACCATCAGGGCGGATGTATCCAGAAGCAGGAACAGCAGACCCGCCGTAAAAATAACGCTAGTGGCGACAAAGGAGAAGTGGGTGGGCTCGGGCTGGTAGCCGTAATTGTAATCCCTATTCGTCGTCAGCAGCCCAAGCCATGCAATAAAAACCACCGCACGCAGTACCCGGCTACCGCTAAACGAAGTGAGAAAATGGATCAGTCCGGTGGGCGCGGCGGCAGGCGTTGGGAGCTTTTCGCCTGCGGCCAGACGCCAATAGACTACCGCTTCATTCCACATGCGCGTAAGCAGGAACAGCGCGCTGGCGGCAGCGATAAGCAACCCGCCTCCCAGCAAAACAAGAAAGACCTCGCTTCGGTCGCTGTAAATGTTTGAGAGTCGCACGGCGCTCGCAAAAATAAACCCCACACCGCAGAGCCCAGGAATAGCTGGCAGCAGGAGCGTGCCGCGCCGCGCATGCCTGGCGATGTCTAACGCGTGGAGTTCGACGCCTGCTTTTTCACAGCAGGCGCGCGCGAGCACTTTCTGCCGCCATAGAAACTGGCGGCAATCTTCAACGGCGAATCCCAGGAAAAACGCCACAGCCCCGAGAATGATGCCGATGATCATCGATTCTTCAAAACGGCCGTCGTTGACACTGATCATGACGATCGGTACGAGACCGCCGCCAATGGCGAGCGGCGCGATGAAGGGCAGGCTTGAACCAGGCGGCGGCGGTAGCGCATCCTGGACGATCCCGCGCTTCCAAGCCCGGTAAACAGAGTGCTGATCGATGCGCGCGAGCGACCTGGTGATGAGAAAAAGGAAGCAGCCGACCCAGCAGGCGAGCGGCAGATAAGCCCAGCCGACCCAGTCTTCAAATCGCGCGCGCGCCATCGCTTTCGGCAGTTCGAAATAGAGCATGCTCGCGGTGAACGCGATGGAAGCGGTGAGCGCCAGAATGGCGGGGATGCGGAGCAGCCAGTAGCCGGGGCTTTGCGGCTGGCGCGTGCGCGGCGGCGGCGTGCCGGCCGCGGCTGATTTTTCGGCGCGGCCAGGAATGCGAAAACGCGTGCCGCAATTGAGGCAGCGCATCAGCGCGCCGGGTTCGCTGGAAACACTGCGCAGCACGGCATCGCAGGATGGACAGACGGCGTCTTGCAAAGACGGCGGGGAACTCGGGGCTGGTGGTGGAGATTCGTTCATACGCGATCTCGATTCATCATTGATTCGCGTTGAACGTTAGCGCGGACCGGGTTAAACGGCAACGATTTACATCTAACCCGGAGGCCTGTAAGCGCGCCCGGCCCCCCTCCCAACAAGCGCAGCGGGGCGCGGGGAACAGGCAACGAAAATCCACACGCGCGCGAATGGGGTTCGGGCTAGAATTTGTTTATGGGTGGCTGAATTTATTCCGGCTATTGGGTTCATCAATGCCATCGTCCAGGGTCGATCTTCAATCACTGCAACGCCTGCCCAAGGTGGAGCTGCACCGCCATCTAGAAGGGTCGATGCGGCCGGAGACCCTGTGGGAATTTCACGGCAACCAGGGCCAGCAGCTTCACGCGACTTATGATGAATGCGTCAAGGCGGTCACGATCCCTGTCGGCGAAGCGCCGGGGTTTCTGCCCTTTTTATCGCGCTTTGACGGATTGCGTTTCAAGTACGGCGGCGCTGAAGAACTCGAGCGTGTGGCGGCGGAAGCGGTGGCGGACGCGGCGCGGGACGGCGTGGTCCATCTGGAGCTGCGGTTCTCGCCGGTTTTTTTCGCGCGGCGGATGAAAGAGGCGGCGGGACTGGACGAGATTGAATCCACACGCGCGGTGGAACGCGCGGCCGAGGCTATCGTGCGCGGCGCCAAAGCGGAAGCGACGAAGCACGACATCTCGCTGGTGTTCATCGTGACGCTCGCGCGGCAGTTCGGATTGGCCGTGAATCTTCCAGCGCTGGATTTATTGAAGCGTCCGGTGGGCTCGTCGCTGATGGGTCTGGACTTGGCGGGCGACGAATCGTTCTCGGGATTTGATTTCGCGAAATCGTTCTGCCGCTGGAAAGCCTATGGGCGCGGGATCACGGTTCATGCGGGAGAAGACGCGCGCGCGAACGCATCGCAGAGCGTTATCGAGGCGGCTCGCGTGCTGCGGGCGGCTCGTATCGGCCACGGCATCCGGGCCTGCTCGGATTCGCAGCTGATGGCGCAATTGGCCAAGGCGAAAGTGCCGCTGGAGACGTGTCCGACATCCAACGTTCAGACCCAGGCGTGCGCGGATTACGCGACGCACCCACTGAAGGCGTTGCTGGAGGCGAACGTCGTCGCCACGATCAACACGGACGATCCGTGCATCAGCCAGACGACACTCAGCAGGGAGTACTGGCTGGCGTACACGCAATGCGGGCTGAGCTGGGAGTTGCTGCGGACGTGCGCCATCAATGCCGCGCGCAAAGCGTTTTTGTTGACGAATTCGCGCGCAGCGCTGGTGCGGCGGGTGACGGAAGCATGGGAAAAAGCGAGCAAGCCGAACGAGGGGTCGGCGGTGATGCGGGAAGACTGAGATTATCTGTCCTTCAACTTCGGCTCTAGATAATTCACGCTCGAATCCAGCGTGGCCAGCTGCATGTAATCGGGTTCGGGTACTTCGACGTTGTAGCGCTTGCGCAGTTCCATCACGATGTCGAGGAAATCCATGCTGTCCAGTTCGATCTGATCCCGCAGCCGCACATCCCCTTTCAGGGCGCTTAAGTCCTCGTCCGGCGCGATGTCCGTAATAATGTCCACAATCGCCTGCCGGATTTCATCTCGTGTCATGCGTCTCTAACCCTTTGTCCCACGTGTCCGTCGTGAACTTCGTGTTAAAATTTAAGGCTCGTACCGTTTAACGACCACCACCGAATTGATTCCCAGCATGCCCGACGAATTGTTAAGGATATAGTCCACCTTGTCAATTTGCTTGGGCTCGTTCAACACCAGATTGCGCAGCGCGCAATCGGGATCAAGGTTGTCCACGTTGATCGTGGGATGAACAATCCGGTCGTCGAACGCGGGAAGATTCCCGGTCAACTCCAGAGCCCCCGCGGCGCCCATGGCGTGGCCGATAAAACTCTTCGTGTTGTTGATGTTCACACCGGAATGATCGCCAAACACATTACGGATGCCCTGGCATTCCTGAATGTCGCCCTGCTTCGTTCCGGTCGCGTGCGTGTTGATGATCTGTACGTCGCCCGGCCCGATGCCCGCTTTTTTCAACGCCGCCATCATGCATTGACCCTGGCGTTCGGAATTGGGCAGCACAAAATCGCTCGCATCTGAATTGATCGCGTAGCCGACAATCTCACCGTAAATCCTGGCGTTTCGCGCGAGCGCGTCGTCAAGCCGCTCCAGCGTGTAGACGCAGCCGCCCTCGCTCACCACGATTCCGTTGCGGTCGCGATCAAAGGGGCGCGACGCCTTCGTCGGGTCTGCGTGAGTCGCCAGCGCGCCCTGGCTCTTAAAGGAGGCGAAAATCCCGAACGTGTGGATACTCTCCGAAACACCGCCCGCGAAGGCCAGATCCACTTCGCCAAGACGGAGCATTTGCAGACCGTGAATGAATCCGATGTTGCCCGCCGCGCAGGCCGCTCCCAGCGTGTAATGCGGGCCGGTAATTTTCAAGTTGAGGGTGACTTCGCCGGCGGGATTGTTGGCCACGGTGCGCGGGTTATGGTGGTGCGACCAGTATTTGACGTCGTAATTGTATTCTTTGATCGCCGCGATTTCGTTCTCAGTTTCCACGTTCCCGTGTTCTGTGACCCCCAGGTACACGCCGACACGAGATTTGTCCATTGTGGTGAACTTGATGCTGCTGTCCGCGAGCGCTTCGTTGGCGCAGTAGATCGCAATCGATCCCGCACGCGTGCCACGCCGCAATTCTTTTTTCTTTTGATACTTGAGTTCGTCGAAGTCGCAGACGCCCGCGAGAACCTCACCCATATAGCGAGTGGAATAGGGCCTCACGCCCGACTTGCCTGTTAACAAGCTGCGCCGAAAGGTCGCCAGGTCATTGCCATTGGGCGCAGTCAGGCCTATGCCGGTGATGACGATACGTGCAGCCATCAGTTCCCTACCCACGCGTGGTTCCGCCCTTGCACCGAGATTTCAGAATAGTGACGCGCCGAATTTTGAGCGCACAACACTATGTAAATGAACGGTGCCTACTGTAGCCGAAAGGTCGCGATTGTGGAGTGCGAATCGGAGGGTGGCGCAGGATTCCCCGCGCGAGGCTCCCCAGTGGTGAACTGGGAAACCGGAAATGGGTGGAGTTTTAGAGGAGCTATCAGAACCCGGGAACGTGTTCCGAGCGTTGCCGCGCTTTCTGAACCCACGTTAACAAGGTCGACAGTTCGATGGGTTTTGTCACGTATTCATCGTAACCGCACTCCTCACACAGCCGGCGCTGCAAGGTGCTCGCAAAGCCGGTCAGCGCAACCAGATACGGCCGGTGTGGAAGTTCATGGCGCAGCAGCATATGGCCGAATTGCCAAGCCCGCATGCCCTCCAGTAAACCGTCGCAGATAACCAGATGGGGTTGCCAACTCTCACAAATCATGAGAGCCTCTGAGCCGGCGCTGGCACCACGTGCTTCGCAACCATACATATTGAGCGTGTTCACCAGCGTGTCCACGTGCTCTTGGTAATCATCTATCACTAATGCCCTAATCACAGCTCCCTCCGTCTGTTATGGCCTTGACGTTGACTTCCACTTACCGAGGGGCAAATGGCGTGCGGGGTCGGTTCAAAAATCCATTATTCTTTATCGAGAGATCGTGGCCTAGTTTTTGCGTTTAGCGTCTGGCGATTATCAACACGCGGAAGGGGGTCCGGATGAAAGCGGATAGTTCAATCGATATGCGCCTCAAGATTTACCTGCGACGCGAAGAGTATGTGTGGCTGCACAGGCGCGGCAAACCGGCACTGAATTTCGGTTGGATCATCGCCATGGATTCATCGGCGAAAATTCTTTTTAAAGACGACGAAAGCGCGCGCACTGTCTCCGTTCCGGTCGCAGAGATTGAATGCTGTGGCGCTGTTTAGGTGTTACGAAATTGCATAGGGTATCCGCAAAGGACCCAACCCGCGAAACCTACAGGTTTTTTGCGATACGCCGCGCCTATCGGGGACCGTCGCGGCCAGTGAACCACGCCGACATTCGTTCTATTCCCTGCTCAATATCAAACGAAGGCTCCCACTTTAATTTTTCCATCGTCAGAGAAATATCGGGCACCGCCACCGCCAGTTCGCCAGCCGCCGGCGCTTTATAAACAAGTTCGGCTTTCTTGCCCAAGGATTTCTCAATGACCTGTATCAAATCAAGCAGCGCAGTCCCAAAGCCGGACCCGACATTCAACGCTTCAAAACTTTCGTTGCCCTGACATGCCGCTTCGATAGCCGATACCACATCGGACACTTCGACATAATCGCGCATACTGCTGCCATCACCAAAAACGGTGAAAGGCCGCCCTTTCTGTATCGCCGATGCGATCAGAAACGGCACGAGGTCCGGGCGCAGATCCGGCCCGTAGACCGAGAACAGCCGCAGATTCACGACTTCCATCTTGTGCAGCGCGTGAAATGTATTCAGAATCACTTCACACGCCAGTTTGCTTGCGCCATACGGCGACGACGGCGCGCTCCCCAAGTTGTCTTCCATATAAGGAAGGGGGGCGTCGGTGCCGTACACCATGACCGAACTTCCGAAGACCATGCGCCGGCAACCCACCAGATGCAGCGCCTGCACAAGACCGGTTGTGAAACCGTAATTGGCGTCTACATAAAGTTCCGGCCAACCCACCGATTCGCGCACCCACGACCGCCCCGCCAGATGAATGCAGATTTCGGGCGAGAATTTTTTGAGCAGATCGTGAAGGCCTTTTACGTCTTCCCCTTTTAGAATCTGAAAGTTCTGCTTGTACTCCGTGTGCAGCGCCTCCAGTTTCGCAAGGCGGCGCTTGCTCGCATCGGATGCCGTCGTCGAAAAGCGCACCAATCCCGCCACGGTATGGCCGTGCTGCAACAGGCAGGGAATCAGATGCGATCCAATGAATCCGGCGGCGCCGGATACGAGAATTTTCATGCCAGTCAAACCGCCTTGCCTTCTCGGCGCAATTCCTCGCGCACCCATGCCACCGTGTTCGTGAGTCCCTTCGCCAGATTCACCTGCGGCGTATACCCCAGATCACGGCGCGCCCGCGCGATGTCGGCAAACGTGTGCTCCACATCGCCGGCCTGCTTGGCGACGCGTTCGATGTTCGCCTTCCTGCCCGTCGCCGCCTCCAGGGCCGCCACCAAATCATTCAGCGACACCGGCGAACCGTTGCCGAGATTGTAGATTCCGAAATTGACCGGGAAACTGTTCACCGCCGTTGAGAGCCCTGCCACGATATCGCTCACGTAGGTGTAATCGCGCGCATTGCTGCCGTCTCCGAAAAGCGTGATCGTTTCACCCAGCAGAATTTTTCGCATGAACGGCCCGATCGCCATGTCCGGACGCTGGCGCGGTCCGTACACCGTAAACGGGCGCACAATAATCGCCTTCAATCCATGCAGCGAGTGATACGTGCCGAGAAAAATTTCGCTCGCTCGTTTGCTGGCTCCATAAGGAGATTGCGGTTTCAGGCACGCGGCGTCTTCGCGAAACGGCGCCGGCGTCGAATTGCCATAAACGGAACTGGATGACGCCGCCACGATGCGCGTCACGCTGCTCTCGCGCATGGCCTCAAGAAGCGAGATCAAGCTGGCGACATTCACTTTTTCGTATTTCAAGGGGTCGACGATCGACGGACGCACCCCGGCTTGAGCCGCCAAGTGCAGCACGATTTCAATCTTCTCCGCCTGAAGCAGTTTACTGACCGAAATGCGGTCGCCGTAGTCGCCTTCTACCAGTCGAAAATTCGAGGTCGAAAGTGATGCCGCTAAATTGCGGCGTTTTTGTTCGGGCGGATAATACGGTTCAAAATTATCCAGTGCAACGACCCGGTGGCCCTGCGAAAGGAAATGTTCAGAGGCGTGCGATCCGACGAACCCAGCGCCACCCGTAATCAAAATGTTCATTGAGATCGATATTATTGTAAACAGGCTTTGGTGCAAGGCGAAGGCGCGTCTGTTCAACCTCAAACTACACATGCTCCATTGACCACTTCGCAATATGCGCCACGGTGGTTTCCGGTCCGCGCTGAATAGTGACGTCGTCAATGAGAATCACAAACACATGGGAGACAAACTCGCGCTCGCCGCGTTCCAGGTTCGCGATGATCTTCATCAGGATCTCCGCCGGTGGCGGCGTCATCGGCTGACTCGAGCCATCCAGAAGCAACATATCGATGCGCGCCTCCGCGCGATCGATGGTCAGCACGACGCCCCGCGCCTCCGCGCGCTTCGCATTCGTCAGCACCATCGCCAGAAACATATCGTGCTTGTTCATAACGTACTTTTAGCGGGAGGGCTCGCGAAAGAAAAGCGTGTTGCATCCCAAGCGGGGCGCATCCCCGCTTACTTTACTGTCATCATGGAGTTACGGCCGCCGTAGCCATCGTGGACGAAGCGCGAGCAGTGCGGATCGGCGATATAGAATTCGCCATTCACCACGAACTTGTAGGCGTACTGTCCCGGGTCAAGATGAACGGTGAGGGCAAAACGGCCCTGGCTGTCTTTCTGCATCAAATCCACGCCTTTCTGCCAGCCGTTAAAGTCCGCGACCACGGCGATGCTCTGCGTGGACGCGGGATGGTCGGGCAGGTAGGAGAATGTCGCGCTTCCAACAGGCAGAAAGCCGCTGACCCGGTTGCGGCCCGTTTTCTTGGCTACATAGAGCGCGGCGTCGGCGCCGGCAATGAGGGCTTCGGCGCTGCGGGCATCACGCGGATACGTGGCGAGCCCAAGACTGACGCTGACGGTCTTCATGCCTAACCCTGAAATGGCGACAGGGCTGTGTTCGATTTTTTTGCGAATGGATTCGGCCAGTGTCGTCGCATCGTGTTTGGTGGTTTGCGGCAGAATGATGGCGAACTCTTCGCCGCCGTAACGCGCCACGATATCCGTTTCACGCACTTCAGACTTCAACATCGAAGCCACATGTTCAAGCGCCCGGTTTCCAGTGAGATGGCCATAGGTATCGTTGAAAATCTTGAAGCGGTCAATGTCGATCATCAGCAGCGAGAGCAGTTGCTGGTAGCGTTGCGCGCGCTTGATTTCTTCGTTGAAACGCTGCGTGAAAAAACGAAAGTTCGCCAGGCCCGAAAGCTGATCCTGAAAAGCCATCTGCGCAAGCTGGGAATAGGTGAGCGCCTGTTCGTCGTCTCGAAGATTCAACGCTCGTTCGACGTATTCGAGGTAGTCCATGGCGGCGGTTTTTATGCCGACCGGGCGTCCCAGTGAATTTTTGAGCAATTCCTGATGCGCGCGAAGGCGTCCAAAGGTAATCTGCGCGCGCTTTTCAGGGACAGACAGGTCTGAAACCAGCAGCGCGAGCGCCTGAAAATTGGCCTTGTCGCCGACCTGGCTGTCGGCGAGCAACTGGATTTCCACGGACGGCTTGCCGCCCATGGCGAGGGCGCGAAGCAGCCGGACGTCAATGTCGCGGCCTTCGTCGGCGGACTGGTGGATGCGTTGTGAAGCGCGTGAGAGTTCCATACATGTTCTATTTTAACCGATTTTCGGAAGTACGCCACGCAGCTAATGAACGCTTGATGACGTCATTAAATGTAGGATTGCGTGACGCCGCGCCCACCGTAGTGTGTACCTTTAAAGAGGCTGCTGATGCCGGGCGTTCAAGCGCGTTGTTTTCGTTGTGTGAGTGCCGCGGTGGCGGCGCTGTGCTTTGCCGCCGCCATGGCGGGCGAGGCGACACAGGTATCGGCGGTCAACCTGCCGGACACGGTCGCACTCAGCGCCGATGACACACTCGAATTCACCTTAGCTCTGCCGGCCATTCCACGGGACGGCACGGCAACCGGGCCCGACGTTTCTGTTTTCGCATTGAAAGCGGGCGAAGCGGCTCCGGCCAAAGACGCGGCCATGAGCGGGCGGGCGCTGGTCTGGCCGTCGCCGCGGCCCGGCGAGTGGCTCGTGCAGGTGCGCGGCCTGAAAGCGCCCGAGGGAAAACCGGGTGCGGCAGATCTGCTGATGCGCTGGAAAATTCCGAACGCAGCGGCGGAAGTGCACGAGGTTCGATTGCCGGGCGCGGTGGTGTTCAAAGCAGAGGCGGCGGATGTCGTGCTGCTCATGGACGGCTCGCTTTCACTGGGGCGCAATGATCCGCAGCGCGTGCGCGTGGAGGCGGCACGGGATTTCATCGACGCCGCGCGCCAGACCGGAAGCATCGGCCGCATCGGCATCGTGCAGTTCGATAACAAAAGTCGGACCGTCATCGCGCTCACGCCGATTCAGGAGAATTTCGAGAAGGCGCTGTCGCAGCTCGATGAACGCGGGCAGACCGATATTGACGGCGGCATCCGCCACGCGCTGGGTGTTCTGAGCGCCGGCAACGACAGTGCCGCTGGCGGCAGCATTATTCTGTTCACGGACGGACAGCAGGAACCGGGGATCTACGGGAATGCGCATGCGGCGGCGGCGAAGGCCGGCGTGGCGGTGCACACACAGGCGCTCGGGCGCGAGGCCGATCGCGCGCTGCTCAAACGCATTGCGGCGGAGACGGGCGGAACGTTTTCAGACGCAGCGAAAGACAAGGATCTGCGGCTGGCCTATGCGGCCATCGCGAGCAAGATTTCGCGCACGCGGCCGATCCGTTCAGCGCCGCTGAGCGCTGAGCCCCTCGCTATTCCGATTGACGGCTCGGTGCGGTCGCTGGCGTTGACGGTAAGCGGCGAACGCAGCGGCACGCTGAATGTTGAGAATACCGCTCAACAAAAATGGCAGAGCCCGCTTCAACTGCGGCCGGAATATTTCGTGGAATGGCCCGAGACCGGTACGTGGCGCGTGCAATTTCAGGAAGGCGCGCGGAAGGGAAATGCGGGCGCCGGGACACTCGATGCGGCGGCACGCACATCACTGTATCCGCTGATCTTTCGCACCGATCCGCAGCCGCTCATCCCCATGGGCATCGACACCGACGAGCCGATGCTGGCGGTATCGCTATACGAGAATGCGTCTGCGCAGCTCGATGCCGCGGTGCATGCGACGCTCATATTTGATCCTGACGCCGATGTGCCCACGCGAACGGCGCCGCTATTCGACGACGGAGCGCATGGCGATGGCGCCAAGAACGATGGAATTTATGGCGCGTACCTGCCACTGCTGACGGATGCTGGCGGCGCGTATCCGCAAAACGCCTCGGGCGTGGTGCGCGTCACGGCAAGTGGCAAACGCGATGGGGTGGAGTTCCGCCGGGAGACTGAAGCGCGATTTGTCATGCGCCGCCATGAAGGGCCGGCGCTCGTGACGTCCGGCCCGCTGGATCTGGGAACGCGATTTTCCGGCGAGCGAGCCAGCGCCGAGTTTTCGCTGCGTGTGCGGGGTGCGGGTGGCGCGCTGCAACTGCGGCAGACGCCGCCGATTGACAGCACGGTTCGCGACCTGTCGCTCGCGGCGGCTCTATTAAAGGAGAGGCCGGACGCGCTCAAAGCGCGCGAGCGAAAAGTGCTGAGCTTTGAGGTTGAGCTGCCGGAGCTTCTCGACGCAGGCACATACGGTGGCACCTTCGAGCTGCAACTGGCGGGCGCGGAACTGGTGAGGCTGCCATGGAAAATCACGGTTGCCGCTCCAACGCTGCTGGCTCCAGCCCGTGTGAACCTGGGCTCATTGCAGGCCGGTGACAAGGCGCCGCTCACGCTGCAACTGAAGGCGAGTGGCGGGAGGATGAGTGTTTATTCCGCGGAGCTTCTCGCGGAGAAGAACGTTGAAATTAAGCCGCGGCTTTTCATCCTGCGCTCCGAAGACCGTGCAGGACTGCTTTCCCGGCTTTGGCCGCTGGCATTGAATCCACTTTTAAAGATGTCGGCGTGCACGCCGGTGGGAACGGACGTCGTTCTGGAATTCGATGTCGCGCGGGATGCTCCGGCGGGACGCATTCAGCGCTGGGTGGTTCTGCGTGGATTTGGCAGTCGCGAGCTGGCGCGCGTGCGCGTCGAGGCGGAGATTCAGCCGCGGCATCTAGTCGTGGATGCGCCGCGGGATTTTGGGCGGGTCGAACCGGGCGACGCGCTAGAGCGGGAATTGAGCTGGAAGTGGGCGCAGAATGGAATGCGCTTGCCAGTGGATGCCCAATTCAAATTGATTCCCGATGCGGCGGGAGCAAAACTTAACGCGAGCGTCTCGAAACCGCGGATTTTAAATGACGCGGCGGCTTCGCGTTTTTCGCTGCCCCTGCCGACTGGATTTAAGAGTGGTGAAATCGGCGGATGGGTCTGCATTGAAGCGGGCCCGGTGCTGGCGCTACGGCGTTGGGCGGCAACGGTCGTCGAGCCACGCTTGCAGATTGAACCGCTGAATCTGGATTTCGGAAACCTGATTCAGGGCCAGAGAAAGACGTTGAAAATCAGTTTGAAAACAGACGGCGCGCGCCCGATTTCAAACACGGTATCGATTAGTAAACCTGTGGCAAAGGTGCGCTTGCCGCAGGTTGTCATTCCGTCCGAGGCGCTGAAGATTACCGCGGCGCGGAGCGAGATGAAGCCGGGTGAGTCGGCGGCGGTGGCCGTGGAACTCACGATTCCAGAAGACGCGCAGGACGGGCTTTATCGCAGCGAGATTGAGGTGGTCTCGCGATTGGGCTCCGTCGCGATTCCGTTCAGCGTGACGGTGGTCAATGAGATCGATCCCGCGCCGTTTCATGTGTCGCCAAGCACGCTCGTGCTGCGATTCGATGTGCGCTCCAAATTGCCGATGGATTCGATCCGCATTGTGTCGCACCGCGATGAGGCGATTCCACTCACGTTGACGCTGAAGCCGCTGAAAGTATCAAATGGCGAAGCGCCTCTGCCCATTCCCGCCGTGTTCATGGCGGCGGATTCCCAGAGCAACGCGGTGCAGATGCTGCTGACACTGCCAGGGCGAGAGGCGATCGAGGGATTTATTCAAGCCAAGCCGGATGCCGAGGCCGGGCAGCGCTGCCGTCTGCACGTGACCGGCTTTGGCGACGAGCACATTATCGAGGTGCTGATCGAGCGCACGACGCCGCCTGCGCTGGCGCCGAAGAACGACACGCCGCGCGTGCTCGGCTGGATCATTTTGCTGGTTATCCTTGTCGCGGGAATGTTGGCGTATCTGGTCAATCGCTGGATCCGGCGCGCGTGGCTGCGTTATGCGTTTTACTCGGTGCTGTTTCATCTGGCGTTTTTGCCGTGGGCCATGCCGCGCACCACGCTGATGGAAGTGTTGCCGGACGGCGTGCAGATCAGTTTGCTAGAGGGCGAGGAATTGCTTGGCGGCGGGCTAAGCGATCAACAGATGCGCCGGCTTGAGGCGCTAAAAACCGGCGGTGGAGGCACCGATGAACCGGTGACGCTGGCGCGCGGAGAAGGGCTCGCGGGCGTTGAGGCGCAACCTAAAATCCCCGATCTCTCAGCGAAAGATAGCGCGCGCGAGGGCACGCCTGGCGTGTCGGCGCTTGAGACGGCGCGAACGGTCGAGGCCGCACGCGCCGAGAGGGGCAGTGCGCCGACCGTGCGCGCGGCGGCGGCGGTGAATCTCGACGCGCCATTGGTGACGGACTCATTAGCGGCGCAAGAGGTCGTTGCGTCAGCGGGGCCAAAAGCGGATACGCCGGTCGCGCGCGCGGTGGCGATGGCTCCGCGGGAGCACGCATTGCCGGCCGCGATGGCCGCGCCTGTACGGCAAGCGGCAACGGCGTTGTACGATTCAGCGCTGCCAAGTGGAACGCCGAATGAGGCTCCGCGAGAAAAAACGATCGCGCCAATCCTTGCAGCCGCGCGCGCACTAGCGGACGCGGCGGCAGACGCACCGCTGGATATTGGGGCGCTGCCGGATGCACCCGCGTCAGTGGCGATACCGCAGGTTGCGGTTCCGAAAACAGCCACGGCGGCATCGGGCGCGCCGGCCGCCTTGCAGCGATTGACGTCGGCACCCGCGATTCCGATAGCGCCGGGTGGCAACGATGCGGCGGCGAACCGCTCCATTGGTGCGGGTCCGCGATCAATTGCCACGACGGACGATTTGAAAATCAACGACAGCGCGGGGCGTGAAGCGGGGCCGGTGGGCGTGGTCGGATTGGCGGTTTCAGCGCGGCCAGCCGCGGGAGGCAGCGACGCGATCGACGATCCGCTCGACGCGGGAATTCTCATCGGTGGGGTATCGCCCAACGGTGTTGGTGACGCGAAAGAGATAGGCGGGCGCGCGGGCGTCAAACCGGGCATGAACGCTACTAAAGGAGAGGGCGCGGCGCGCGGCGGGTCGGCATTGGGCGGAATCGGCAGTGGAACCGGTTTGGGCGAACAACTTGCATTTGCGAGAGGCGGCGATGGCAACGCTCCCGGCAGCGGGCGCGGAACTTCAGCGGCGGCCGGTCGCGGAAGCGGATCCGCATTGCCCGGATTTGGGACTGGAGCAGCGAGCGGAAGCGGAACTGCAGCGCAGGCTGGCGGCGGCACGGGTTCGCACTACCGGTCGGGCGGAATCGGTGCCGGGGGTGAGGGCGACGCGCCACTTTCAGCGGGTCCGGTTCCGGGAGCAATCGGCGGCGGCGGCGCGGTGCAGGGAACGCCGGGCGGCAATGCAGCGGGAGTTCCGGGCGGATCAGGGATCGGCATTGCGCGCGGCGGGACCGCACTTGGCATGGGGCTGGTTCCGGGGGGCAGCGGTTCGGAACTCGCGTTTGCTGGAACGGTGAAACGTGCGGGGGCGCTCAGTGGAAGCGTGATCGCGACAGGCGATCATGCGCTCGGCGGTGGGGTTCAGAAAGCAGGCGGCGAAACGATTGGCACCAGCGGAACCGCGCGACGGCCAGGATTTGGGGCTGACCATGGCGAGGGTGACGCGGCGCTTGGCGTGGATCCGCTCGGGCCGGGTGGCGGCGGCGGAAAAAACGTCACGGGCGCGGCGACTGGCGGCGGTAGCAAAGGACTGGGTGCAAAAAAAGGTGGCGGAAACGAAGCGGGGATCGCTCCGGGGGATGGAAAAAACGGGCGAGCGGTTGCGGCGACTGGTGGATTTGGAACGGGAATTGGGAATGGTGTCGGGACCGGTACGGGCGGGGGACTGGGCAAAGGCGGATTCGCAGGATCGCTTTCGGGCATTCCCGAAGGCGGCGGGGGTGGATTTTCTCCGGGTGGCCGGACTCCCGCGCGAAAAGCGGGCGCGGCGCTGGGGCCGGGTGTGTCGTCGGAGCAGCTCGAAGGAAATCAGAGCGGGAGAAAAGGAATCGCGGCGGCGGGCGGATCGCCGCCGCATTGGCGCGTGACGGGAGAGCACTACACGGGCGGGCTGGTGCGGATCAATGTGGGACTGACGCGGCATGGCGGGGATTGGAACTCGTCGCCGACAGCGCTGCATCATTTGCGCGGCGCTTTTATTGAACGCTCGGGATTGCCGGAACTGGAAGTGAACGTCAAGACGCTCGATCTTTCGGATACGAAGTCGCTCGCGGCCTGCCGCATGGTACTGGTGACATCGAACAAACCCATTGCGTTCACGCCTGCGGAAATCGCGTCGATGCGGGCGTACATTGAAGCGGGAGGAACGCTGTGGGTGAACGATTCGTCGGCCGGCGACTACGAAGGTTTCGACCAGGTGTTTCGCGTGGATGTGCCGCGCATTCTGGATGGCGCAAAGTTAGTCTCGCTGCCGCTGTCACACCCTTTCTTTAATTCGTGTTACGACCTGAGCAAGGGCTATAAAGGATTCCGCGTGCCGCCGGGCGACAAATACCGGCAGGATTATATCGAGGCGGCGTTCATTCCGGATGACAAGGAGAAGGACGGACAACGCGCGGCGATCATCTATACGCGCAACGATTATGCCGACGGTCTGGAGATCGATCCGCGCATGAACGCGGGAATGAAATCGCTGACCGATCTCACCAACGCGGAAATGCAGGAGGCGTCGCTGCGCTTTGGCATCAACTTGATTGCCTACAGCATGGGACCGAATGCACCGAAGCTGCCGCCGCCTCCGGAGAGCACGGCGGAGTTTGAAAAATTGTATCGCTACAACGGGCCTGCGCTTCCGGTGGCGGATGACTTTTCGGTGGCTAACGACCAGAACAACAAGCCGTTCTGGGTGGCGGAAAAAGAGTGGTGCAACGAGACGCAGCTGTGGGTGCTGGACGAAAAGCCTGAAAAGTCAAAGGTGCTGGCGGTGCGATTTTCGAGCGGCGCGAAGCATAAGGCGGCAGTGGCGCGGCAAGGCGCGATGGATTTATCGAAGTCATTGGCGCTGGTGTTCGATCTGCATTCGGACTTAAAGAGCGGCTGCAATATCGCACTGCTCATTAACACGAAAGGCGGCAGGGCGTACGAAACGCGGCCGGTTTTTTCGCGGCCGGGATGGAACCGAAATCTGCGTTTTCCGCTGAACCTCGGCGATTTCAAATCGAGCGCCAGCAAAGAGCCGTGGAAGGAGTACGACACGCCACTGGAACCGCGCGATCAGGTCGAGCGCGTCACGGTGCTGATCTATAATCTGACGGAAAGCGGCGCGGTGAAGATCGGGCCGCTGCGAATTCAAAAATAACTGTCTTCGAATCTTTGTGTTCAATCCGATTTTTGTTGCGCCTTAAACCACTCCACCGTCCGCGCCATCCCCTCCTCATTGCTCACGCGCGGCGCGTACCCAAAATCCCGCTTCGCTTTGGAAATGTCGTAAAAATGAGAACAGCTCAGCGCCTTGGCTAGAAACCGCGTCAGGCGAGGTTCTTCCTGTTTTTTCAACAGCTCGTACAGGTTCTCAAGACAAAACCCAATCCCATACGCCACGCTCACCGGTACGCGCTTCACCACCGGCGCGATGTCCATTCTCTGCAGCAGCGCATTGATCCACTCCCACAACACCACCGGAGCGTCATCAGAAATAAAATACGCCTGCCCCGCGACGCGATTGGCGGCCATCGCATCCGCCGCCAGCACATGAGCCAGCGCCGCATTCTCAATGTACGTCAAATCCACTTTGTTCAAGCCCTTGCCGACGATGAGCAGTTGTTTTTTTCGCGCGCGTTCCAGAATGCGTGGAACCAGATGGTTGTCGCGCGGCCCCCAGAGCAGATGCGGCCGCAGCGCACACGTCAGCAATCCATCCCGCCCATTCGCGTTCAGCACCAACTCTTCCGCCAGAGCCTTCGTCCACGAATACGGATTGAAAAACGTTTTCGGATACGGCGCGCTCTCGTTCAGATTGCACTCGTCCTTCATGTCAAACACGACGCTCGGCGAACTGGTGTGAACAAATTTCGGAACGCCGCGCCGCTTGCATGCCACCATTAAATTCGTCGTGCCGTCCACATTAATCGTTTTGTACGTATTGAAATCGCCCCAAATTCCCGGCAGCGCCGCCGTGTGAATCACCACGTCCATTCCCATGCACGCCTTCACGCAATCGTCAACGCTGCGAATGTCCCCCTGCACTGCGTCCGCCCCCAGCGCCTCGATCACCGGATAGCGCTGCCGCGACAGTATGCGCACCGAATCTCCGCGCCCGAGCAGCATCTCGACAATCGCGCGCCCCAGAAACCCGCCGCCCCCAGTAACCAGTGCTTTCATGGACGATTCCCAATTGGCGATTTTAAATTTTGAATTTTGGATTTTGGAACTGCATTAGCCGGCGTGCTAACTTTGATTCCTGATCTCGTCGCACGCCGCCATTCAGCCCCAAAGGGGTGAGATGGGATAGCCAGGAGTAAAGCGAGCCGTTGCGAGCGCCGCCCCTGGTACGCGTCCCCCGTTGCAACGAAGCCCTGAAGGGGCGGCATGCCATCTCCGATCATCGTTGTCGCATCGCCAGTTGTTTCTCCGCCCACCGCCCCAGCTCTTCCCGATTAATCTTCGCGTTATGCCGGATGTCGACAGGGAACGGCTGCGGATAGGGAAGTATTTCTTTAATATGTTTCGCCATCGGATCGCTCAGCCACCATGCTTGAAAATTTTCTTTGGCTACTCCGCGCTCCACGTAGGATATGGCGGGGCTAAATAAAAGTTTGATTTTAAAGTCTTCAAACACTATCGCGGCATCCTGTCGATCGGGAGGGCCTACTCCTACTAAAGCGCATCGATTCGGTGCCATGCTGCTATCATCCTCAATAAAAAGCTGAGTCGATAACGCCCGTTCAAAAATCTGTTCCACACACACACTATACAAAACCCTCCCGCCCTTCATCACCACCCGGTGCGCCTTCCGCCCGCAAAACCACAAGCGCCCCGACGCATCAAAATATCCCATGTCCCCGATGCGGTGCCAGACGTTGTGCGTCTGCGCTTCATATATCTTCGCCTTGCGCGTCTGCTCCGGCATCTCGAAATATTCCTGAGTCACCACCGCGCCCTTCACCGCAATCTCGCCGATCTGCCCATCCGGCAGCACCCGCGAATCGTCCCACACCTCCACCGGGCCCAGCCCCGGCAACTGTTCCGTGAGCGATTCATCGGGCTTGATGATCTTTACCGACACACCCGCCAGAGGCCGCCCCACGCAATGCCCTTTGCCCTGCCGCGTCAGCTCCCATGTTTCGGCCAGCACTTCCGACCCCCGCATGCTGCTCACCGGAAGTGACTCCGTAGCACCATAGGGAATAAACGTGTCACCGCCTTCCGACAGGATTTTCTTGAACGGATCAAGCACCTCGCCGCGCACCGGAGCGCCGGCCATCAGAATTCGTTTCAGCGACGGAAGCGTGATCTTGTTCTCCACACAATACGGTCCCACGCGCTTCCAGATTGAGGGCGAACCAAACGTGTACGTCACCTGATGCTCCTGAATTGCCTTCACTATTTTGCCCGGATCGCATTGCGCCGGCCGCGTCGGATCCATATCTGGAATCACACACGTCGTCCCTAGCGCGGTCGAAAAAAGCGCAAAGAGCGGGAACGCCGGCAGATCCACCTCGCCCGGTTCAATCCCATACTGCGCCTTGATCGCCGCCACCTGCGCGCCGAACATGCCGTGCCGGTACAGTACGCCCTTGGGAGTTCCCGTGCTGCCCGTCGTAAACAGAATCGCCGCCGCGGAATCAGTCGTCGTCGCCGACATCGCGAAAGCTGTCTGCTCGCGACACCCGATGCCGCGAATCTTCGTGAGCGTCTCGCCGCCCCAGAACCAGCGCCGGCCCACCGTCACATTCACGCGCACCTCTTTGAACGCATCACCGCGCGACAGCACCCGCAGTGCGTGCGCCAGCGAAATTCCAATCAGCGCTTCCGGCCGCACTTGCCGGATACAATCGACGAGATTTTTCTTACCCATCCCCGGATCGATCAGCACCGGCACCGCGCCCAGCTTGAATAACGCGAACGTGATGCTGATAAAATCCAGACCCGGCCGCACCATCACCAGCGTGCGCTGCCCCGCTTTCAATCCATTCTTCGAAAGTCCCCACGCCAGCGCATCGCTATCTCCGTGCAACTCCTTAAAGGAGAGGCGTGTGCGGCCGAGCGCATCGGGACTGTGCGTGCAGATCACCGCCGCGCGATCGGGAGCTTCACTGGCGCGCTGCGGCAAAAACTGAGCGATATTGAATAACGCGGCCTGCAATCCGTCACCCTCGAATCGAAGCCCGCGTGTCAGCAAGGGCCGCCTGTTCGCTGCAAACACGGCTCAGGCCCTCCCTGACGGTCGGGCTTCTGATGAATGTGTTTAGAGGCCCTCCTTGACGGTCGGGCTTCTGGTAAATGTGTTCAGACTGTAAACTGAACTGGCGAACCTGCAAAGGAAGCGGAAAATCCCTAGGAATGGTCGTGGAATACAGTCGCACTAAGTGATAATCATTTGAAACCTCACTTTGGAGATCCGTCATGTTCAATCGTTTTATCGCGTGCACCGCGCTGACCGTGCTCGCTTCATCCGCTTTCGCGTCTTCGGATTGGCCGCAATACCGCGGGCCCAATCACGACGGCAGCACCACGGAATCCATCTCCCTGGTGTGGCCGAAAGAAGGCCCGAAGGTGCTTTGGAAGGCGCCCGTCGGCGAAGCCTTCGGCTCGTTCGCCATCAGCGGCAAGAAAGCCTTCCTCTTTTTTGAACGCGGCGGGAACGAAGTCTGCGTCGCCATGGACGCCGACACCGGCAAAGAACTGTGGGCGACGCCGATTGACAAAACAATTTTCGAAAAGCAAGGCGGCAACGGTCCCCGCACCACGCCGACCGTTGACGGCAACTTCGTCTACGTTCTCGGTACGTACCTGAAACTCGCCTGCCTTAACGTGGCCGACGGAAAAGTCGTCTGGCAGAAAGATCTGGCCAAGGAACATGGCGGCGACCTTCAGTTGAAAACGGGCGGCATTAATTCGTGGGGCAATTCCGCGTCTCCGATCATCGAAGGAAACATCCTCTTCGTCAACGGCGGCGGCAAGGGCGAATCGCTCCTGGGCATCGACAAAAAGAGCGGCAACATCGTTTGGAAAGGCACCGACGAACTGCTGACGCACTCCTCGCCCGTGCCCGCGACGATTCATGGCGTGCGCCAGGTCATCTTCTTCTGCAAGTCCGGCCTCGTCTCCGTCGTCCCCGAAACCGGCAAGCCGCTCTGGCAGTTTCCCTTTCCGTGGAAAGTCTCGACCGCCTCCTCGCCCATCGTCCATGACGACATCGTTTACTGTTCCGCCGGTTACGGCGTCGGCGCCGGCGCGTGCAAGATCGTCAAGAACGGCAACGCCTTCGCTGCGCAGCCGCTCTGGCGCACCGAAAGCCAGCTCGCCAATCACTGGACCACGCCGGTCTGCAAAGATGGATTTCTCTACGGCATTTACGGCTTCAAGGAATATGGCACGGCCCCGATGAAGTGCATTGAAATCGCCACGGGCAAAGAAGTCTGGTCGAAGCCCGGTTTCGGTTCCGGCGGCGGTACGATTCTTGTCGGCGGCAATCACGTGCTGGTGCAGGGCGATCAGGGTCCGCTGGTCCTCGTCGAAGCCAATCCGAAAGCCTACACCGAAGTCGCCCGCGCTCAGCCCCTCGGCGGCAATAAGTTCTGGACGATGGCCGTGGTCGCCGGCGGAAAAATCTTCGCCCGCAGCAACAAAGAAGCCATCTGCCTTGATGTGAAAAAATAGTCTGGGAGTGTGGGAGTCTTGGAGTCTTGGAGTCTTGGAGTCTTGGAGTC
>Ga0163144_10005904_pt1 | contig 27150 bp, 24 predicted proteins | sample OliLak19BULKMAT1_FD_123175 | JGI IMG/M metagenome (GOLD analysis project Ga0163144, IMG submission 123175) | Freshwater microbial mat bacterial communities from Lake Vanda, McMurdo Dry Valleys, Antarctica - Oligotrophic Lake LV.19.BULKMAT1 | ecosystem: Environmental > Aquatic > Freshwater >...
ATCCTCCTGGAGCCCTGGTACCGGAGCCGCGTCATCGAGCCCCAGCGCTACCAGGCGCAGGAACAATGGCTGGCAGCGAACCTACCTGACCGGCATCGCGCCCTTCGCACCTGGTGGCTACGGGCGTATCTCCTTCCGGGCCTCGAGCGCCGCTTCCCCGACTACGAGTTCAAGGCCACCGAGATCTGGGATCCGATCGTGCCCGGTGCGTCGACGCGCACCCGCAGGGCCGGACTCGATGAGCAGCTGCCCGACCGCTGGGAATGCCTGGCACGCAAGCGTGGGCCATCGGAGGTCGACTGGCAGCCCGCCGATCTGACGTGGTGTCAGGAAGTCGCGGTTGACTACCAGTACTACCTGTTCGCCGGCGTCCGTCTGGCTGTTCAGCCGAAACTGTGGAAGCGGCGCATTGATCGCCGTCCGAGCCACCGATCGGTCGGATTCCTGCACAATGCGTTACTCGACCTCTATGGTGGCAACAAGCCGACGGGCATCGAGTTGCCAACCGAGCTGCGCATCACCAAGCACAACTTTTCACGCGTCTACTTCGGACACGGATTTGAATGGGACGTCCGCCACCTGCAGAAGCTGCATGAAGTGTTCGGCGAGGACCTCGCCACGGTCACCAATGGCAACCAGACGGACGGGGATCCTCGCATCTATGCGACTGGCCAGGATGAGATCAGGCCGATCTTCCTCGACGAACGGACGCTGAACTACCACGCTCAGATTCTCGGACAGCCGGGATCGGGTAAGACCCGCTTTTTGGAAAACGTCCTGGTGCAGGCCATCCAGTCGGGTCGCCCCGTCATCATGGTGGATCCCAAGTTGGACCGTGGCCTGTTCAATCGAGTGTGGGAAGTGGCCCGCCAGTGCGGACGCGCCCACCAGCTGCATCTCTTCCATCTGAATGCACCGCGTTGCCGTGAAGTATCCGAGTACAACCCGCTCTACGTGTACGATGATCCGGCCGAATTGGCGGCCAGAGTCGCGGCGGTGGTGGAGAAGACGCGCGATCCCTTCTGGTTCCGTGTCGGCATTTCGACGGCCAAGGCCGTCACGATGCTGAGCCATTACACCATGCTGTTCCTGCGCATCGCGGGGGCCGAATTCATCGACGGGAAATGGCAGCTGGCCCCCCGCTACGGCAAGACGCCGCCGAAATATCTGCTCGCATTGCAATATCGCTGGGACAACCCCAAGGCTGATGCAAAGACCGCTAGGGCGGCGATCGAAGATTTCCTCAAGAACCGCAGCAATCCCGACTGGGCTCCGTCGACCCCCTCCGAAAACAATCTCCTCGAAATGTGCCGTCAGCCGTTCTTCAGCCCCTATGCCTGGAATCCCAGCTTGAAGCCGGTCAACGTGTTCGGCATCGGCCGACCAGAAACGCTGGTCGCGTGGTCGCTGCGCGTCATCTACTTCCACCTGTTCATCACCGACCGCGCACCGGAAGCGTGCCGAATCAACCTCCCGGAATTGCTCGGCATTTCCGATGTGGTGGGGAATGACGACAATTCCTGGTGGCAGCTCTACCTGAGGAACAAAGAACATCCACTCAAGGGTCTGCTCGATCCGTCGTATCGCCCCCAGAAGTTCAATGCGACGGCAGTGGAGTACCTCCGGGAGTTCATCCCGATGGAGGCCATCGACCAGCTCAGTCGTCCCGACTGCGAGAACTGGGAACGCTACGTCCACGACAGTCTCCGCATGATGCACGCGAAGGCCGTCGAGGAGCGCAAGGAGTACCAGAAGCACATGTCGACGCTGGCGGCCTCGCTCGCCAACTTCGAGGGTGAGCGCGAGCGCCTGCTCACCTCACAGGATCCAGACATCATCCTGCGCGATTGCGTGATGAATGGCGGAATCGTCTACTACGCGACCAACTACATGAAGGACTCGCAGGCCTCTGAAGGCGCTGCTCGGACGTTCGTCATCGACGGCCTCGCCTTCCTGGGTGACGTGTATGGGGCATCGGCCAAGGGCCGGTATGACTTCTATTTCGCGTGCGACGAGGTCGCGACGTTCATCACCACAGATCTCACGCCGTTCATGTCGCAGGGACGCTCTGCTGGCGTGCATACCATCCTGCTCGGGCAAAACGGCGTCGACGTGCAGGTCGCTCTCGGCGACAAGGCCAAGGCGGATCAGGTCACCGGCAACACGGTGACGCGCATCAACCTCTGCACGGGAAATTTGCAGGATGCGCGAGAGTTCTCTGAATCCTTGGGACGGCGCACCATCCACGTACGAGGTGGGTACGGTCTCAATACCACCAAGGCCTATGGCAACACCGGTGTCGCTTCGATCGGCGACTACTCACAATCGCATAGCGAAAATTGGTCTGACAAGGAGGTCGAGCGCGTGCCGCCGTCATGCCTGCTCAGTCTTCCGACGGGGCAGGCCTTCGTGCGGTCGAAGTTCGGCCTGCACATGGTCATCCAGGGGCAGCTGCCAGCCCCCAAATGCAATGTGATGGAGGAATTCGGCCTCCTCAAATACCTCGACCATGACACCGAGCCGCCGATTGCCTTGCGCTACCATGCCGAGCTCGACGCCACCAACGAACGCATCGAGCGTGAAGGCATCTATCACGGCAAGGAGGCGCAGCCGTGGAACAAGACGCAGGTCCCCTCCCAGAACCTGCCGAAGGACCGCGGTGCAGACATGCCGATCAATCGGAATGACTCGTCCGTTTCGCCCGGCCAATCGACGGAGCGGCCGCGCTTGGTCGAAACCAGAACCAACCATTCGAATACCGATGTTGACGAGGTGAAGACGGCGGCAACGGACCCCCTCGACCCTGCCGCTCCCGAGGCGCAGGTTGGCGACGATGGCGACTTTGTGGTGCGCTGATAATGCCGGTAATCTGCGACGTTCCATCATTCGCAGAGTTCGAGAAGGGGTTCTCGGATCAGATCAATCTCTTAGTGGCGATGATCGATGCGCCGATCGAGTACCAGAAAACTCAGATCCGGGATCCGATCAGGAACTTCCTGCGCCGGGTGTTCCTGTGCCCGGGCTCGGGCAGTAGCCACGACTCCGGAGCGGCCGGACTCGCTATCCACACGCTCGAGGTGTGCCGGATCACCTTGGAGAACACCAAGCAGAATACTGACTTGAACTACAAGGATAGACTCGCGGCCTTCGTGATCGCGTTGCTCCACGATATAACACGTGCAAACCAGGTGGAAGTCACGGACGTCACACCCGGAAAGATACCCAACGACAAGAAGACCATGGTGTGGGAACCAACGCACGAAAACATGGCGCGTTGGGCCGAAGAGAACCAGGTCCGCAAAGTGAAAATGGAGTTCAATCCCAAGCGTGAAATCTACGGGATGTCTGAGGCACTCGCGTGTCTGTACATTCTCAAAGTTTTCCACGAATCACTGCGGACCCTGATCGGCCAACAACGCGATGGCGCGATCATTGCGGCGCTAACCGCCAAGCTCCCAGTGCCGTCCCTCGATCTGCGCACCTACATGAAGGGTGCTGACCGCATCATGGCAGCCAGATCGGTGGTCGGGGTGACTCAGAACGATCACTTCCAGATTTGGGAAACACTGCACAAGCGCATAGTCGATCATGCCGGCTGGAATGAAGATCCCCCCTACTTCCTCGCGTCGACGTCGCACGTGGTGATCGCCTATGCCGTGAACACGCCTGATCCGCGCGTCACTCAATTCTGGAGCGAGATCCACGCTCAGCTGCGTGGTAATGGCAATCAGGCCTATGATGACAAACAACTGCGCCAGGTCGTGCTCGATATCCTGAAGCATGAATTGGTGCTGTGCAGCAACACCGGCGATATCGAAATCGATGCGCTGTTTTTCGTCGAGATCGATGGCAAGCGGCGCGCGAGCGTCGCAATTCCCTGGCAGAACGTGTTGGGTCGCGTCCACAAAAAGCCGGCCATCGATCGCCCTGCGCCGGCGCTGCGGTTCTATTCCCGAAAAACTGGGGCTGCCCTGGTGATCGAACCTGCAGATCTCGGGTTCACTTCGGCGGATGCGCCCGATGCGATCACGATGATCGAGCTCACCCACCTGACTGAGATCTGGCGATCCATCATGACGCCCCCCCTCTCCGCCGACGAGAAGGCGATCACCGACATGATCGTCGAAGCCGGCCGCATCGATCCGATGCGCAAAGTGGCGGCGCTGGAGATGCTGAGAAGGCGAGTCGCCAGTCCCGCCCGCACCTGACCGCTACCATGCGTTCGTAGCCGCAGGCGCGAGTTCAAGGGCGTCAGCGTCAGCGCCCCACCCCGGCATGAAGTCTAATCCGGTAGCCTCCTCGATCGCCCTTACCGACCGGGCGTAACGGCCGGTCGGTCCCGATAGCTTCGCCTGGTTGGGGATGAGATACGCGCGCACGCGGTATGATCCGCTGGTATCATCGAGATCATAGATGATGTGAAAGGTCGCTTCAGGAATCGGAATTCCCGAGGGCAGTGATCTGCTGTTCGTGCCGTACACGGGCCCAGCGATGACCGTGATGTTGCGGAGACGACCTGCGTACCCCTGATCGATTACCTGGCCGCCTTTCACCTGGCCAGCGATGTCGTCTTCCAAGTCCTCCCACAGGCGACCATTGAGATCCTCGTCCTGGGGGAATGTGTTGGTCATGACGAAGGTGGCCTTGCGCGCCTCATCGCCGAATCGCGACCACATCGCATAACTCGGAACGATGTGGCCACGCTCGAAGAGGTTCCCCGGATTCGAGTAGTCCCGTGATGCCACGCGTGGGGAGCTTCGGGGTTCGGTGCGGAATGTCGGCCGCGCTGGCTGTGAATCACGGTGAACGATGGGCCCATCCAGGTCGTAGCGGCCCCATGCACCGGCGCGGCGCTCATTGTCGTATCCCACGCTAAACCATCCGTAGTCGAATTCCTGAAGTTCGCGAGTCGACCGCGGTGCGGGGATGGATCGAGCTCGTCCATGGTCGGCGGTGACCACCTGGGATTGCAGCGCTTCGTGCGGTGCGTGGATCGAGGAGCCCGGCGCGGCAGAAATACCAGACGGGTGGATGTAGAGCACCAGGCCGACGACGCCGGCGAGGATCACCACCACCAGACAGGCGAGGATCAGCAGCCAAGCTGTGCCATTGGTGCGCGCGCCCGGATTCGGTGCACCAGCACGTCTGCCAGCTGTTGTCATCGCCATCACCTTCTGTTGCTGCCCCTGCCACCGGTCTGGTTCGCACTACTCGTCGATGCACTCCATCGCGGAGGAAGGCCGGCCCCCTCCCGACCAACTAGGGCGACGGGCTGCTGTTGGATGTTGGTGACTGGGCAGCGGCATCGGGTTTTGCCGCGTCAGTCGCCGGCGAGCCCGTGTCGCCTGCTTTGTGTGTCGCACCATCGACCTGGTCGACCGTCGGCGAGGGCGTTCCCGAGGCATCCGCTTTTGGCTCTGGTTTCGGAACCGGGGCAGGCTCTGGGACAACTTCCGGTTTCCCGGGCAGCTGAGTTGTCGGCACCGGCACGGTGGAACGCGCGCGTTCCTGCTCCATCCAGTTACCGATCACCTTCAGGGAATCCTTCCCCCCCTCTGCACGGCCTACCGTGAACCCAGACCAGGCCGCGATTCCACCGACGACCACGCACAGACCTGCCGCGACGAGCGCGAGGGTCCGTCGACTCCGTGCGATGTCGGTCACCACCTCAGCGCGAACCTCAGCGCGCGCGCGAGCCACGCGATCCTCGGTCTGCTGCTGCAGCAGCTCGCGTTCGCGGTGGTGGGATTCCTTCAGTGAGGTGAGATCGCGAACGTAATTGTTCTGCATGAGAGCCAGCACCGCGCCGGGCACCGCGGGGAGGTTGAGCGGTAACGTCTTCGTCCCCGCCTCATCGGCCTCCCGCTGTGCTACCCCCTCCGCGTCATGTGCCGGTCGATGGTCAGTGCCTTGAGCAGTGGGATTGCCCCCCTCTGGAGCACCCGCAGGTCCTCCTGTCGGCGCAGCCCCCTCGGCGGCTTCCGCCTCCGGCGTTCCCTCGCCAGGAGCGCCGGGAATGCCCTTGGATTCGGGATATCGCTTGAACCACTTCGATATGGTTTCCAGCGACCCACGGTTCCCGAGCTTCTTCCAGACTTGCCGCTGGGTCAGATTGGCGAGGAGCTGCCCCTCGGCGATGAGCGCATCCATCGCGGCCCAGATCTCCTTGCCCGATAATGGGGTCGAACTGGTCGCGCTGACGTCTACCGCGGGCTTTTCTGGCATTCCATACCTAGTAGAGCCATTTAGGCCCATGTCAAAAGAATTGCGTGTGTTTGCCAGTGTGTTCGCCTAGGTACGTGCGGTCATACCCTTACAAACACACACTGCGACCGCCCGCACTGCGAACGCATGTGTTCGGGCGGTCGCAGGGGGCGCGGACAGGTGGACGGGTTCTATTCGACCCACAGGCACCGGGGCAAGCACACCTTGAATTGATAACAAAAAGCCGTACAGGTGCGTTCATGAGCCATGACCACCCCCTGTTCGCTGTACGCCTCGACCCCGAAACGTACACCGCTATCCGTAGTTTTGCGGCAAAGCACGCGGATGAAATGACGCTCAAGGAAATCATGCAAGACATGATCCAACAATATCTTACCCAGAAGGGGGAGGGGGGCGAACAACCCCGTACAACCGCCCCTGTACGGCTGAAAGTCGGGCGCCGTCGTAGGCTTCCCGAGATGACCGATGCGGTGGTCATCCTGGATGATGACCAGGCCATCGGATTCGTGGCCTAGAAGTCAACAAAGGCGGGGCGTAATGGACCCTGTCCGGTAGTCCAATCTGCTCAAGTGGAGGGGTCGTAATTTTAGAATCGAACAGAGGTTAGAAAGGGTCGTACGCCCTTTTAGGCGCGATTACGACCCACTTGGGGTGGCCGCAGCTCTCGTTCCAGCTCTACGGCTAACTCCCGCGCGCGTACGCCCAGGGCGTTCGGGGTGCCCAGGCTCGCGTCCAGGGCCTCAGCCAGGTACTCCTGCACGACTCGCTCTGGCGACTTGGAAGGGGGCTTCACTGGCTGCGACTGCCGAGCAGGCGAACTCCAGAGCGAGCCCTCCCCCCGGTCGGATTGGAGGGACTTCCGGGCGGGGACCCGGGTGGTCACAAAGGCGAGCAGGGGGGCGAGACGGTCGGCCATGGGGAGCGATTCGTTGGCAAAGACCAGCAGGGCCGATTCAGCGGCAGGCACCGTCTCTTTCGAGACCAACGCGATCAGCTCTTCAAGGGCATCCCGAACTTGGTCGACCGGCAATTCCTTGGCGAGCGACAGGGCGCGATCACTGGCAGACCGCCGTGGCCCTGACCGATCTCGGCCCCCGAGGACCCGTTTCACCAAGGTGACGGAGCACCCCAACCGGGAAGCTACGGCCTGGGTGAACGCGATGGCGCCAGCAGGGGGACGCGAACCGAAATGTACCGGCCGCCCACGATACTCACCAGCAGTGCGGATTTCCGCAGCGCGCAGGCGAACCAGATCGGACGACACGCGAACAGGTCGGGCCAAAGCAACTCCCTGGGGTGCGGAATCGTAGCGCGAAAAGCGCATAAGGAAAGTTACCGGTTGGGGATCATCTACCTTTGATAAAAAAAAGAGACGCTGCCGGCGAGGACATTTCTCCCATCGAGAAGAGAGGGGGTACACCAACGGCATGACCGCAACCCTCAGCAACAACGCACACGAAATCGTGAACCGCATCGACCTGCCGCGGTTCTTGTCCGACCACCAGGTGCCCGTCGTCATGAAGGGTTCCCGTCCCTGGGCGTCGTGCTGGGTCCACCAGGACTCCAACCCCAGCGTGCAGCTCAATGACCCATCCCGCTCCACGAAGGGGCGCTGGACGGTCTACTGTCACGGCTGCAATGATTGCCGCGGCGACGCCCTGGATGTCGCCCGTCAGCTGAAGGGGTTGAGCACCCAGGACGCCATCACCTACCTCGAGAAGTACCTCGGTCACCAGGGCTCCGCTCCGGTGTCGTCCAGTCCTCTGGGCGTACACCAGGCCATCCCAAAGCCCGGCATCTCGCGCGAGGATCAGGTGCGTGCAGCGGAGGCGTGGGGGGCTCAGATCGATCGGCTGGTACCCCACGCAGGTGCCGATGCAGAGGCCTACCTGGTCAGTCGCGGTGCGAGCAAAGAATCCATCGCCGAGGTGGGAGGGGGACGGTTGGTGCGACGGCTCGACTGGTTCCGCATCAACCACCATCTCGCGAAGTCGCCAGATCTCGCCCTGCTACGCGATGCCAACTTCGTGGTCGAAGGCAGCAACGGTCAGCTGCGGAGCACGTGGTTCGATGACGTGGTGCTCTGCGCCAGTCGGATGCGATCGGGCGAACCCAGCTACATTTGGGGACGACGCCTGGATCCCTCGCGCTTCGCGCCCGACATGAAGTACCAGAATCAGCGCGGTGAGAACGGTGTACGCCACATGGCGTTCGGACTCGACGCGGTGGTACGTGCGGCCGCGACGAAATCCGTCGTGCGTGCCGTCGAAGGACCGATCACCGCTCTCGGCTCGCGAAGCCTGCGCGATGGACAGGCGGCCCCCACGTTCGCCGTTCTCCACCGTCTCGGCTGGATTCGTCCTGACCAACGGCAGGAGAACGAATGGTGCATGATCCTCGACTACCTGCGCCAATGCTCGATGGTCGAGATCTGCCCGGACAACGATGAGAAGCAGAAGAAACTCGATCAGGGTGTGGTCCTCGGTGCTAATCTGGTCACCTGGCTGCGCTGCCAGGGAGTGAAGTCCGAGCTGCGACTCTTCCAACCATACGCCGGCGAGGTGGACCGCAGCCTCCTTGGTCGTCCGCTGGGATACCCCCAGAAGGATTTTTCGGACGTTTCTCTCGCGCAGGCATCCCTTAGATAACAAAGGGATGATTCGGCCCGCAGATAGCGGCTGACAGCCACTCCGGTCACCCTATGTTGAGCGCCAGCCATGAGCACCAACTCCTCCTCCTCGGATAACGACAAGAACAAGCGGGCGATCCGTCCGAGCACGCGCGAGCGAGAGGCCCAGGGCCCCGTCGTCCGTTCGTGGGCGAAGGTGGTCGATGCCGAAGAGAAACCCGAGATCGCGATGAGCGAAGCGCAGATGAAGGAACTCGCCATCCGTCTCGGCCGCGAAGTCGATGTCTGACCGATCGCCGCTGGCGCAGGATGCTTCCAAGCTGCAGGTGGTCGCAGCGCTGCGAGGCTGGCTGAATCTCCGTCATGGTTTCACGGAGCGCACTCCGATTCATCTCCTCGAGACGATGATCGACAGCCTGGCCGAGGCCCCGGAGCTCGCCTGGGATTCGTTCAGCGCGCTCGTGTGGGCCTATGACCTGGTGCATTCTCTCAGGCATTATCGCCTGGGCCTCTGGTCAAATGTGCGGACACGCAGCGGGAAGGATTGGACCGGAGTCCCGACCATCACGCGTGCGGTACGACAGCAACTGGTGCGCGTGCCGCACTCCAGCGAGTCGCACAGCAATCCGAACCAGTTTCACGGTCTCGGATGCGTGGCCATGGAAACAGACGCGCTGTGGCTCTCCGACCAGGTCCTGTATGCGGTGAAGGACTGCCTCGAACCCGCCGATGACTACCGCTTCTACGCCTACGACCGAGACCCTGATTTTCGGGAGATGAAGGATTCCACCCACGAATGGGGCTTCCTGCAGGCGAAATGGTTCGCGAAGGTAGGGGGACAGAATCTCAAATCCGGCTGGATCAATTCGCCTCGCTACGTCTTTCCCCTGCATGCCCATCGCCTGTCGCGCGAGTCGCTGATTGCCAGCGCCGCCGGCGCCGCCCTCTGGGACACCGCCCTCGAGGTGAGTGCATTGTGCCCTGCCACCGTGACGGATTCACCGGAGCCATGGTGGCAGGACCGCACGCTTTTCCCATCCCGGGACATGCTGTGGTCGTGGGCCAGCAGTACGCGACGAGCTGGATATGGGATCATCACGCATGGTGCGATCGTGAATCGCGACATCGGTGATCCCTGTTTCATTCCTGCGTTGCTGAACTCCATCGCGCCGGGGCAGCCGCCGCGTGAGCAATTCTGGCAACTCATGCTCCTGGTGCAGAAGCTTAATTGCTCGATCCATGCGCCGACCAGGGAAGTGAACGGGCGGACGACGTGGGAGATGGATCAATCCTCCAGCGCGGCACTGCGCATCGAGCGGGGGAACGGATGGGCCGTCGCATCAACCGCGGCCTTCGTTGCTCATCTCTGGGAGATGACCCTGCTCCCCAAGCATTATGGACAAACGCCTTCAGATCCGCTTCCGCACAAATCGGTGCTCAAGGCGGGGCTGTGGGATGTGCTGATCAACAATGCGATTCCGGTCCGCATCGCATCGCTCGAATTGGACGATGAGCTGAATGCCCTGGCGTGGGCTTGGTCGGCGTCGGGTGGCCGCCCCATTGCCCCACCGGGCTATGTCGCCGTGGATCGTGGCCAGCTCGAGTCGATGCTCCGGCGTCCGGTCGAACCCGAGCTAGGCAGCAATTTGACACTGAAAGCGATCTAGGCTCAGGGCGTGGCTTTGCGTGCCTTCAGGCACGTTTTGAAGTCCGTAACCATGACCAGCCACTCGCCCGGGTCCTCTTTGCGATCCCGCACAAAGCACACGAACCGCTCCAGGATGTCCTGTATTGGGATGTCCTGCGGGGATACATTATGCGCACCTGCGGAAATTGGCTTGCGAGGCATGCTCACGATGCTAATAACAAAACTCGCAGATCAAGACCGGAAACTTACCCAGTATGCCCAAGACCAAGCGCTCGAAGAGAAAAGTTGCCGGTGTAGCAGGTGACAACGCGTCGCCCGTAGTCACTGAAACGGCCAATCGCCTCAACAAGGTCTTCGCCGGCAAGCGCGACGTGTTGGCAAAGCTGTTGGGCTGGTCCGAGGCCCGCGTCGACAACCTGCTCGACAAGAAGACTCCGAACCCGTGGGCCTTCCTCGCCTCGGCTCCCAAGTTGGCCCTGGCCTTGGGTGAGAAGCGCGTGGAGCTGGTGCAACGCATCGTCGGTGAATTCGTGCCGTCCGCGTATCCGGTCGCACAACGACTCGCCGCTGTGATGGGTAATAAGGGAATCCTCGCGGAGCAGTTCGCGCCCCAACTGGGACTGAGACTGGAGACCTTGCTGCGATTCCTGAACGGCGCCCTCGAGTCACCGCCGAACAAAGCCGAAGCGGCAATCGCAGAGGTGCTGGGCCTCACCGTCGGGGAGCTCAAGCACGCGCTCAAGGAATCTCGCAACCGTCGTCGATTTCCCACCATTGAAGTTGGCAGTGCGGCTGACGGCACCCCGATCTGTGAACTAATCTACGAGCTTTGCGAACATGAGGAGACGTCGCCGACCGAATTTGCCGCGGCGCACCATTTTACTCCGGGCAACATTCGAGACATGCTGGTCGGAGATCAGCCAGCCCATGTCTCCTCGGATTTCGTTGCCCGTCTGGCTCTCGCCCTGCAAGTCAACGAAAAGCAGGTGATCCACGGCATTAAGCGCAATGTGCCGATGCCATCCGGGCCCCATCCCGCGGTGATTAAGCGGATGACGGAGCGGATCGAGGCCACTACCGTCCCAGGAGCGGCAAAGGAGATCGGCATCAATCGTGCGACCCTGACCAGGATCCTCCAGACTCAGAACCTCTGCGTGGCGAGCGCAACCACCACCCATGCAGTTCGCAAATGGCTAGGCCTCGGGTGGACTCCATTCGTCGAACTTGCCCGGCAGAAGGATCGTAACCTCAAGACGCTCGGCCGACGCTCACTGACATCGGCCATGCCTGAGGAGGATGCCGAAATCAGTCTCCTGAAATACTGGCGCAAGGCCCCCGAGGACCGTCGCGCAGCAGCGCTGGACCTCCTCATGGGAGTGTGCGTCTGATGTTGCTCTTAACCTGGAAATCACGGCTCCCCACTCGCACGACTGTCGGGTGGTTCTGTTTGGCCGCCATTGCTGCGCTGCTCCTCGGCCTGTTCTCGGCGGAGGGGCGCATCACCTTCATCGGCAGCTGCGTCCTGTCCCTCCTGCTCGTGTGGGCCGGCAGCCGCTTGCTGACTCAAGCGGCGCCCCGCACCCTGATCGTTTCTCTACATGCACTCGGGAGCGCCGTCGGCATCGCCGGCCCACTCTCGGGCGAACTTCCGGTGGCCTTTCTGGTGGTCGGCGGAATCCATCTGGCCGCCTCGATGGCTCTCTGGGTTTGGAATGAAGGGAGGGGGGCGCTCTGCACTCGTATATTCAGCATGCTCGCCGCCGGTGCCGGTCTCGGCATGCCGATGGTCGCCTCACACCTCGGCTACCTGTCGCCCTGGGTGCATGCCTGGACGCCGATCGGTCTCTTCGTGATGTGGGCGTGGACCATGCGCGCCTCCTCCGCCTGGTCGGGAACCGACGCCAAGATCGGAGCTCTCGGACTGTCCGGCTTCGCCATGCTGGCCGTCTGGGCTGCCGTCATCGCCGACCCGTGGCGTTCTCGTTCGAGCTCGGACCGATTCATCACCAGCTACATGACCGAACGCGTCGCCGCCGGCGACCGCTTCGATCAGGCAGCCTTCATGCAGGCATGGGATTTCGAGGACGACGAGCGTCCGATCATCCTTGGTAGCGGGCTGACGCAGATCCACGTCTTCAGCACGCCCACCGGTCTCCCGGACAAGGTTGGCAACATCGCTGCGCTCGAGCAGGCGGTCGCCTCGGGGCGGATCCGCCTGTACATCCACCCGGTGCCATCCAGCGACTACAAGATGTCCCTGGCATGGACCGAGGGCCTGCTCGCCCGTCCGCTCGCGTGGCCCGACGCCTTACGCGGAAAAATCAATCCACCGGCTGATGACGCCTTCAGGAGCCAGGCGGAGGCAACCCTCCGTGGCTCTATCCGCGCCATGGCCCGACTGGGGGTGCCTGCTGCGCCTCTCATGGTCGGGCTTGCAACCGGTAAGAATCCCTATCCCCTAGATCCGGCTACGCTCGAGGACGTGTCCGGGTCTTCCCAAACCGCCACCCAACCCGGTGGTCTCCTCGAAAGAAAGAAAGAGCCATGAACATTTCCAACCGCCTGATCTATGCGTTCGCACTGCTGGCTGTAGTCAGCATCTGCGCCGTCAACCCTGCCTATGCCGATGCGCTCGACACCGCGGCCCAGAAGGTCGGCGAGAGTAAGGAGAAGGTGAAGACCATCGTCATCGCGCTCATCGCGGTCGCTTCGATCATCGGTATCGGCGGTGCGGTCTGGGCCTTGTTCGTCCAGCGTTCGACTGCTGCCATCGTCGCTGCCGCTGTGGGCCTCGGTGTTGCTGGTATCGCCCTGGCTGTCCTCGCTTCGCTCTGATCCCATGCAGTTCAGGTTCACCGGCGCCCCGATGATCGCCGAACCAATCGAGTTCGGTCACAAAGCCTTTCCCGTGTACACCACGATGCGGGACCTGGGCTATTCGTTTTTCTGTGCTCTGGTCGTCGGTGCTGCTGTGTTCGTAGTGAACCGATGGATCGGTTTGCTGGTGGTGTTCGTCCTGGCCGTCGCCTTTCTGTACCTGACGCAGCGACTTCGCAAATCACTCGGGAATGCATGGCCCTGGGAGCTCGTCCACCGCGGTCTCTCGGTGAAGGACAAGCGTGGATATCTTGGCGGCGGGCGGCGCTGTCATTCGGCAAGCATGGTGCCTGGGCAGCCAGCATTCCTCGTCGGTGATGAGCAAGCCATCCAGGCGATCCGTCATCGTGCCATGGTACTTAGCCCATTCGAGAAGTACCGGGACCCCACCAAGTCGAAGGCTGGCATCGTGCGCGACACTCCCGTCTTCCAGGGGATACGTCGTGCCTGAAAGAATCCCATACGACGTCACGCGTGAGATGGCGGATGCGGTTGCCTACCGCGGAATGATTATCTGGGTGGGTGTAATGTTTCTCATTGCCGCTGTCATCATCGTCACGATTGCCTTGCTGATTGGTAATCGGCATCTCTATGTGCACCCGGATGTCGTGCATCCTGTCACCCTTCCTGTGCATTGGCGCTGATCATGAGCAATCGCACTGAAGACCTCATGATCGGCTGGTCGCATTCCCGCCATCACCCCAAGTGGGTGATCCCTTTCGTCGGTGTGTGCGCGGGCGCCCTGGTGGTCGCCGCCATCATGGTCTTTCTCCGAGTAGGAAACTTCACCGTTCGAGTGATCCCTGATACCAGCGCGACTGACCGGACCAGTCATCAGCTCCCGTCTGATCAGCGTCTGCTCTCAGCAGGATGGGAGATAGTGTCGCTGATCGACCAATGGCGGGCGGCGGACCTCGCAAATCGCTACGCCAAGGCGTCACAGTTCCTCTCCCCCAAGATCCGTGGCGACATTCAAGACTACTATGCGGCGCTCAAGCCGACGACGACGGGGCTCAGCGACGTGGCCATCGCCCGCACCATCCTCCCGCTCCGAGCCAAGGTGATCAGCCGCACCTCGACGACCGGCAAGCTGGTCTTCGCCTACCAGGCGATTGATCTCATCGACAATCCCGGTGCGCCAGCGATCGCTCGTGCTGAAATCCAGGTGCTGGAATTGAGCCTGAGTGCCGACGCCATCACCGACGAGAATCCCTACGGCGTCCTCGCTGACCAGATCGATCGCGTTCGTGGCGCCGAATACGCCGACAAGTTCTGGAAGACGCCGTGAATGCCCGCGCACAGCACTTGGACGTTCGCCCAGCCAACCGAGCCCTGACCGCGCTCTGGCTCTTCGGCCTCATGCTGGCCATGGGACTGCTCGGCAGCGCGTGGTGGCTGACCAACGAATCACCCATCATTAGCATTCCCGGCACGAGAGAAGTCCGCGAGATTTCACCGGCCGAATTCGGGCCGCGTCACATCGAAGGATTCGCTCGCGACTGGGTGTTGCGCATCAACAACTCCCATGCAGTGAACTACCTGGCGCATGCCGCCACCTCGCTTCCTGACGCAGACCCCGCGATCCATGAAGACCTCAAGGTATTCTTCCGCAAACAGAATTCGTTCTACAACGCGCTGGATCGAACCACGACGGCGGAAATCGATTACCTCACCGCCACCCTCGAGGCGCCTGACTTGTGGCGCTGCGAGTACCGCGTGGCCATGCACACTTGGTACGGCGCCATCGACACCGGCAGCTCGACCCAGGACGGCGCCATCTGGGTACGAGTGCATTCATCGGGTGAATCTCCCATTCAGATCGCTGCGTTCGAACCCGGAAAAGAAATCAGCGCAGCGATGACCTTAAATGAAAGCAAGTCACCATGATACTCTGCGTTCGCCTCCTCGTCTGTGCAGCCTTGGCCGCGATGGTCCCAGCGTGGTCTGAGACCCAGGAATGGGGGCCAGGATACACGATCGACTGCCCGACGAACGTCGTCGCCAGTGACCAGGAACGTACACGCACCATCGTGCTGCCGTGCCAGTCGATCACCTCGTGGTCGATGTCCGCCAAGTCGAAGGATCTCACCATCAAGCAGGGCGATCGCAACGCGCTCATCCTTCGCCTGACGAATCCGACCTACGAGACTAATCTACAGATCTGGGACGAGAATCAGAATCTCTACACCTTTCTGGTGCGGTCCCCGGCGGAAGGTGAGGCACCAGACGACACCCTGATCCTCAAGGTGGCTCGCAACGCCGGTGCGGGTGTGGGCGCCGGCGCCCAGGGCGAGAATGGACCGAGGATCATCAATCAGGATACCGACGGTGCCTCCGTGCACCTCATGGCTCAGATGGCGTCGGGAGTGACCGATTCGAAGATCCGTTGGGCGAACGTCACTACGACTGAACGCGGCGGAAAAGTCCGCGCCGGGCGCACGCTGCACAACAGCGATGACCTGACCATTACCCTGCTGCGTACCTACCGCTCGCCCACGTTGTTCGGCTACGAATGTATCATGGAGTGGCACGGGGATCAGACCGTCGCCTTCCAGCTGCAGCGCTGGTACCGCCCGGGCATGATCTGCTGTGCCACCTCCGATCAGGTGGTGCTGCACCCCATCGATCCTGCCGTCCAGATCCCTGCTCATCGCACCATTCGAGTCTGGTACGTGACCGACGCCGGTGTGACCGCCAGCGTCAGTGATGCGATTACCCCAACGACCCAGCAAGTTGCTCCAGGGAATTCACCTAGGGTCCAGCAAGCCGCATCGGGGAACGCGCCATGAACGACCCCAACGACCAGCCGTCGTCTCGCGATCCCTTCACGCTTCCCGAAGCTGAATCGGCACCCCCAGCATCGGCCCTGCCGATGCCAGTCCCGATTCGCAAGACGGACAACAAGACCATCAAGATCGTCGCCTTCGTCGGTGTCATGGGATGTGTCTCCGCGACCGTGATCTACTTCGCCCTCTTTCAGGGAAACGACTCCGCCACCCCCGGAACCAAACGACCGAGCGGTGCCGCGATTGGCGGAGGCGGTGTTGGGCTGCGAGAGGACCAGACGAAGGATTTCGAGCGCCTGATGACCGCACTCGCGCAGGACCGCAAACGGGCGAAGGAGGAGAACGACAAAATCCTGGGGGGCCTGGGACGCATCGAATCCATCCAGTCCTTGGCCGAGAAGCGCGTGAAGCGACTGGAAGACATCTCCGCAGAGCTCATCTCGCGTGGCCTGGCGAAAGAGAACTCCCAGAACGATGCCGCCAACCTGCCAGAGCATCTCCAGCCGCTGATGGGGCCGGCGATCGCCTTCTGCCGCAAGGCCCTCACTGAGAATGGCTGGTACGGCTGGAATGCGCTCAAGGCGCCTTTCACCGAGTGGGTGCTGACCCAGTCGCCGAACGTGTCCGTTGAAGACATGAAGCGCCTGCATGACCTGGCGCAGGTCCCTCGCGAGCCCATCGCAGATACGCACTACGACTTGATCCCGCCGTTGACCCGCAAGCGACTGGCGATGCGTATCCAGCGCGACGATTTGTCGGCGCTGGTCAACATGGTCTGGCAGGAACGGGCGATCCTCCCCCCGACCACCCCCGGCCAGTACATCAGCCTCGCCATTCTCGCCGCGCGTGCCGAGAATGCCAAGTCGGGCACTGCGAACGCGATGAGCGATATCGGTGGATCAGGGCTCCAGGATTACCAGGACCTGGTTGTTCCCCGAGACATGCGCATCGGCTTTATGCCGTGTCGCAGTACCGACGTGGTGCAGATCGTCACCATAGCCATCCCGTACCTCACCGGCGGCAGCACGGTAGCTGAGCAGGATCCCAGTGTCACCGTCTACGGAATCCTGCGCGCGAAGAACATCGCCACGACCTTCCTAAAGCGCCTGAGCGATCGCCCCGCTTCCATGATCGCGGCCTTCGTCGAGGAGGTGCAGCGCCAAGAACGCATCCCGCGTCCTATCATCACCATCAAGGGCGAGCTCGACGAGAAGACCAAGGATTTTGCCGCAGCGGCGATCCGCGGTATGGTCATCGGCCGCGGCGTGCGAGAAGGCATTACGGAAGCCGCGCGTCTGAATGGCTGGGCCACGGAATTGGCTGATTCGATCTCACAGGAAACCCTGTCGGCGATCGATCTGAACTTGCCGCATCGTTCCTACGCGACGATCAGCTCCCGCGATCTTAATACCCCGATCGTTCCCCCCGTGGTCGCAGAAGCTTTCGACCGCTCCTTCCGAGTGGCGATCGAAAAGCACGGGAAGGAATTGGCGGCCGGAGATCGTCAGCGCTTTCTCGTACTGGCTGCCATCCAGAGTGCCGCGGCGGCGATCGTCCATGCCCGCATGACCGACCAGACGTCGGCCGAATCCATGGGAGCCATCATCACGCGTGCCGTGAGGGTAGCCTCGGCGCAGGTAGAGGCTCAGGCCAGTGTGCGCCGCCAGATCGAAGAGGATCTCATCCCCGCCTATGCTGGATTATATGAAGGATCGACCCGTGATTGGGTCGGTGGCATTTCGGGCTTCGCGGATGTCGGCAACGTCGCGATCGATACCTCCCTGGCGGCCCGTGCATTCGAGGACCCGCCGCCCGATCTGGCGAGCCGGCTTGCCATCACTGGCCGTGTCGAGGTCGACACGGCCATCGCCCGACTTGCTGCCGTGGATACGATCAACCGTGATATCGACCGTTTTGCTACCCAGGCTCCTCTGACTTTGATCAAGTCGGCACGCGATCATGCATTCGCGCGCGTCAACCAGGCGATCAATGCTACCGTCCCTAAGGATGTTCAGATCCGACAGACCTACGCCATTGCGCGAGAGTCGATCGCGATCGCGCAAGGCAAACGCCGGATTCGGACGGTCGGTCCGGCACCGGCCGCGGTGACCCAGGTCTCCGCACTACCAACTCAGCCTGGCGCTAGCACCCCCGTCACCGCAGCAGCGGAAGAGCCGGAGACGATCCAAGTCTTCAGACCCTCCAGTGCGACGGCGCCCGTCATCAAGTATGTTACGATACCTGCGGGTGCCTATGCCGAAGCACGTGTCATTGCAGGCGTCGTGTGCGAGCTCGGTGAGAGCAAGCCCGAACCCATGTTGCTCAATCTCGATTACAGCTGGTCGGGCCCGGCTGGCTCAACCCTGATCATGAAAGACCTGCGATTGGTCGCGGATTGCACCGCGATGGGTGGTGCTCCTCGTGTTCGGACCAAGATCAACACGATCAGCTTTACCCTTCCCGATAAGACGCAGATCACGGTACCGTGCGATGGGTGGTGCGTCGACAACGTGCAGGGCCAGGCCGGCATCATAGGCGTCTGGGACTGGAACCTGGACACGGTCATTCCGCTCGGAACAGCAAATGGTCTGCTCACCGCGTTGTCGTCACTCCTGGCACCGACCCAGCAGGTCACCAGCGTCAACACCTCAGTTACCATCGTCGATTCACAGAAGCAGTCCGCCGGCGAGAAGCTCGGTAAAGGCGCGGCGGATGGATTGAAGGACACGGTGGGGAACCACATCGTCAAGACGCTCGACAACATCAAGCCGGCGATCTTCGTGCAGAACAATCAACCATGCACCGTAGTCCTGAAGGCGGATGTCATCCTGCCGATCCCCGCCGACCAATGGGCGCTCGCGGTCCAAGAATCGGCCTCAATCGGCAATAACGGTTTCGTACGCTAAGGCAGCTATGACCACCACCCTCAAAACGTTTGTCTTCGCTGGCCTCATCGCGCTTATGGCGTCGGGTTGTCATCCTCGCCCGCAGGATGCTGCGGACGCCGGATTCCCAGGACCTGTGCGCCAGGTGGATTTGGGCGGCGTCTCGTCCTCCTCTGCGGCCGTCAACACCAACTCCGCGCCTCGCGTAGTTCCCATCCGTGACTGGGTCAAGCCGGCGGTCCCACTGATCGAGCCCCCGCAGGTGCTGTCGATTTGGTTCTACCCGCGCAAATCCATCGACGGACTTTCCTATCGCGAAGGTTTCTGGTGCCATCGCGTGATTCGTGCCTTCACCTGGGGTCAGGAGCGCGTGCTGACAGAGCAGGGGGTCAATCTAGATAATGGACTCATCGTGCCGGATAAGGTCACGATTACTCCTGGGGAGCAGACTTCGATCGATCCGCAGTTGTGGTTCATCGACAGCATCGCCCACACGGGAGCTGGGGTTCCGACGACGCTCCAAGTCGCTCCGACGCCAGGACAGATCCGTACCATCCCCAGCACTGCGCCGACTGGGGCTGGCCGATGACAACCGCCGCGCAACTGCACTCCGCAAGCGCAGAACGCGACAGCGTCTCGAACCTGCTGCCGATCGGTGACTACCGACCGGACCTTGGCGGATTCACACGAGTCGACGGCGCGCACACCATCCTCGCAGAGGTGATCCCTTTCGCTGGATTCGATCGTCCAAATGACGTCCTGGAAGGAAACAGCGAGGCGATCGCCCAGGGGCTCTCGTCCCTGCTGCCAGGGACCACCTTTCATGCGACCTGGTGGCTCTCGCGTCGTATCGAAGATGCGATCGAGTCGTACCGCGCCATGGGGGGCGAGAACATTCCCATCCTGAAGACGATGGAGGATGCGCGCGTGGACCTGATGCGGCAGGGGGCAGAAAAGCCCTTGCTGGAACTGGGTGCTGGCCGCGGGTTCTATACCCGCCGACTGCGCTTAGTGGTTGGCATCACCATCAGGCCGCAGGCCGATGAATTGCCGACGTTGCTGTCCGGTCTGCACGCTGCGATCGCCCCCGGTACCCCGGCGCGCAATCGGGCCGAGGCGGCACGCCAAGCCATCGCCAAGCGCGCGCGGGATCAGTGGTCGATCCTCGCGAGCAAGTTGTCGCTGGTCGGGTGCAAGGTCTCACCGCTCGACTCTGAGGCGAACATTCGCGCGGTGCGCGAGATCCTGTACCCTGTCAGCGGCTACAAGGCTCCCGTCGACACCGACACGTGGCTTCCTGAATACCTCAGGATCCCGATTGGTGAGGTGATCTCCGATCGCTCCCAGGGCACTATCGAATCCGACGGCGTTATCATGCGATGCGCCACTCTGAAGGGTCATCCTCAGGAGGTGTTCCCTGGCATGATCTCGCTGCCCAATGGGAAGCTGGGTGGCTCCACCATACTCGACTTCATGGAGCAGGGGCACATCACCATCAACGCGACGGCGCGCGAGAAGGACGCCACCCGGTTTCACCTGCAGCAGCTCCTGCTCGCCGGCGAGGGTGGCATGGGGATGCCCGGTCGCCAACAACAGGCGTACAACCAGGCCATGCACGCCCTGCAGTGGATCGAATCAGAGAACCGCCGGATGTTCGACGTCGAGATGATCGCCGTCACCTATGACAGCACCAAGGAGCGCGCAGACGAACGGATCTCGCAGCTGGCCGAGCGGCTGACCGAAGTTTCCGCTCGCTTCCAGGTCGAGAAGCACGCCGCGCCGTCATTCATTCTGCGTTCACTGCCTGGATGTTCGCAGCTTCCCCTGCCAGGGGCCGAGCGCGACGTGATGTTGGTGGATCGCCAGATCGCCGACCATCTCCCAGTGGCCTACCGGCATCGGGGAACCAAAGAAGGCCTCACGCTGTTCCATGGTGTCAACGGCGAGCCATTCCCCTTCTCGCTCTGGGGCGGCACGAGCCAAGGATTCATCATCTCCGGACGGCCAGGCCAGGGAAAAACCTTCCTAGCGGAATGCCTGTTGTGGGATGCGCTCCGCTATCCGGAGTCACAGGCCATCATCATCGACAAGGGCAATTCCTACCTAGCGATGACGCTCTCCTTCAAGGAGACCGGTATCTATCAGAACCTGGGAAAGGGACTCTGCCGCATCAACGTGCTGGGTGGATCGTGGGACCTGGTCGGGCCGTTCGCATTAAATTTCCTCGGCAGCCTTCTGGCTCGTCGCGGATCAGTGCCGCTTTCCGAAGGCCAACTCGGGGTGTTATCCACCAGCCTGAGGGAAGTGTTCGAAAAGAACGCAACGTCCCGCGTTTTCCATACCACCGAGGAGTTGACGCAATCCCTGACCAAGCGCACCCACCTCGCGAGCGCGATCAAGCGCATGACGACGGAGTACGTGAATCCCGAGACGGAAAAGCTCATCGCCACGCTTGGAAAACAGGACACCCAGATCAAGGTCTGGTACCGATACGTCATCGTCAGTTTCCATCTCCCCGTTCCGGGCGAGAAGGGCCACTACGAGGAGCATCCGGTCAAGACGAAGCAGGACTTGGCCGACGAGGTTGGAAACTCCCTGAGGAACCTGGGGTTTGTTCTCGATACCCAGGACACCTCAACCGGCACCGAATGTGTCGCACTCCACCAGAATCCCGACCTCGCCGATATTCTTCGCGAAAAGATGATCCAGGCCTCGGTGGACCTGACGTCCTGCATAGTCGATGTCTCGACTGAGGATGATGTCATCACCGCCGAAAAAGCGGGCATCGCGTTCAAAGTCCCGACTGAGCTCATGGCTGAGGAGGCGCGCAGGCTCCGACAAGAGATTGTGTCCGATGCGACAACCAAGAGCACAGACGAGAACCTGATCGACCAGGTCATCACACGCCGACTTGGGGAAGTAGGGGGGCTCCATGTTTATCGCGCAACGGCTGGCGTCGCGGTCATCCAGAATGAGGTGACACTTGGCGACCTCGGGCGCTGGCTCGAAGACATGGCCTTGGACGGTAAAAATCCGGATCTCCTAGAGATCTTGAATCGTCTCCGTCCCTACTACGGAGATGGCCCCTACGCCCGTTTCTTCGACGGATCGACCACGCTGAACCTCGAAGGTGCCAAGATTGTCGACATCGAACTGGCCGACCTCGCGACCAAAGTGGATGAGCACATCTTCTCGTCCATCTTCGCCGCCCTGGTGCAGTACCTCAATCTGTACATGCAGTCGCCGGCGAACCGGTCGCGCCGCAAGGTGATCATCATCGAGGAGGCTTGGCAGCTGATCCGCGATTCGCGTACCCAGCAGGGTGCGTCGACAGTGGTTGGCGATGCGATCGTCGAACTGCTGCGCACCGGCCGTAAGCACGGGGTCGCCACTGGCATCGTCACGCAAAACATCACCGACCTCACGGCAACGGCCTCAGGACGCGAGATCATTGAGAACGCTCCGATCAAGCTGACCTTCCGCCAGGCGGAATCGGCAATGCCGGGCGCTGTCACCGCGTTGATGCTGTCTGAAGAGCAGGCTGCCATCATGGCGGGGGTGCGCAGTGAACCCGGATATTATTCGCAGATGGTGGTCATCGCTCCCGAGCATACCCCGCCAGTGTTCGAGTCGGTCATCCTGATCCCCCATCCCATCCAGTACTGGCTCAACACCACGAAGCCGGAGGACGTGACCTACCGCGAGAAGGAAGTCGACAAGCTCGTCCTTGCAGGAGTTCCTGAGGACGAAGCGAGATCTCGCGTCATCCAACACTGCGCAGCTCAGTACCCACATGGTTACCGTGTCTAAAGATAATATCTCAGCCGCACGGTACGACCCGATCCGCACGATTGGGCCGGCATTTTCCATGCCTGCCCAGAATCAACCAGACAACCTGCATGGAATCTTCATCGGAGCGGAACGCACCGGACTGAGGGACCTCGCGTTTGCGATGCGAATGCACGCGGGGCCGGTATTGGTGCTAGCGGACGAGCGTCTACTGCCACCGCCAGGGAGTGCGCTCAGCGATCTGGATCTATCACAGCTGCGCCTTCCGAACCTAACCAGGTTTCCAGGTTATCGTGCGCTCTGTGAAGCCGCAGCCGGAGAACAGGCAGACCTCGTGAAAGAAGCCTGGGATCTCACCACCGAGCAGGAGGTTCCACCAGGGACCTACCGGCGCATCACCCTGATCAGCCAGCAGGGAGGAAGCGTCCCAGGTCTTATGCGCCTCTGTGGCCACCTCGGCCTCCCAGATCCGCAGCTGCAGGGGAACCAGATCAGCTGCTTGGTCCCATCGCTTGAGGCCCTGCGCAGACTGGCCGAGTTCCGCTGGGTTCCTGTCGGGCAACCAGAGCCGGATCTTTCCCGGGCGTATGCGGCCGCAGAAACCGTGGTGATCGCCGCAACTGACATCTCGCTCGGTTTAGCGCTGGAGCAGGTCGACCACATTCAGGGTCCGATAGTCCACCGGCGAATCGTCGCCTTCCTGTCTGGTGGAATGGCGTGGACTCCGTTCGTGGCGCCGGTGCAAGTTCTCGTGACCCAGGGAGGAGACGTGCGGCTCCCTGCCTTCCTTGAGCTCGCCTTTGCCTCGATCCAGCAGGCCCACATCGCTGGAGATGGCCGACTCAAGACGATCATCATCGACCATGAACTGCTCTCAGAGCAGACGGCCGACATTGCTGAAACGATAGCCCGCACCGGCAGGAAGCATCACTGCTCCACGCTCGTGATATCCGATCAGACGCCTTCAGGGATATGGTCATCGGTGGCAGGATTCACCGTCCGCAAGACCACCGTTGGATATGAACTCGCCATCGATCAGCATCACACCCAACCTTTTGACATCGCTGGCGATTCCAAAGTTAGCGAAGCACATGCCATCCTCCATCGCACTAACGGGTAATCCATGAGAGCAGCTCTGCCTTTGATACTGATGAACATCTTGATGTGCACCGGGTGCGGCGGCAACCGGGTCAGCCAGGACATGTTCACCTATGAGTCGCTGACCAAGGAGGACCAGGCGTTCATCGCCAGCCAACGCACGAGGCAGGCGACTGGTGGCGCCACGACGTTGAGGAAAACCCCACGGTGGGTCTACGTGGAAGGCGTGCTCGTTGACACCAACAATGCTCAGTGGGTCTGGAACGAAGGCAGTCCGGCTCAATTGATCGAGAACAAGACTCCATGATCCAGCTGGGCTACATCGCCGCTTTGCTTGCAATGACGTGGATTGCGTCGGCGGCCGATTCGTACCCAACATTCCCACCACTACCCAACGAAGAGGCCACTCGACGGTCCAGCCAGGTGTTCGGGACCTGGTCGCGCTCACCGGTCCTCGGGGACGACCACGCCTTCGACAAACTCGCCGCTTCCTTGGAGACAAGGATTGTGAGGCGAGAGGTCTTGCTGTTCGACGATCTGGGACTCCTGGGCACCAATGCCTTGGTATCCCTCGAGCGGGAGATCCTGCACCTCGGTAAGGAGGAAGAGGACGTAGAAGTCCCAGATCCGACGACAGTGAAGCCGAATTTCATGGCGACCCATCTCATCATGGGCAATCAACCGTACTGCGCCAAGGCGGCTGGTCTGGCTGACGACGATGACCCGCTCGTTCGTCAGCTTGCCCACGGATTAGTCGATGCCGGCGAAGCAGGACTCGACGTGAACATCGCCGGCGCACTTGCGACCGCGCTCGCGACCACGGCGGACGGCGGAATGACGATCATCGAATCCGAACTTAGACAGAGATCTGCGCAACTGCGGCAGGCGCTGGCGGGTGGGTATAGGAATGCTGGTCTTCCCATCGTACAGACCCCGTTTGACCACAATTTGGCCACTTGGTGTCTGTGGCCGCGACCGGTGGGCGAAGAGGATCTTTTCACCCGCGCCAACGCGGCATTCACCCGACACCGCAACGACCAGAGCGCGGCCATCGCAGTAGAGCAAGCGTGGCAGCAAGTGGTGTCGACCTATCAGACTATCCATGGAACCCGCGGAGCTTCGGTTCTGGGCTGGAAGCAGGCCATCGCAGGTGTCGTTCTACCGGTCCTCCTCGAGGAGATGGTGTCCGGCTTAGCGGAATTCGAGGCACCCGAGGTGACCACTTCGGCTGGCATTCCCCTCCCTGGCTCCGAGGCCGGAAGCAAATTTGCGTCGCAGTATTCGGCCTGGATGCGGACAGGAGGTGCCTATCTCCATACGCCAGCAGAAATGGCCGAAAGTGCCGGAGGCGCAACGCTTCCCCGAATGCGTCTGATCGGAGCGGTATGGCTCTTCGACCGCCTGCTGGAGGACCTTACCCAGGGCACAGTTGGTCTTGCCGCGTCGATGCCCTTCGACCTGGAGGCGTTCTCTGTCCAGCTCGAACCACTCAGAAATCTCAGCTCGGCGGTAATTGGGCAAGGCCCGTCCGATGAGCAATTGTCTGGGCTTAGGTCAGCGTTGGCTGGAGCGCTCAAAGGCGCCCAGGTCTATCAGGCGGCCATGATGCAGCAGCTGGCTGCCTGGCATCCGAAACTAGATGCAATCCCATCCTTGGATGGGTGGAACCTCACTGCGCGTCGGACCGTGCTCTACTGCCACGCTATCGGCGTTTTAGGCAAAGCCCTTGCTGATGAGGCGAAGAATGCCGCCACCCGGGATTTCCTTCGGTTGCAGCGCGACGTCGCCGCCATGCTGGTGCTCTACGATCAACAGTATGCGAACTATGGTCCTCCGATGCTGTACAGCCATGTGCGCGCCATTCGGCTGGGCGTCGCTGCACTTGCGGCCCGCACTAGTATCGGGTCGACGTACACTTACGGCCCCATTCCATCAGCTGGGAGCCGTGTACTTCGCCTCCCCGAGCGGATTCCATTCGAGACCGATGTGGACTACTGGAAGCGCGCCTGCATCGACGTGATCTTTCCCAGCTTCATGAGGAATCAGATCGAGCGCGGGGTGAGGGAGGTTGCACTGGTATGGATCCGTTCCCGAGCCGGATCTACCCGAATGGCATCAGTCGCTCTCGATCGTCTTATGGTGGGCGCTTGGTCCGTAAGATCGTTGATCAAGGAAGGGAAGTCGAAACGATGAACGGTTGCAAAGTGTCCGTGTGACTATACAACGCCAGAACAGCAGGAGAACATACATGAATAAGAACCTCATCATCGCGGGTGTAGGCGCAGTGGTCGTCATCCTGGTTCTGGTCACGGCTTTCGGCGGCGGCTCCTCCCCGTCAACGCCAACCGGACAGCCTGGAGGCGCTGACGTCACCCCCACCGAGGGCGTCCTTGGTCCGCCCTTTTCTGAGATGGTCGACTTCAAGATCTACTTCGAGAAGTACCTGCAGGGGAACTGCCCGGACCCCACGCGAATCACCGCGACCCTGAAGAAGGAGCCCACGTGGGCGCAGGCGCTGTTGCCGGAGAATTTCGACCAGTCCTACGCCGCGATGAAGGCCCGGACTTATACGATCCTCTTCCCCTTCATCACTGCGGAGGACATAAAGCGTACGCGTCTCCTTCAGGCGGTTGTGATGGCAGAGAAGAAGCCCAAAGATGTGGTCACGCTTCTAAAGAAAGGGGCAAACATAAATGAGCCGGGGGTAATCACCATGGCTGCATCTGCTGAGATGTTGGAGTATTTGCTTGAGAACGGAGCCGACCCAAACATTCCTGATCAGGATGGGGCTTATGCATACGATCTCAATTCGAGCGAAGCAACAAAGGTCCAACGTCTGATCTTAGAGAAACACGGCGCTCATGGGAAGTCAAAATGACGATCAAGGGCGCTACACTGATGCTTCTGATCAGCGCACTTACCTTGGGCGGGTGCGCTGATCGTTCTGTTGCTCGTCAGGATGACGTTTCCCGTTCGGAAGCCTATGGTTTGGTGCAACCGGTGGCGCCAACCCGTCAGGAACATCCCCAGGTCATTACCGATCCAGAACAGAACCTCGAATATCAACGTAGAACGGGCGATGTGCCCGCGGCTGGGAAATAACGAACATGAGCACCGGCATCCTCTTGGCGGAAGTCATCGCCATTTCCGGGGACCGCGTGGTGCTCTATGTCTCCACGCCAAGCGGTCCAATCATAGGGACATGCCGCGTTC
>Ga0163144_10005905_pt1 | contig 27148 bp, 22 predicted proteins | sample OliLak19BULKMAT1_FD_123175 | JGI IMG/M metagenome (GOLD analysis project Ga0163144, IMG submission 123175) | Freshwater microbial mat bacterial communities from Lake Vanda, McMurdo Dry Valleys, Antarctica - Oligotrophic Lake LV.19.BULKMAT1 | ecosystem: Environmental > Aquatic > Freshwater >...
CCCCTCGGCGACGAGGGGTCCCTACTCGACAAGGGCTCTGCTGTAGATGTCGGCGATCGGCGTCACCGTCTGGCTCGCGGCGCTGGTCGCGCTGCTCGTCCACGTGCTGCGCCTCGTCGCGGCCGGCCGCGCCTCACCCGCGGAGCCGGTCCGGCGCGGCGAGGTCCTCGCGTTCGCGGCGGCGCTCGGCGCGCTCGCGGCCGCGGCGGTGTGGCTGTGGTGCAGCGGGCCCGCGCGCGCCGGTGACCAGCGGCTGCGCGAGCGCGGCGACGCGACCGCGAGCCTCGAGCTGCGCAGCGCCACGTTCGCGGCCGCCGGCGAGCTGCGGGTCGGGTTCTCGCCGCGCGCCGACGTCGAGCTGCCTTCGAGCTGGAGCGTCGACGAGGCCGCCGCGGGCGACGACGTCCTCGTGATCTCGACGACCGGCGGCCTGCGGGTCGCGCCGACGATCGCGTCGACCTCGACGACCCGCATCGTGCTCCGCGCGGCGTTCGGCGCCGTCGATCCGCGCGACCTCGCGCGCCGCGTCGAGCGCGACGGCTGCGCGCGCGCCTCCACCGCGCCCGTCGCGCTCGAAGGACGAGGCGTGATCGCGGCGCTGCTGTGTCGAGGCGACCGCGCGCTCGCGTCGCTCGCGATCGAGCCGGTCGTCGACGGCATCCGGATCTGGCCGCGCGTCCGTCACGGCGCGACCCTGGGCCCACACGGCTTCGAGATCGCCGCCGGCGGCGCGGTCCAGCTCGGCGCGGCGAGCGGCGCGGTGCCCGGCCTCGACGCCTGGGCAATCCCCGCGCCCCGCGGGCACGCGGACGTGCTCGTCGCGCCCGACGAGCTGCGCGCGCCGTGCGACGCGTGGGGCGCCTCGAGCCACGCCGCGCTCGCGCGCCCGCTTGGCGCGCACGGCTGCGAGCTGCGGCTGGCCGCCGTCTACGATCTCGTGCTCGTGCGGATCGCGCCGGATCTCCCCGGCCTTGATCGCCGCGCCGGCTGGGCGGCGGCGATCCTCGTGCTCCCACCGCTGCTCGCGCTGCTCGTGCTCGCGGCGTTGCCGCGCGGCGCGATCGATCGCCGGCGCTACGCCCGGCTCGTCGCCCTCGGCTGGCTCGCGGTGGCGCTCGCCGCGCTCGCGATCGCGCGGCTCACCTGGGCGCATCGGATCGATCTGCTCCGCGATCACGTCCCGCTCGGCGCGCGCACCCTGCTCGCGCAGGGCCTCGCCGCGGCGTGCGGCGCCGCGCTCGCCGGGCTCGCCGCCCTCGCGCTGGTCCGCGGCCGCGCGCGCGTCCCGGTCGCGATGGTCGCCGTCGTCGGCTGGCTCGCGATCGCGGCCACCGCGTTCGTGCCCGACGTGCTCGGCGCGGCGAGCGCCGCCGGCGTTCTCGGCGCGGGCGTCGCCGCGGTCGCGGTGGTCGCCCTCGCCGCGATCCCGTGGCGGCCGCGCGTGTCACCCGTGCTCGCGTTGCTCGGCGTCGGGCTCGCCGCGGTCGCCACCAGCGAGCTCGCGCCCCGGCTGGTCGCGGCCAAGCTGACGCTCGCGTGGCTGGTCCCGCCGCTGGCGTACCTCGCGCTGCGCGCCGCGATCGGTGCCACCCACCGATCGGTGCCACCTACCGATCGGACAGGGCGCCGCCGAGGCCCGGCCCCTGCCGCACCCGCTGCTCGCGCTCGCCGCGCTGGGCACCGCGATCCTCGCGGTGTTCCACCTCGACACCGGCGTGACGCTCGCGATCGCGGCGCCCGGCGTGGTCATCGCGGCGATCGCCGCCACGCACGACCTCCTCTACCACGCGCGCGACGCTCGCCTGCTCGACCGCTGGGAGCGCCACCAGCGACCGGTGACGCTCGGGCACGCGGCGATCCTCGGCGTCACCGCCGCGCTCGCGCTGATCGCGTGCGCGCTCGACGCGTGGTCGCGCGGGCTCGCCGATCCGCTGCTGCCGGCGCGTGCGACCGCGGCCGCGCTCCACGCCCCGGCGGTGATCGCCGCGGCGCTCCTGGCCTCGGCGCTGGTCGCGCGCCGCCGCGCCCGCGCGGCGCTCGTGCCCGCGATGATCGCGGCGCTCGCCGCGACGATCTGGCTGCAGCGCGACGAGCTGATCTCTCGCGCGGTCGCGTCCGACGACAACAGCGGGCGCCGGCTCGCCGCCGTGGTCACGCCCGGCTACGCGCTGCTCCGCGACGAGCGCAGCCTGATCGCCGCGCTGACCGCGTGGCGCGAGACGCACGTCGACGGTGACGCGCTCGACGGCGACGGCTACTTCGCGGCGACGATCGACGATCCCGGCGTCGCGGTGTCGATCGAGAACGACTACCTCGCCGTCCTGGTCGTGCGTGAGACCGGCGTGGTCGGCCTCGCGGGCACCGCGGCGCTGCTGACGCTGCTGATCGCCGGCGCGTGGTCGCTCGGCGCGGCCGCCCGCAGGCCCGGCGCCGCGGGGACGCGCGCGCGCGCGGTGGTCGCGGTCACCGCCGGCGCGGTCACGATCTACCAGCCGCTCGCCGCGCTGGGCGTCCTGCCGCTCACCGGCGTGTCCTGGCCCGGCCTCGGCATCGACAGCCCGAGCGACGTGCTCGTCCACCTCGCGGTGATCCTGTGGCTCGCCGCGCCGGGCCGCGCGCCGGCAGATCCGCACGAGCGCGCTGTCCGCGATTCGCCGCGCTGGCGACGCGCGCGCGTGGCCACCGCCGCCGCGATCGCCGCCGCCGCGCTCGCCGGGATCGCGATCGTCGCGCGCGGCGCCGCGTTCGCCGCGCTCCGACCCGGTGATCGCGCGCCCGCGATCGCCGACGGGGCCGACCGCGCCATCACCTACGCCGCCACGCTCGCCTGTCCGTCGTCGCCGGCCACGAGCGTCGACGCCGGCGTGCCCGCGGTGCTGCTCGGCGTCCCGACCGACGCCGCCACCGCGCGCTATCACCGCGAGCTCGGCGCGCGCTGGCGCCACGCGCGATCCGCCGCGGTGTCCGCCGCCGCGGCGTTCGTCGAGCACGGCACGTGCGCGGGCCGGCGCGGCGCCTGGCGCCTCGCGCCGCGCGGCGACGCGTGCGTGCTCGCGCTCGATCTCGGCTGGCCGGCGGCGAGGCTCGAGGTCACGCGCGACGCGCGCGTCACGTGCACGCTCGGCGTCGATCGCGACGCGCTGGATCCGCTGCGCCCGCCGCCGCCACGCGCGCCGCGGATCCGCGTCGTCGGCGCGCAGCCCGGCGTCGCCGCCGCCGATCGTGGCGAGCTGGTCAGCGGTCACACCGTGATCCGGCTGCGTCCCGGGCTGCCGCCGATCGCGCCGGGCGTCGAGCCGGCGATCGTCACCGCCGGCGTCGCGATGCTGGCGCCCGGCGTCGCCGTGTCCGCGGTCGGGTCGGGCGTGCACGTCGCCGGCCCCGCGCGCCTGCTGGTCGCCGCGCCCGGGCCCACGCCGCGCGCCGGGTCCCGCTGGCGCGAGGTCGCGATCGGCGACGGTCTCGACGTCAGCGGCGTCGCCGTGCTCGTGACCGCCACGAAGCTGTGGCTGCTCCGCGCGGGGCCCGAGGTCGCGCCGCTGCTCGCCGACGACGCGGGCGATCGCCGCCACTACGTCTACGCCGGCGCGATCCCCGAGCTCGGCTGGATCAACCCCTACGACGTGCGTCGCTCGCTCGGCCTCGACGGCTGGATCCACGCCGCCGCGGCGGCGCCCGCGGGCCCGTCGCCGTGGCGCGACGTCGCCGGCACCCACGCGTGGTGCGGCACGCTCGCGCCGCCGCCGCCCGCCGCACCGGTGTGCGCCGCCACCCGCACCGACGGGGTGATCGAGTGCCACGTCGCGCTCGCGCCCGCGCTCGACGTCCACCTCGGCCAGCTCACCGAGGACCTGGCGCGCGATCCGGAGGCCCGGCTCGGCCGCGGCGTCCCCGCGACCCGCGCTGCGTTCGTGCTGATGCGCGGCGACACCGGCGAGCTGCTCGCCGAGGGCGACTTCGTCCCCGGGCGCGCGAGCACCGTCTACGCGCCCGGCGCGCCGGCGCAGGCGCGCGCGCTCGAGCGGCTGCGCGAGGAGCCTGGCGAGACCAGCGCCGAGAAGTTCGATCTCCACCGGCCGCTCGCGCTCGGCTCCACGCTCAAGCCGCTGATCGCGCGCGCCGCCGAGCAGGTCGCGCCGCGGCGGACCGATGGGCTCGCGCTGTGGTTCGACGATCGCGCGCCGACGCGGTGCCGGCGAGGCGTGCGCGGCGTGTTCGGCCACTGCCCGCCGCGCGAGCTGCTCGATCACGGCGGCGGCGCGGTGTCGTTCCACGACTACCTCGCCGAGTCGTCGAACGCGTTCCAGGCGGCGCTCGGCCTGGTCGCGCTCGGCTGGCCCGACGGCCGCTACGAGCTCGGCGGCGTCGAGGTCTCGCTCGACGAGGTGCTGTCGTCGGACGTCACCGCGTGGCCCGCGGCGCTCGAGATCTCGCGCGGCGATCGCCGCGTGCTCGGCCCGCGGCGCGTGCGCCTCGAGCCGCTGCGCGAGACGCCGTTCTGGCGTCGCCTCGAGGCGCTGCTCGGGCGCTCGCTGTGCGAGCTCGGCGATCGCGCGACGTGCGCCGCCGCGGCGGAGCGCCGCGATCTGTGCGCGGCGCGGGCGCTGCCGATCGCGGCGCCGACCGCGGATCTCCGCCACCTCGTCGCGCTCGGGCCCGCGTCGTTCGATCTCCACGCCGGCGCCGACGACGCCGCGGCCGTGCCGGTCGCCGAGTACCTGCAGCTCCTGCGCGGCTCGGGCGTGCACACCGTGGGCTCGCTCGCGCAGCTCACCGACGCGTTCAACCGCCTGATCTTCGATCCCGCGCGGGCCGACGAGGCCTACACCCTCGCGGCGTCGTGGTTCCCCGTGCCCGCGACCGGCCGGCTCCCGACCGAGGCGTGCACGCGGCGTGGCGGCACCGCCGATCGCGTCCTCGGCGACGACGGCGGCCTGTGCGGCGTGATCCGCGCCGGCACCGCGGAGCGCGGCCTCGCGCCGCTGCTCGACGATCCGCGCCTCGTCCTCTATGGCGCGAAGACCGGCACGATCGACTCGCTCGGCGAGATCGCGGAGCGCCGCCGCGCCTGCGCCGCCTGGAACCTCGCGCACACGTGGCCGGGCGAGGCCTCGCAGCCGTACCACCTCGCGTGCGGGCGCGCCGTTCCCGACGACAGCCTGCTCGTCGTCAGCTTCGCCGTCCGCGTCGGCCCGACGCTCGTGCCGCTCACGCTCGGCGTCCATCTCGAGCGCACCGGCAAGGGCGTCGCCGCGCTCGCCGCCCGCGCGTACCTCGAGGCGATCGCCGCGGAGCTGTCGCCATGAGGCGCGGGCCCGCGATCGCGATCGCGCTCGTCACCACGCTCGGGTCGCTCGCCGGCCTGCTCGCGGCCTCGGGTCCACGCCCGACGACGATGCCGAGCCTGCCCGGCGCCGCCGCGTTCGCGCCGCGCACACCCGCGCCCGCGCCGCGCTGCCTCGGCACCACCTCGCCGACGTCCTACGCCACCGACCGCCTCGCCGACGCGCACGGCGGCGTGCCGCAGCGTCTCGGCCTCGCCGCCGTCGCTACGCCGCTGTGCCTCTGAACCGCCAGGCCGCAACCGCGAGGGCGGCCCAGCCGATCATCATGAACAGGCCGCCGATCGGCGTGATCGCGCCGAGCACCTTCACGCCCGACAGCGCGAGCGCGTAGAGCGAGACGCTGAAGATCCCGACGCCGGCCTGCATCAGCCAGCCGGCCCGCACCGCGCCGGGCAGCTCGCGGCACACCGCGCACAGCGCCATGCCGAGCGCATGATAGACGTGATACCGGGCGGCGGTCTCGAAGATCGCGAGGTGGCGAGCGTCGAGGCGCGTCTCGAGCACGTGCGCGCCGAACGCGCCGGCGGCGACGGCGACGAGCGCGTTGAGGGCCGCAAAGGCGAGCAGGGTCTGGGCGGGTCGGGTCCACACGGGGGTGCCGCCATGATACCGACGAGCATGGACGCACGCGCCGCCCTTCGCCGCGTCGGCGCGCGTCGGCTCGCGCTCGCGGTCGCGGCGGTCGTCCTGAGCGTGTGGGTGCTCGGGTTCGCGTCGCGCGGCCTGTTCTCCGGTGACTCCGGCGTCAAGCTCGCTCAGGCGCATGGCCTGTGGGACTCGAAGTTCACCAGCCGCGCGCTGCCCCACGACCACGAGGTCGATCCCAGGGAGCGGTGGTTCCCGTACGGCGAGTTCAAGCGCAAGGTCGACAAGCGCTGGCAGGGCGTCTACTCGCTGCCCTACACGGCGATCACCGCGCCGCTGGTGGCCGCGTTCGGCATGACCGGCTCGCTCGTGCTCGCGCTCGCCGGCGGGATCCTGATCCTCGTCGGGATGGATCGCGTGCTGGCGAGGATGGGCGCGTCACCGCCCGCGCGCGCGGCCGCCGCGATCTTCACCGTCGGGCTGACGCCGCTGCTGTTCTACAGCGCGCAGCTCGCCGAGCACACGCCCGCGGTCGGCCTCACGATCCTCGCGCTGGCGTACGTGCTCACCGGCGACGACGGCACGAAGGTCCGCCCGATGGTCGCCGGCGCGCTGGTCGCGTTCGCCGCGACCCTGCGCCCCGAGTGCTACATCGCCGTCGCGACCGTCGGCCTCGCGCTGTCCGCGCGTCCGGGCGTCGCGCTCCGCCCGCGCGCGATCGAAGGCGCGTGGTACGTCGCCGGCGCGCTCGCCGTGCTGCTGCCGTTCTGGGGCCTCAACCTGCTGGTCTCCGACACCTGGGATCCGATGGTGACCTTCCAGAAGGCCGCGCCGGATCGCCTCGCCAACGTGCGTCGCATGCTGGTCGGCGATCTGAAGGGCAGCGCCGGGCCGTGGCCGGCCGCGCTCGTGGTCGCGGTGCTCGCCGGCCTCGTGCCGTGGCGATCGTGGATCGCGCGCCTCGTCGCCGGGGTCGCGCTGATCTGGCTGGCGTGGACGCTCCAGGCGCACGCCACCGGCCGCACGCTGATGGGCACGTTCAGCCTCACGCCGCTCGCCGCCTACGGCCTCGTCGCGTGCGCGTGGCGTCCGCGGTGGCGCGCGGTGTGGATCTTCGCCGTGCTCACCGCCGCGGCGATCCTCGTGCTCAACAAGTCCAACGACGCCGGCGGCCTCCAGCTCGGCGCGCGGCTCGTCCTGCCCGCGCTCCCCGCGCTGCTCGCGCTCGCCGCGGCCGCGATCGACGACGACGTCCGGTCCCGCCGGTTCGCGAACCTGGTCGCGCCCGCCGTGCTCGCGATCGTCTCGGTGGTGATGCTGGCCCGCGGCTTCCCGCCGGCGTATCGGATCGCCGCGCAGACCGAGGCCGCCGCCGAGCTCGCGCAGGCCGCGCCGGGCGAGGTCGTGATCACGACGGTGTGGTGGCACTCGCAGGTGCTCACGCCCGCGCTGTTCGAGGGCAAGCAGCTCTACCTGATCGGCAAGAAGCAGCTCCCCGACCTCCTCGACGCGCTCTCGAAGCACGGCCACCGCGAGGTGCTGTTCGTCGATCACGGCGAGGTCTCGCTGACCTTGCCGAGCGGCCTCGTCGCGCGGACGGTTCAGACCTGGCGCACGCCGTTCGGCCGCTCGCAGTTCGAGCTGCACGACGTCGTCATCGCCGAGCCGTGAGCTCGATCGTCACGCCGCCGGGCGTCGGGGTCTCGACCACGTCGAGGTCCATGAACAGCCGGATCGTGTCGAGGTTGGTCCGCGAGTGCTGCGACAGCGGCATCGTCCGGTACTTCGCGTGCCCGGCGACCGCGGCCGGCAGCATCAGCTGATCCGCGAGGTGCTCGCCGACCGGCACGCCCGCCTCGAGGTACACGGCCGCCTCGCGGGTCGCGCGATCGGCGACGCGCTCGGCCGGCAGGCCCTTCTCGCCGAACCCGGTGATCACCTCGGTGACGTGCGCGCGCTCGATCTCGAGCACGAGCGCGTTCCCCGGCCCGTGCGACTCGACCTCGACGACGTCGCCGCCCGGCCACTCGAGCTCGCGGTGCACGATGCCGAGCTCGCGCTCCCCGACGTGCCGCGGCAGCTTCGAGATCACCGACCGCGCGGAGGTCCGCACGATCGCGCCGCCGTCGACGAGCTCGAGCGGCGTCAGCGTCGACGGCTCGATCTCCGCGACGATCCGCCCGCCGCCCGCCGGGTAGAACCCGTGGCGGTCGAGCGTCAGCGTCACGCGCCCGCCCATCCGCGCGATCAGCGGCAGGAACGCGCGCGCGAGGAACTCGAACGGCGGCGCCATCGAGTTGTGGGTGCCACCCTCGATCACCACCTTCGACGCCGTCGGCGCCGCGAGCAGCGGCAGCAGGATCGTCTGGAACACCAGCCCGCAGCTCCCCGCGCTGCCGATCTCGAACACCCAGTCGCCGCCGCGCAGCGTGCCGGGCACCAGCTCGCACTCGGTGGCGCCGATCGACGCGCCGCGCACCTCACCGCCGCAGACCGCCGCGGCCGCCTCGACGCACGCGAGGTGCTGGCGCTGCAGGCCCGGCTTGGCGCGGTGGGCGCGGATCTGCGTGAACCGCACCGGGCGCCCCAGCATCGCCGCGAGCGCGAGCGAGGTGCGCAGGATCTGACCGCCGCCTTCACCCCGCGAGCCGTCGATCTCGAGCATGCGGAAAGCTTACCCCTTCACGCACACGACCTGACGGAGCGTGTGCACGATCTCCACCAGCGACGCCTGCGCCTTCATGACCGCGTCGATCGACTTGTACGCCGCGGGCGTCTCGTCGATCACGTCGGCGTCCTTGCGGCACTCGATGCCCTCGGTCGCCGCGGCGTGATCGGCGACCGTGAACCGGCGCTTGGCCTCGTTGCGGGACATCGCGCGCCCGGCGCCGTGGCTGCACGACGAGTAGCTGTCCGGATTGCCCTTGCCGCGCACGATGAAGCTGCGCGCGCCCATCGAGCCCGGGATGATCCCGAGCTCGCCCGCGCCGGCGCGCACCGCGCCCTTGCGCGTGATCAGGACGTCGGCGCCGAAGTGGTGCTCGCGCGCGACGTAGTTGTGGTGGCAGTTGACGGCGGTCTCGCCGAGCGTGAACGGCTTGACGCCCTTCCACACCGCCGCGACCACGGCGTCCATCATCAGGGCGCGGTTGGTGCGTGCGAACTCCTGCGCCCAGCTCACCGCGGCGACGTAGTCGTCGAAGTGGGTCGTGCCCTCGGTCAGGTACGCGAGGTCCTGGTCGGGCAGGTCGCCGCCCACCGCCTTGACGTCTTGCTTGGCCAGCTCGATGAAGTAGCTGCCGATCCGGTTGCCGACGCCGCGCGAGCCCGAGTGCAGCATCAGCCACACCCGGTCCGACTCGTCGAGGCAGACCTCGATGAAGTGGTTGCCGGTGCCCAGCGTGCCGAGGTGGTTGACGTCGTTGCCCTTGCCGACCCTGGGGTGCTTGTCGGCGATGATCGCGTAGTCGTCGGCGAGCTGCTTCCACGCCGCGGCGGTGCGCGCCGGGACGTGGTGCCACGCGCCGCGATCGCCCGCGCCTCCATGGTGGGTGCGGCCGTGCGGCACCGCGGCCTCGATCGCGTGGCGCACGCCCTTGAGGTCGTCGGGGAGATCCGCCGCGCGCAGCGAGGTCTCCACCGCCATCATGCCGCAGCCGATGTCGACGCCGACCGCCGCCGGGATGATCGCGCCGCGCGTCGGGATCACCGACCCGACGGTGCAGCCCTTGCCGAAATGCACGTCGGGCATGACCGCGACGTGGTGGTACACGAACGGCATCGACGCCACGTCGAGCAGCTGCTTGCGCGCGGCGTCCTCGAGCTGCACGCCGTGGGTCCACGCGTGGATCGGGACGCCGGCGCTGGGGATCACGTCATGGTCGTCGGGCACGCCCGCAGGCTAGCGCGATCCGAAGTAGGTGAAACCCACCCCGGCGCCGACCATGCGGCCGGTGGTGTTGCCGTTGTCGTCCTCGTCGGTGGCCCCGCCCTGCGCGACCTTGAGCTCGAGGTCGAGCGCCCACTGCTTGCCCTTGACGAGCTCGACGCCAGCGGCGAGCAGGCCCACTGGCACGTCGTCGCCGCGCGCCGCGAGCCCGAAGTAGTGCACCTCGGCGTGGCCGCTGCCGAGGCCGCCTTGCACCCACAGCACCGGGACGACCCAGTAGCGCAGGTTGATCGTCCCGCTGACGTACGAGACCGTGATGTTGTCGCGGCTGCTCGACATCCCCCAGACGTCGAGCATCACGCCCAGGTTGGGCTTGAACATCCAGCCGATGTGGCCGTCGCCGCCGCCGGCCTTGCCGAACCCGTCGCAGTCGGGGCCGTCGCAGGAGATGTGGCCACCCTGCAGCGCGACGCCGCCGAACAACCCGTGTCGCTCCTGGGGCGGGGCGGGGTCGGCGGCGGCGATCGAAGGGACGAGCACGCACGTGAGCAAGGCGAGAGCACGCATGGGACCTCCTGACGGATGGTCCCTTCCAGAGCAGCCGGCGGGCCAGGTCAGGCCCGCTAGTTCCGGCTACTTGCGGGGCGTGAACGCCGGGCAACGTCGCGGTTTCCCGCAACGTTGTCGGATCCGCCGACGCTACTTCGAGCCGAAGAACGTGAAGCCGACGCCGACGCCGACCATGCGGCCGGTGGTGGCGTTCGCGTCGTTGTCGTCGGTCTCCGTGCCCTGCGCGACCTTCGCCTCGACGTCGAGCGCCCAGTTGGTGCCGCGCACGACCTCGACGCCGATGCCGAGCTGGCCGACCGGGACGTCGTCGCTCTGGCCCTCGAAGTCGCCGATCGCGGTCTCGACCTTGACGTTGGCGTGGCCGTAGCCGAGGCCGGCCTGGAGCCAGAAGATCGGCGCGACCCAGTACCGGATGTTCACCGTCGCGGCGACGTAGGAGATCGTGGTGTCGTTCTCCTTGCTGCTCATGCCCCAGAAATCGAGCATCAGGCCGAGCTTCTCGTTGAACAGCCACCCGACGTGACCGTCGGCGCCGCCGGCCTTGCGGAAGTCGTCGCCGCAGCCGTCGCCTTCGCACGAGATGTTGCCGCCGTGGAGCGCGAGGCCGCCGAACACGCCGAAGCGCTTGGTCTCGTTCCCGTCGGGATCGGCCGAGGCGATCGCGGGGACGAGCAGGGCGGAGGCGGCAAGAGCGAGAGCGAGGTGATTGCGCATAGGGCCTCCCCTTCAGCACTGTCCGGGCCAAGATCGGGCGCTGTGTTTCTGCGGGCTTGGGGTTCGTCAGGTGGGCGATCTGCCAGATCGTGTCGCAATCGCCCATGCCGGGGTACCAATGCGTATGACGTGGCGCGATCGCCTACGGCCGTGGCTGCGGGTGGCGACGGAGGCGCTGTTCGGCGACACGCCCGTGATCGCGGCGGGCGTCGCGCTGTTCACGATCCTCGCGACCATCCCCGGCGTCGCCGCGATGGTCTCGCTCTACGGCCTGGTCGCGGATCCGTCCGAGATCGGCGCGCAGCTCGACGGGCTGTCGCGCGTCCTGCCGCGCGACGTCGTGCACTTCATCATCGAGCAGCTCGAGCGGCAGGCCGGGCGGTCCGCGCAGGAGCTGACCGGCGCGCTGGTCGTGACGCTGCTGCTCGCGATCTACTCGGCGCGGTCCGCCGCGGACGCGATGATCGTCGGGCTCAACTACGCGTACGGCGTGCGCGAGAGCCGCCGCATGGCGCACGTGATCGCGCTGACCCTCGTGCTCGGGTTCACCAAGCTGCTCGCGTTCCTGATCGTCGGCAGCGTCGTCGTCGCGCTGCCCGACATCGTCGCGTGGCTCGGCGTCCGCGGCGACGTCCACCGCGTCGTCGACGTGATCCGCTGGCCGATCCTGCTCGCCGCCCTCGCCGGTGGGCTCACGGCGCTGTACCGCGCCGCTCCGTCGCCGCGCGAGACCGCGCACCGCCGGCTGTTTCCCGGCGCGCTGGTCGCCACGACGATGTGGTTCCTGATCTCGTGGGCGCTGTCGTTCTGGGTGCAGAACGTCGCGGACTACGAGGTCGCGTACGGCGCGCTCGGCAGCGTCCTCGTGGTGCTGCTGTGGTTCTACCTGAGCGTGCTCGCGGTGCTGATCGGCGGCCTGGTCAACGCGGAGCTCGAGCGCGACGACCTCGCCCCGCACCCGACGCAGTTCCGCCGGATCGAGCGGTAGCTCAGCGGTAGCCGGCGGCCTGCAGCCCGAACAGGGTCGCGTAGCGGCCGCCCTTCGCGACCAGCTCGGCGTGGCTGCCCTCCTCGATGATCTTGCCCGCGTCGAGCACGATGATGTCGTCCGCCATCCGGACGGTCGAGAACCGGTGGGAGATCACGATCGCGATCTGGTCCTCGGTCAGCTCGCGGAACCGCTCGAAGATCTTCACCTCGGCCTCGGCGTCCATCGCCGCGGTCGGCTCGTCGAGCACGAGGATGTCGGCGTCCTTGCGCATGAACGCGCGCGACAGCGCGACCTTCTGCCACTGGCCGCCCGACAGCTCGCGTCCGTCCTTGAACCACCGGCCGAGCTGCGTGTCGTAGCCCTTCGGCATCTCGTCCACGAATGGCGCGGCCAGCCCCTTCACCGACGCCTCGGTCCACCGCGCGCGGTCGTCGTACGCGTTGTCGTCGCCGGCGCCGACGTTCTCGCCGACCGTGAGCTGGTAGCGCACGAAGTCCTGGAAGATGACGCCGATCCGCCGGCGCAGCGTCGCGACGTCCCACTCGCGCAGGTCGAGCCCGTCGAGCAGGACGCGCCCCTCGGTCGGCTCGTAGAGCCGCGCGAGCAGCTTGACCAGCGTGGTCTTGCCGCTGCCGTTGTCGCCGACGATCGCGAGCTTGCGCCCGGCCGGCACGTGCAGCGTGACGTGCGACAGCGCGGGCGTCGTCGCGCCCGGGTACGTGAACGACACGTCCTCGAACCGCAGGCCATCACCGGGGACGGGCGCCACCGTGATCGAGCCGCCGGCCGCGATCACCGGCTCCTCGATCAGCTCGTACAGGCTCGACAGGTACAGGTTGTCCTCGTACATGCCGCCGAGATCCGCGAGCAGCTGCGCGAGCGCGCTCTGGCCCTGCTTGAAGACCACCACGTACATCGTCATCGCGCCGATCGTCAGCTCGCCGTCGACGGTGGCGATCGCGATCCACAGGTACATGCCGTAGAACGCCGCCGTCCCGATGACCCCGAGCACGAGGCCCCACATGCCGCGCCGCCACGTCAGGTCGCGGTCGCTGGCGTAGAGCTTGTCGAAGATCGCCTGGTAGCGGGTGAGCAGCCGCGGCCCGAGGCCGTACAGCTTCACCTCCTTGACGTGATCCTCGCGCGCCAGCACCTGCTCGAGGTAGAGCTGCTCGCGGGTCTCCGGCGTGCGCCACTTGAACAGCCGGAACGCGTCGCCGGCGAACTTCGCCTCGGCGAGGAACGCGGGCAGGCCGGCGAGCACCAGCACCACCACCGCGAGCGGCGAGAACACCGCGAGCAGCGCGCCGAAGCTGAGCAGCGACAGGCTGGCCTGCAGCCCGTCGAACGTGCGGACGACCAGCGACAGCGGCCGCGAGCTGGCCTCGCGCCGCGCCCGGGTGATCCGGTCGTACATCTCGGAGTCCTCGAAGTGGACGAGGTCCAGCTCGAGGCACTTCTCCAGGATCATCACGTTGACGCGGTTGCCGAGCTGCGCGCGCAGGAGTGATCGCTGGATCCCCAGGATCTTCCCGATCGCCGCCGCCACCACCACCAGCCCCATCTCGACCGCGACCCAAGTCCACACCGGATCGTGCTCGCCGGTCTCGCGCGACAGGATCACCGCATCGATCAGCTTCTTGCCGACGTACGCGATGCCGCCTGGCAAGACGCCCGCGATCACCGTCCCGATCGCGAGGCCGATCGTCAGCGCGCGGCTCGTCGTCCACACCAGCTGCATCGCGCGGCGGCTGAACCGGAACACGCCGAGGTACTGCGCGAGCCCCTTGGCATCCTTGCCGCCGGCGGGCTTCGCGTCGGGCGCGCGCACGTGCGGCGAGTTCATGCGCCCACCGTAGGCGATCCGCGGCCGCGAGGAAATCCGGCCGAACGGCTAGGGCGCCGGGGGATCGCCGCCGAGGTTCTCGAGCTCGTAGATCGTCTTGGCCACCGCGCCGGGCGCGCGGCCGTGGATCCACATCCGCAGGCGACCGCCGTCGTCGATCACGGTGGGGCTGCCGATCGGATCGAGCTCGAGCCCGACCTGCTCGGCGCTCACGACCGGGTTGTCCGGGAACTTGTGCCAGTCGCGACCATCGGTGGAGACCGCGTAGCCGATCGCGGTCCGGCCCAGCGTGCTGATCGCCGTGTACCACATGCGGTAGAGCTCGCGCGTGTCGTCGTAGAGCACCCACGGCTGGGTCACGCCGAGGGTGTCGACGCCGGGCTGTCCCGGCGAGAGCACGAGGCCCTGGCGGACGAAGGCGCCGCCGGCGGTCGAGATCGCGAGGCCGATGTGCCACGCCGGGTCGCCGTCGGCGCGACCGGCGTAGTAGAGCCAGCGCTCGTCGCCCCGCGCGATCACGGTCGGGCAACACAGATGCCGGCCGTCCCACGCGCCGGGCTCGACGTCGCGGGGGAGCACCACCTCGATCGAGGCTTCGACGACGGCGCCCTCGAGCAGCTCGCATCGCGCCAGGCGATCGGCGCCGATATCGTCCTGCTCGTAGTCGTCGAGGCCGTAGTACATGACGTTGTCGTCCTCGACCACCGCGACGTCGATGGCAAAGAATCCCTCCGCGACGACCTCGTTGGTCACGACGAACGGCGCCTCGGGACGCTCGAACGCGCCCTGCGGCGGGGCGACGGCGTCGCCGACCGCGATCGTGATGAACGAGCACGTCGGGTTGCCCGCGAGCGCCGCGCACCCGACGTACCGCAGGTGGACCTGGTCGTCGTCGTCGAGCGTGGCGCTCGGCGTGCGGCGCTCGAAGCTGTCCCACGCGTCGTCCGGCGCCGGATCGAGCGGCGTGGCGGTCGCGGCCGGCGTCCAGCCCGCCGGCGCTTCGCACCGGTTGCCCTCGAGCACGCGGACGTGCTCGAGGTGCGCCGCGCTGCCACGGCCCGAGACGACGAGCCGCGCCTCGATCGCCTCGCCGGGCGGGATCATGTCGCGCGCCGCCGCGAACTCCTCGTCGTCGACCGCGAAGTGGATCGTGTGGTCCTGGTCGATCCAGACGCTCGCGGTGCGCTCGCGGACGTCCGGAAGCCGGACCTCGGCGACCGGCACCGCCGCGAGCGTCGCGATGAACCGCACGCCGGCGCCGTCCGCGACATAGAGCACGCTGATCATGGTGGGGATCGGCGCGATCTCCGCGCACGCCTCCGTGCCGTCGGTGACCGTGTCCTGACGCGTCAGCCCGATCTCGAGCTGGCCCACCAGCTCGGGCTGGCCGGAGACCTCGGCCTCGACCCGCAGCCCGGGTTCGAGGTGCATCGTCGCCGTCGACAGCGCGCCGACCGGGTAGCAGGTGGCGTAGTTCTTGTGGAACGCGAGCGCGTCCTCGCAGAGGAACGGGTACGGCGCGCCCCAGCGCGTCCAACGCGCCGGATCGGGTGCGCAGTCGCGCTGCTCGAGGTCGCACGCGTCCAGCGCGCACAGGTCGCCCTCGAACGCGTCCTCGAGGACCACCGACGGTGTCGTGCAGCAGACGTCCTGGTCGTGGCACGTCCAGTCCGCGCAGTCCGTGAGCCCGTCCCCGTCGTCGTCGAGCTCGTTGCCGCACAGCGCGTCCGTGACCTCGTCGAGCCGGCTGTCCGGGAAGTCTGCGATCACCGTGCACGCGCAGCTCACGGCGAGGAGCAGCGCGTATCTCACAGCGATCCCGTGATCCGCGCGGGCACCGCGTCGACGTGTACCGCCGCCGAGAAGCCGTCGCGGATCTCTGGCCGACACGCGCATGACACGTCCTCGATCAGGGTCCCGTCGCCGTCGATGCAGCCGATGATCGCGGAGCCGGACAGGACGAGCTGCTCGAGCCCATCGCCATCGAGGTCGATGTCCGGGCGGAGCCCGATCGCGGTGATCGCGCCGAGCGCCGAGCCCACGCCGTTCGGCGCCGGGACCTGCCCGAGCCCGCACGCCGTGTACGCGCCGGTGAAGTCGTACTCGAGGGCGGCACCGTCCGCGGTGACCGAGCCGGCCGCCGCGGCGCTCTGGAGGTCGAAGATGCCGCCGAAGTTCTGCGCGGTGAACCCGCCCGGCGTGGGGGCGACCGTGAACGTGAGCCCGTCCTGGGTCGCGATCGCGGGGACGCGCGGCTGGCATGAAGCATCGAGGAATGAGAGATCGGCGCGGAACGCGCCGTCGTCGGCGTTGTTCGACGGATCGGGCGGGCTGTCGGCGTCCTGCACGGGGCTCGGCCAGACCATCGGCATCTCGAAGGGCTCGCTCGGCGGCGGGAGCTGCAGCTCGGGGAAGATCACCAGCGCCATCACGCTGCCGCCCGCGATCGCCGTGGCGAGCTGCGGATTCAGCAGGACGGCGAGCGTGCCCATCAGGTTGTCGATGGTGCCGTCACCGTCGACGTCACGGCCCTGGTCGGGCGGCAGCAGCTCCATCCGGTGGGCGTAGTAGACGTGCTCGAACGCCAGGTCGCAGGCCGGCAACTCGACCGCCGAGGCGTCGATCCCCGCATCGAGCGCCGCCGGGCCACCGTCGCACGCGGCCAGCACGATCAGCGCGAACGCGCGCCTCATCGCTGCACCTCGAGCGTCGCGTCGTCGGGGCGGGTGAGCCACCAGGCGATCGCGGTGACGGTGCCAACGACGACGGCGGTGCCGAGCAGGACGTCCGCGGCGAACCGGAACGTGAGGCCGTTGTCGCGGGTCTCGACCGAGGGCGTCGGGCCGGCGTACTCGGCCTCGGCGTCGAGCGCGAGCGCGCCGTAGATGCCGCCGCCGATCGCGAACCCGACCGCCGCGCTGGCGCCGCTCCACAGCAGCGCGCGCTGCAGCGTGCTCCGTTCGCGCGGCAGGGTCACCACCGCCTCGACGTCCTTGCCCGCCGGCAGCACGATCTGGCCGCGGAACGGCACGCGGCCGTCGGCGTGGGCCTCGACGACATGCACGCCGGCCGCGAGGTCGGTGTCGTCGGGCACCTCGCCGTCGATCAGGATCGCCGCGGGCGCGAGCGAGCGCACGCGCAGCCGCTGCTTCGTCGGCGGGACCTGCAGCGCGATCGACAGCTGGACGTCGCGGCCGGCGTCCACGCTGACCATGCGATCGTCGTCGGTGTGGCCGGGCGCGGTGACGTGGACGCGATAGCTCCCCGCGCGCACGACGCGCTCGATCGGCGCCGGCTCGGCCGGCTCGCCGTCGATCGAGATCTGCGCGCCCGCGACGCCGCCGGCGTCGATCGTGAGCTTCGACAGCTTCTCGAGCTGGAAGTCGTAGCCCTGCGGCTTGCCGATCTCGACCTCGAAGTGCCCGGTCATCCCGACGTAGCCCTCGAGCTCGAGCGCGAGGTCGTAGGGCCCAGGCGCGAGCTCGATCGTCGCCGGCGTGCGGCCGAGGAACAGCGGCTCGCCGTCGACCAGCCGCGACACCCGCACGCCGGCGGGCACCGTCGTGATCGTGACCTTCATCCTCACGCGCGCGCGGCAGCTGTCGGCGCGGGTCCGCGCGTCTGCGGCCTCCTCGCCGCCGTCGCGGAGGTACTGCTCGAAGTCGAGCGCGCAGCCCTCGTAGTCGAGCGTCTTCTCCTTGGCGAGGCCGCGGTTGAACAGGAACGTCGGCGACGGCAGCAGCTCGTAGGCCGCCTGGTAGAGAAACAGCGCCTCTTCGTACTTGCCCACGTCGTAGAGCGCGTTGGCCTTCTCGAATCGCTTGATCGCCTCCTTCGCGGCGCGATCGTTCGGGCCGGCATGCGCGACGCCGGCGAGCAAGCACAGGGCGACGACGATCCACCTCATTTCGGCGCCTCGATCTTCGTGCGCGGCGAGTCCGGCAGATCTCCCTCGTCGCTGCCGCGCTTCTTCGGCGCCTTCTTCGGGGGCTTCTTCGCGGCGGCCACGCCCGCGTCGCCGTCGGCGGCGAGCCGGTCGCGCAGCGTCTGCTGGTACTTGCGGGCGTCCTTGAAGGCCTCCGCCTCGAGCCCCGCGCCGCCGTACTTCAGGGCGAGCTCGATCTCCTCGGACGCCTCGCTCCACCGCTCGAGCCGGACGAGACACGTCGCCGCGTTGAAGTGGATCGCGGGGTGATCCCATGACGCGAGCGCGCGCCGGAACTCGATCAGCGCCGCGTCCCAGCGCTCGTCCTCGAGGAGCAGGTTGCCCATCTGGAACGAGAGCATCGCCTCCTGCTTCTGCTCGTCGGAGACGCCGTCCTGCCACGGCCCCCGCCAGTCGAGCCCCGCATCGGCGGAAGGTTCGGCGGCGGCGATCGGCGCAGCGATCGCGGCGGCGTCGGGAGCGATCACGGCCACGCCGTCGCCGTCCGATCGCGTGGCCACGTACGCCGCCGCCGCGCCGCCGGCGAGGACGAGCCCACCGAGCGCCGCGGCGAGCCGCGCGCGCGAGCGCGGCGGCGTCGGCGGGGCAGGCGGCGCGACCACCTCGCCGCGCAGCTCGTCGGCGAAGTCGCGCGCCGAGCCGAACCGCCGGGCCGGGTCCTTCTCGAGCGCGCGCATCACTGCCGCGGCGACGGGCGCCGGCGCGCCCTCGAGCGGCGGCGGCGGATCGCCGAGCTGCGCGAGCAGCAGCTCCGCGATGTTCGTGATGTGCGCGAACGGTGGGCGTCCCGCGATCATCTCGAACACCACGGCGCCGAGCGCGTACACGTCCGTGTGCGGTCCGATCTTGCCGTGCTGGTCGCGGATCTGCTCGGGCGCCATGTAGTGCGGCGTGCCGATCATCGAGCTGGCGTCCGTCACGTGGCCGCTCTGCGAGCTGTCGGCGATCTTCGCGATCCCGAAGTCGAGGATCTTCACCGGCACCGGCGCGCCGTCCTCGATCATGATGTTGCCGGGCTTGAGGTCGCGGTGGATCACGCCGGCGCGATGCGCGACCTCGAGCGCCGCCGCGAGCTCTTCGGCGATCTTCACCGCGCGGTCCGCGGGCAAGGGCGCGCGTCGCAGCACCGCCTCCAGCGTCTCGCCGGTCGCGAACTCCATCACCAGGAACGGCCGCCCGTCGGGGAGCAGGTCGTAGTCGGTGACCGCGATGATCCCGGGGTGCCGCAGCCGGCTCGCCGCGAGCGCCTCGGCGCGGAACTGCTTGATGCCCGCGTCGGTCCGCGCGCGCTGCTCGTCGAGGATCTTGACCGCGACCCGCTTGTCGATCCGCTGGTCCACCGCCTCGTAGACCGCGCCGAACCCACCGCGCCCGAGCTGCTTGCCGACCCGGTACCGCTCCGCGATCACCGTCGGGAGCGACCCGGGCACGGCCGCGGCCGCGCCCGGGTCCGACTGCATCGTCGCGGCCAGCCCACGCGGATCGCTGTCGAGCGTCGGTGCGTGCGCCGCTTCCGCCGCCGCGGTGGCGAGGCCCGCGTCGGCGCGCGCCTTCCCTCGCGGGCTGTTCTCGTCCGACGCGGCCATCCCCGAGGCTGACTATACCGAACTGCCCGGCGCTATCGCGTGATCTTGCGCTTCGCGACGCCGCGGACGCGCCGGCGCTTGAGGCGCGTGGCCTCCTTGAGCCGCTTCTCGGTGCGCTCGATCATCCGGTCCTGCGCCGTCTTGCTGACGCCGCCGTCGCGCTGGGCGTAGCTGCCGTCGCTGCGCATGTCCCACGCCGAGCGCTGGTCGCCGAGCTGGAGCTCGAGGATCGCGCGCAGCTCGGCCTGGAGCTTCGGGTCGTCGATCGGCGTCAGCACCTCGACGCGGCGCTCGAGGTTGCGCTGCATCGCGTCCGCCGAGCCGATGTAGTACTCGGGCTTGCCGCCGTTCTCGAAGTAGAAGATGCGCGCGTGCTCGAGGAACCGCCCGACGATGCTCGACACGCGGATGTTCTCGGAGATCCCGGGCAGCCCCGGGCGCAGCCGGCAGGTGTCGCGCACGATCAGATCGATCGTCACGCCGCGCTGCGACGCGCGGTACAGCGCCTTGACGATGTCGACGTCCTCGAGCGCGTTCATCTTCCACTGGATGAGGCCGGTGCCGCCGGCGGCCTGGTGCGCGCACTCGCGCTCGATCTTCTCGAGCAGCGCGGCCTTGAGGATCTTGGGCGCGGGCAGGAGGCGCTGGTACTTGCGGCGCGGCTTGAACCCGGTGGTCAGGTAGTTGAACAGCTCGGTGAGGTCGCGGCCGATGCCCTCGTCGCACGTGAACAGGCCGAGGTCGGTGTAGTGACGCGCGGTGCCCGCGTGGTAGTTGCCGGTCCCGAGGTGGGCGTAGCGGCGGAGGCCGTCGTAGTCCTGACGGACGACGAGGATCACCTTGCAGTGCGTCTTGAGGCCGACGACGCCGTAGGTCACGTGGATGCCGGCGCGCTCCATGCGCGACGCCCACTTGATGTTGGCCTCCTCGTCGAATCGCGCCTTGAGCTCGAGCACGACCGCGACCTGCTTGCCGTTCCGCGCCGCGGCGATCAGGTGCTTGATCACCTCGGAGTCCTTCGCGGTCCGGTACAGCGTCATCTTGATCGCGCGCACCTTCGCGTCCGACGCCGCCTCGCGCAGGAACCGCTCCACCGACTGCTGGAACGACTCGTACGGGTGCTGGACCATCACCGACTTGGCGTCGCGCACGGTGTGGAAGACGCTGCGGTCGCCGAGCAGCTCGATCGGCGGCGCGGGCGCGTGCGGCGGATCGTGGAGCTCGGGCAGATCGAGCTGCGCCAGCTCCATCAGGTCGCGCTGGCCGAGCATGCCGCCGGCGGCGTACACGTCCTGGGCCTCGTCGAGGCCGAGCTCGGCGGCGAGCATGCCGCGGTGGAGCGGCGTGACCTCGGCGTCGACCTGCAGCCGCACCACCGGCGCGAACCGCCGCTCGCGCAGCTCGATCTCGATCAGCTCGAGCAGGTCGTCGGCCTCGTGCTCGTCCTGCTCGGTCACCGCGTTGCGGGTGACGCGGAACAGCGTGCTCGACTCGATCACCATGCCGGGGAAGATCAGATCGAGGTTGGCGGCGATCACCTCCTCGAGCGGGATGAACGTGTAGCCGTTGCCGACCCGCAGGAACCGCGTGATCGCGTTGCCCACCGGCACCTTGACGCGCGCGAGCAGCGGCTGGTCCGCGTCGTCGGGGTAGTGGAGCGTGATGAGTAGATTGAGCGACAGGTTGGAGACGAACGGGAACGGGTGCGCCGGGTCCATCGACTGCGGCGTGACCAGCGGGAAGATGTTCTGGATGTAGTAGTCGCGTAGCGCGGCCTGCTGCGCCGGCTCGAGGTCCTTCCAGCACGCGACCCACACGCCGCGCTGGCGCAGCAGCTCGAGCACCTCGGCGAGCACGGCGACGCGGCGCCGCTCGAGCAGCTGGATCCCGGCGAGGCAGTCGGTGATCTGCTGGGCCGGCGTGCGGCCGTCGGGCGTGGTCTTGTGGAGGTTCGCGCCGACCTGCTGCTTGAGGCCGCCGATCCGCTTCATGAAGAACTCGTCGCAGTTGCTCGCGACGATCGCGAGGAACTTGAGCCGCTCGAGCAGCGGCGTGCGCGCGTCCTCGGCCTCGTGGAGGACGCGGAACAGGAAGTTGAGGTAGGTCAGCTCGCGGTTGAGGTAGAGCTCGGGCGAGGCGAGATCGTCGGGCGACGGCGCGCGCTCGGCCAGGCCGGGGTGAGGCGGCGTGACCGGCGGGCCCGGCACCACCTCCATCATCTCCACCTTCATCTCGGCGAGCTTCAGCTCGGGCGGCTGGACGAGGTCGACGATGCGGTGAAGACCCGAGTGCTGGTGAGTGGCCATGCGAGCCGGCTAGTATACGCGCCGCGTGTCGCGCGGATATCTCAGCTACCGCGTCGCTGAACCCCACGGAACTGCAGCGGAAGTCACCTCGGGCGGCCGCTTGCCGAAGGTCCCGCGCGGCTCCAGCGTCGCGACATCGAGCTCGAGCAAGCCGCGCTCGCCGATCAGCCAGACGCCGCCACCCGCGACGTGCTGCGGGCGCAGCGGCAAGGTCCCCGGCGTGCGCACCGCGATCGCGTCGCCGGTCCGCGGATCGATCGACGCGAGCAGCTCGCCCTGGCGCAGCAACGCGACCACGCCCGCCGGCAGCAGCGTCGCGCCCGGCTCGCTGGCGATCGTCCACACGATCGTCCGCGCCTCGAGATCCACGCCGATCACGCGCCCGTCCGCGAGCATCACCGGCTCGTAGCGCGCGAGGTCACCGGCGAACGTCGGCGAGGTCGCGAGCCCGTCGCCGCCGAGCGGCAGCTCGCCGCCGTCGGCGAACCGCAGCCGCGCCGGGTGATCGAGCGCGATCACGAGGACGCCCGCGTGGCGGCCGCAGGCGCCGGCGAACGCGCCGCGACCGAGCGAGCGCTCGGCGCGATCGTCGAGCGCGATCGCGACCACCTCGTCGGTCGAGCTCACGACCAGCGTCTCGTCGACGACGCACGCCTCGTCGGCCGCGCGCGACCACTGCTCGGCGCCATCGCGGTCGAGCACCGTGACCTGCCCGGGCTGCTCGATCACGAGGTGCGCGGGCGTCGGCCACGCTCCCTCGACGCCGCGGGTCGGCAGATCGCGGTGCCACGACGAGATCCCGTGGAGCAGCGAGACCTCGTAGACGCGGGTCGGGCCGAGGTCGGGCTCGAGGATCTCGAACGCGTCCGGCCCGGCGCTGATCGTCGCGACGTCGGGCGACATGTGGCCATCGGGCTCCTTGGCCAGCTCGTTGCCGAGGATCAGCGTGCCGAGCTTCTGCGCGGTGCCGGGCGCGAACCCGAAGATCTGCGTGCGGCCATCGCGCGGGAACCGCACCGTGACGGCGTGGTCGTTCGCCGCGACGCCGATCGCCCCGTCGGGGACGCGGTAGCTCGGCACCAGCGCCTGCCATCGCAGGCCTTGCTTGCCATCGACCATCTCGACGAACGCACGGCCGCGGGTGGTCTCGCTGCGGATCGCCACGACGAAGTCGCCTTCGAGCGCGAGGACATCGAGGTACGGCCCGGCCTTGGGTCGCTCGCGGATCATCCACCAGCCGGCTGTGCCGGCCAGCAACACCACCAGGCACCCACATGCGAGCAGCACCTTGGGTCCGCGGATCGGCACGGCCGCACCCTAGGAAGGAAGAGAAGGCTTGTCCACCTTGGTATGGCGACTGAATGACGCGGCCTGCTCGCCGTCCCAGGATCGCCGTCGCACTGGAGGTCTCGATGTCTCGCGTGGTCGCCGCGTCCGTGGTCCTGCTCGCCGCGCTTGGGGGTTCTGCCGAGGCTCGGTCCCATCGCAAGCACCGGTCGTCGGGGGACGACATGGCCGAGTTGCCCTCGGTCATGGCGCTGCGAACCTCTCCCGTCTCGCCGCGCCGCGGGGTGACGCTCTACCTCAACAAGGACGGCGGCACGCTGACCGCCGGCTGGGACGACGCGGCGAACGGCGTGTCGTCGGTCGCGATGAACGCCAGCGGTGGCGTCGTCGAGGTCCCGGCGTGGGAGGGTTCGACGAGGGCGTGGAACCAGGTCGTCGCGTGCGCGCAGGACCGGTTCGCGCCGTTCGACGTCGACCTCGTCACCAGGCGCCCGACCTCCGGCGACTACATGATGATCATGGTCGGCGGCCTGCCGAGCATGTTCGGCTACCCCACCTCGGTGAGCGGCGTCGCGCCGTACTCCGGCGAGGTCGTCCGCGGCGCGGTGGGCTTCGTGTTCTCGGAGAACATCGGCGAGGACGTCGACAGCACGTGCGTCTCGTTGATCCACGAGGCGGGCCACGTGCTCGGCCTCGATCACGTGTACCTGTGCGAGGACCCGATGTCGTACCTGTGGGGGTGCGGCGAGAAGCGGTTCCGCGACGTCGACGCGCCGTGCGGCGAGTCGGAGGAGCGGCTGTGCGGCAACGGCGAGTCGACGCAGAACTCGTACCGGATCCTGGCGGCGAACGTCGGGCTGCGCGGCGCCGACGACGAGCCGGAGCCGGAGCCGGAGCGCGACGACGAGGACGACGTCCCGTACGACGACGGCAGCGGCTGGGGCACCAGCGACGACGACGGCAGCGGCTGGGGCGGCGGCTACGACCACGACGACCGAGATCAGGAGGAGCAGGACGCGACCGACGACGGCGTCGGGCCCGTGGTCACGATCGACGGCGACGCCGACGGCGACACCGTCGTGGGCAACCAGTGGATCTCGATCGTCGTGCGCGCGCACGACCCGGGTGGCGTCGCCGACGTCGAGCTCGGCTGGGCGTCCGACGACTCGCAGTACGTCATCTCGTGCAACGAGCCGCCCGACGACATGCCGGTGGCGTGCACGCGCGACGGCGACGTGTTCACGTTCCAGCTCTACGTCGGCACGGGGCTCCGCGCGATGGCGGCGCGCGCCACCGACGGCCTCGGCTACCAGACGGTCAGCGACGCGCGCGTGCTGTACCTGGAGGAGTAGCTCAGTTCGATTCGCCCACGGGCTTGCCCGCGTGCTGACCGGTGAGATCGAACGGCTTGGGGCGGGTCAGGCCGGACGCCTGGCCTGCCTTCGCGTGCAGGAGCACCTTGCGGCCCGTCGCGAAGAACACGGTGATCTTCGCGCCGTCGACGAGCTCGACGGTGCCGGTGTCGAACGTCGGGTGAGCGACGCGCTCTCCGACCTCGAACGTCTCCGTGGTGCTGTACTTGCGCACGGGCTTCGAGAGATCCGCGGCGACCGCGGGAGCCTCGTGCTTCTCGACCACCGCGCGGGCCGCGCGAGGGGCCTTTGCTGCGGATGACTTCTTCGCCGCGGCACCGCTCGGGTTCTTGTAGCGGTGGTAACCGCCGCACTCCTTGCACTGGACCTTGACGATCTGCTCCCCGACCTTCGCGACGATGACGTGCCACACGTCTCCGCACTTGTGACAAAGGGCTGCGATGTCTGCGCCGACTGCTGCGCTCATGAGGGCGGCAGCATACTCCGATATGCTCGGGAGTGATGCAGGACCTCGTCACGCTGCGGCCCCTCGAAGAGACCGACGTCGACCACATCATGACGTGGGTCAACGATCCCGAGATCGTGGGCAACCTGGCGGCGTTCTCCGGATCCGCGTTCACCCGCGAGCAGGAGCTGGCCTACGTGCGCAAGGTGCGCGCGGCCACCGGGGAGGTGGTGTTCTCGATCTTCACCACCGAGGGCGCCCGCTACCTGGGCCAGTGCGGCATCCATCAGATCCACGATCGCTCGAAGGTGGGCCGGCTCGCGTGCATCGTCGCCCAGCGCGGCGACCACGGCCGCGGGTACGGCAGCGCCGCGATCCGCGCCCTGGTCGACCGTGCGTTCGGCGAGCTCGCGCTGCACAAGCTGTGGCTGATGATCTTCAGCCACAACGCGCGCGGCCGCGGGATCTACGAGCGCATCGGGTTCCAGCAGGAGGGCCTGCTGCGCGAGGAGTACTTCCACGAGGACGGCTGGCACGACATGGTGCGGATGAGCATGCTCGCGCGCGAGTGGCCGGCGCTCAGAGACCGCCCGCGAACGTAGCCGCGCCGCGTCGGGAAACTGCCTACACGAACGACCGTTCTGCTACGGTGCTCGCGTGAGCCAGGCGGCTGCGGATCAGCTGACCGGTGAAGGCCACGCGCTGTTCGATCAGAAGCAGTACGTGGAGGCCGCCGCGCGCTTCGAGCGCGCCGCCGCGATCTTTCCGACCCACGCTCAGGCGTGGAAAGGGCTCGGCCACGCGCTGCTCTGCCTCGGGCGGGCGACCGAGTCGGCGCGCGCGTTCGACCGCGCGATCGGCCTGCGGCCCGACAGCGCGACCGCGCTGTGGGGCGGCGCGCTCGCCCACGCCGAGCTCGGCCAGAAGCTGGTCGCGAAGGACTACCTGCGCCGGGCGCTGCGGCTGCAGCCGACGTGGGAAGGCATGGCGCGCGGGGTCCCCAAGCTGGCCGCGTTCCTCCAGCTGTCGGCGCACACCGCCGACCTCGTCCGCAACGCGCTGGGCGCGTACAGCGCGCGGACCTACCGCCACTCCTCCGGCGAGCGCGCGATCGAGGTGGTGCGGATCGCCGACTGCCCGGACCACGGCACGGTGACCTACGCGTCGCTCGGGCTGTGCGACGTCGAGTGGCCGGAGCCGGGGCGGCCGCGGGTCGAGCTCGTGCTCGCGTCCGTGCGCGACACCGAGCTGTGCGGGCAGATCCTCGCCAACACCGTGTTCCACGTGATCGACAAGCAGTTCTTCCCGGAGCCCGGGTCGATGATCCGCGACGTCGTGGGCGTGCTCGGCGGCGACATCCCCGCGCGCCTGCCGCACCTCTACTTCACGGTGCCGCGGCCGTGGCGCGTGCGCCTGCCGCTGGACGAGGGCCCGCCCGCGATCACGCTCGTCATGGCCGTCCCGGTCAGCGACCGCGAGTACCAGCACTGGAAGGCGAACGGGCGCGCCGCGTTCGAAACCGCGCTGACGGCGGGCGGGATCGATCTCGCCGACCTGCGCCGCGCCAGCGTGATGTGATTTACTGCCGGCATGCCCCGTCTGTACCGCCTCGACAACGGCGAGACCATCGGTGAGATCACCGACAAGCACCTCGAGTTCCTCGTCGCGCAGCTGGAGGAAGAGGACGACGAGGACACCGACTACTACGTCGACCGCGACACCCTCGAGCTCCTCTCCGACAACGGCGCCGACCCCGAGCTCATCGCCATGATCGAGAAGGCCATGGGCGACGACGACGAGATCGACATCGCCTGGGACAAGAAGTGATCCGTAGGTGGCACCGATCGGTGGGACCGATCGGTAGCGTGATTCTAGCTGGTTGAGCGGCGTGTAAAGTGTTGCTTGACGCTATACGCTGAGGGCTGGCAGGATGGCTGCCATGTCGCTGCGGACGAGGCTCGAGGCGCTGCGGCGGGATCTGGGGATGGTGATCGGCGAGCTGCGTGGCGCGCGGCCGTCGCCGATCGTGGCGCGGAAGCCGCGTACGGCGCGGCCGAGGTCGGCGACCGCCGCCGCGGCGCGGTCGATGGTGGTGCGCGAGGTGCGGCGCGAGACCGCGGACGCGACCACGATCGTGCTGGCGGACCCCTCCGGGACGCCGATCGCGTTCGTTCCCGGCCAGTTCCTCACGCTGCTGGTCACGCTCGACGGCGAGGTCCTGCGCCGCGCGTACTCGATCAGCTCCGCCGTCGCCGAGCCGGGCCA
>Ga0163144_10005907_pt1 | contig 27145 bp, 24 predicted proteins | sample OliLak19BULKMAT1_FD_123175 | JGI IMG/M metagenome (GOLD analysis project Ga0163144, IMG submission 123175) | Freshwater microbial mat bacterial communities from Lake Vanda, McMurdo Dry Valleys, Antarctica - Oligotrophic Lake LV.19.BULKMAT1 | ecosystem: Environmental > Aquatic > Freshwater >...
CTTGATTTCTTGAAGGATATCAATTCACTCAAAAAGGAAACCGTAGACTTTATCAAAAAAGAAAAGAAGAAAGGTAAGACTATTTGGGGGTATGGTGCTTCTACGAAAGGCAATACACTCCTTCAGTGGTACGGACTCGACAATACTCTTATAGACGGTATCGCAGAGCGTTCTCCTGCAAAATTTGGCTTAAAAACTGCTGGTACCAACATCCCTATTTTCTCTGAAGCAGAGATGCGAAAAGCGAAACCTGACTATCTCCTCATCCTTCCATGGCACTTCATTTCTGAGTTTACCAAGCGAGAAGCTGACTTCATTAAGAAAGGTGGCAAACTCATCGTCCCCTGCCCAAAGTTTGAAATCATCGGCTAAAAAATACTATATTAAAAAACTGAGATTTTACTCTCAGTTTTTTAATATTTAGAAATATATTACTTCCAGTGTTTATATGATTTTTCTTCGATGATTGGAGAGTTCATAAGAAGATTAATTTCTTTTTTAAGCGCTGCACGTTTGTCGTTTGCAAGATGAATACCGAGTGCAACTTCTGCAAATTCTAAACCAAAATCTTTTGCGTCACCAAATTCTCGAATCTTGTCTCCCATATCCCAAATCTCTTCGTTTGAAACTTTGAGCTGCGCTTCTAACGCTTCGAGCTTTGTAATACTTTCAGTATCTTTTGGAAAAGAATTTTCTTTCACCTTCTCAAGAAGATCGAGCTCAGTTCGTACGTTTTGCAAACGACTCTCACCGGTAATACGCTCGAGTTTAATACGGAGTACTGTTATCTTGTCGATAAGTTCTCCAGGAGCAGTCGGAGTTAAGATGACGGTTTGTTCTTGACTCATTCGTTTTATTTTATTTAATAGTTTTTTCAGCATTTACCATCATGGCAATAAGTTCTTCGAAACTTGTCTTTGGATACCATCCAAGGACTTTTCTTGCTTTAGTACTATCTCCTATTGCATCAAATTGTTCAAGTGGTCGATAAAATGCTGGGTTTACCCGTACTCTGATAATGCCTTGTTCATCCTTTGCAATTTCTGCCTCAGCTTCACCTTCCCATAGAAGCTTCATATCCATTGCTCGAGCGGTAGTATGTACGAAATCACGCACAGTATGTGGTACACCGGTAGCAATCACAAAATCGTCAGGTGTGTCTTGCTGGAGCATCATCCACATAGCTTCTACATAATCTCCGGCAAAGCCCCAATCGCGCTTACTCCTTAGATTCTCAAGTTCAAGTATTTCTGCCTCACCTTTTGAAATTTTGCTAAGGGTTGAAACGATTTTCTTTGTTACAAATGTATCTCCTCGAAAAGGTGATTCGTGATTATTAAAAATTGCAGAAGAGACAAAGTAACCGTGTGCTCGAAACGGGAGCATATACTCTGTATACGCTTTTAATTTTGCTACTCCATATGGATTACTTGGACCATACTCACTTTGTTCATTTTGTGGTGGTGGATTGTTTGGACTAAAAATCTCTCTCGATGATGCTTGGCAGAAACGGAATTTGGGATTCACTTCTGCTGCACACTTGAGGAGTATTCCTACTGCTTCACAGTTCACTTTCATTGTCTCTTCAGGATGTTGTATTGATGTACCAATATCAGATATTGCTGCGCAATTATATATTTCATCAGGCTCTGCTTCCCGTACAGCGTTTTGTACATCGAGAGGGGTATGCATTTCTCCATACAAAGATTTTATATCTACAAACGGAACCTGCTGCCCTTCTCGTAAAAATCCGTACACCTCATACCCTTTTTCAAGTAGAAGTTTGCTTATGTAATGCCCATCTTGTCCAGTTACCCCAGTTACCAGTGCTCTAGTCATTCAAGTGTTCAGTCGATCCAACAATATGCTTTAGATCAGACTCTACCATCATCTGTACGAGGTCTTTAAATGAAACTTTTGGTTTCCATCCTAGTTTTTCGCGAGCTTTTTTACTATCTCCGAGCAGGTTGTTTACTTCATTTGGTCGATAATACTTTTCGTTGATTCTTATGATTACTTTTCCGTTTTCATCTTTTCCAACTTCATCAAGACCTGATCCTTCCCAAGCGATCTTCATACCGAGATACTTTGCTACTTCTTCTACAAACTCACGTACCGTATGACTCTCTCCTGTTGCTATTACATAGTCGTCAGGTGTGTCTTGCTGGAGCATCATCCACATAGCTTCTACATAGTCACCTGCAAAACCCCAGTCTCTATATGACTCAAGATTTCCCATAACAACAGCATCTTGCATACCAAACTTAACCTTAGCCATAGAGTGGCTGACCTTTCGTGTTACAAAATGTTTTCCTCGGCGTGGAGATTCATGATTAAACAATATTCCAGAGCAAATAAAAAATCCCTTTTCACGATATGGTAACACTACTTCATTATGTGCTCGAAACTTTGCATCACCGTACGGACTTACGGGCGCAAATACACTTGTCTCACTTTGCGGTGGCAAAGTATTACCATACATTTCACTCGTCGAAGCTTGATAGATTTTTACTTTTGGATTTTGTTTAAATGCTTCGCTTACGAGTCTTTCGAGTCCGTGGAAATTAATATCCATGGTTTCATCCGGACATGTAAACGAAATACCGACATGGGACTGTGCTGCGAGATTGTAGATTTCGTCTGGCTTTGCAATGTGAAGTGCGTTTAAAATAGTTGGAAGATCACGCATGTTTCCGTAGATGATTTTGATCTTCCCGTCTACATACAAGTCTTCAATTCGAGCAAATGGATCAGTACTTACTCTGCGCATAAAACCATATACTTCATATCCTTTGCTACTCAAAAGTTCTGCCAAATATGACCCATCTTGACCTGTTATACCTGTTATTAGTGCTCGTTTCATATAGATAATTTCGGAAATAAAAATAAAGTATATACAAAATTATCTCAGTACTCAAACAATACACTAAGTATTACAAAAATGATTATATGTGTTCTAATTATTTTACAATCCGATTTCTTTTATAAGTGACACTATCTCATCCGTCACATCTTGTATCGTCACATCGGTAATTTGTTTTCGTGCGAGATCTTCATCAAAGTCCTCGAGGTGTCCTTTCATCTCAGGTGCTGCACGATTTTTTTGCTGTTACAACTCTGTTTACTATTCCTTGTGGAGGGTGTTCGTTCTCGTCTGTTGGTCCCACTACGACAAGTGTAGGTACATTAAGCGCCTCGGCGATATATACAGGACCTCTGACATTTGCAATAAAATGTAGTCTTTAAAATCTGAGATTTTAAACTTGTTATTACAACGTATTGTTGCTATGAGTATATTCTGTACAGATTAATAGTTTAGGAAGTAAATACTCGTTTCACTTACGTCATTTAGTAAAAATACTTTCGAAACAAATTTTAATTTTTCTTATAAACACCGATTGTAGAAAGCAATAATTCAACTTTTTTAATAACATCACTTTCAGAAATTAGATCAATTTTCATATTTTCATCAGTAAATAAATATGATTTTCTATTTGCTTGTTTAATATTTTTTTTTCTATCATCTGGAGTTACTACAACGTTAAATTGACCGTGTGGGGGGTGCTCGTTCTCATCTGTAGGTCCCACCAAAACAATAGTGGGGATATTAAATGCTTCGGCAATGTATACAGATCCACTGTCGTTAGCGATTATTAGTGTCGCTTTTGAAATAAAACATTTTAATTCATCCAGGCTTTTGTTATTAAAATCAATCAAATCTTCTGTATTAAAATTTTTTCTAAAAAGAGTTGTGGCTACAGTATCTCCTGATCCTCCAATTAGGGCTACTTTTAGGGTGTACACGTTACTAATATGTTTAGCGACAATTGCAAATTTTTCTGCTGGCCACTGTTTGAAGGGTTGGCCAGCACCAGGAGCAAATACTACAAATGAGTCTTTGGCTAAATCTAAATTTATAGATCTAAAAAAATTATTAACTTTTTCTTCAGTATTTTTTGAATATCTAAGAATTTTTTTTGTGTTTTCAGAATATATATTTAGTGGTTTCACAATTTTTAAAAATTCGTTTCCAACATAACATCCGACAGAATAGGGAATTTCGATAATAAATTTTTTTAATATATTATAAGACAAGGTATTTTCTTCTGGTAGTTGGACAGTGAAAGCTGCGATTGAACTAACTCCTGCCAAAAACATTGTTGCGACATCAAATGAACTTGAGGTTAGAGTAGCTCCATAATCAGCATTTAGTAATTTGATTTTTTTTATGAGTTCAACTGTAGAATTTGGACACACAATATAATCATCAATGTCAGGGCTGTTTTCCAATAAATCTCTATTATATAGTGAACCAATTACACTAAGTTGACATTGCGGATACTGATTTTTTAGTGCTCTAAATACTGGTGTGGCAAAAATCATGTCTCCTATATTAGTAGTTAAATACATGATTACCACCCTCTTAGGCGGCAAAACTGGACTTTTTTTTGCATTACCACGAACAAGCGAATAGAAATAAACGGTCAAGATAAGTACAAAATTTTTTGTAAGTGAGTATTTAATCACAATACGAATATTACTTTATTTGATAAATCCGGTCTACAGTTTTAAAATTAGTGGATAAGTTCTGTACTTTTGTATACGTAATTTTGCTGTTAATCAAAAGAATACATGCTTCCAGTCTCAAATTCAATTTCTTTTTTTACTTCCTTCATGCGCTCAATTTCTTTTTTTACTCGAGATGCATCTGGATATTCGTCACTCACAAACAAATAATCAACTTGGTACGTATTAAGTGTAGTCAGTCTATCTTTTTTTTCAAAATCAGCGTAGCGCTTCATCAGTCCGTGTATGAGATTTTGATCTATCTGTGGTTCGGGTGTATATGAGTTCCCTAACAGTTTTGAAATAATTTTCTTTCGATTCTCTTTAAACTGATATGAATCAATATATCTATTGCCCCAGAATGCTCTTTGGTTCTGTGATACATACTCAGCTGTTACATCATTTCTAAACAGATTCTGGATGAGCCATCTGTTCTCGGTCTCAAAATCTGACATCACAAAAAGTGCTGCATAAAAATTGTAATACACCTTGTTGTGCGTATAAATCGGAATCAAAAAATCATAATCGCCTCCAAGCGTATACACAACTGAGTCTTTTGGAGTATGTGTCTTGAGCCACTTAAAAACTGGAGCTTTTGCTTGTGCACGAGTGAGCTCTGCTTTGTTTGGTGTGTATGTTAGTACACGTGCGGCTTCTGAGTACTGAAAAAAAAGCAGTACCGAGAACATACCTATCACAAGAAAAGAGATTTTTTTTGTTTGTGCATGGATAATCGCGAGTACCATCAAAATAAAAAGTATCGTAACCAAAATATAGTGACTTGAAAATTGTAGATACTGTCCAGTGATTACGTTTTGCCAGTTAAGTATCACTCCACTTGCAAGCAGTGCACATCCAAACCGTAGATCTTCTTGTGAGAGTAGCGACCGCTTGAACCACAGGACTATAGCGGTAAGAGTGATGAGAAAAATACTTGTATACGTACCTGGGTAATGAGATCTGATGAGTCCAAAACGGAGCGTAGCATCCACATAACCCTCAAGACTCCCTGCTCTATAGGTAAAGTACCCGTACAGCGAAGCAAAAGTTAGGAACAACGGCAAGAAACCATACAGAATAGATTTTACTCGAGCACTATTTTTATCTACAAAAAATCGAAATACACTCGAAAGGAAAAATAACAAAAGGATCGCTGTCCAATAGTACGGTGATATAAAGAATGTGATTCCAGTGATAAAACCGAGTAAAGCGGAGTGTCGTGTAAGTGTACGAGAATCAAGGTTTCTCTCCATAGTAAGATGATAGATATTAATCAATCCTATAAGAAGAAAAATGTTATTAAATTGAGGACTTACTGGACGAGCAAAAGTCTGAAGAAACAAGCCAATATAGGCGATTGCATAAAACACAGAAAGGCTTTTTCTTTTTGTAATTTTTAAAAATAAAATATAGGCGAGCAGGAAAGAAATCAGTGGGAAAATGAAGCTTCCCACTATTGTGGTAAGTGGTGCTGATATTGCAAAAAGCTTGCTTGCACCTGCAAAAAACCATTCTGAAAGCGGTGGGTGTATAAAGCTGTTATCTTTGTGCTCAAATATATATGGATTCCCTACTGCAAGTCGCCCCTCTGATGCTTCGTGAATACGGGCTTGGTAGTAAATTTCATCATCTGTAAAAGTTGGATATACACCTTGAAATTCATCCCCAATTACTGAAAGTGAGCGTAGGTATGGTGAAACCGTTACGAGTCCCACAAGTACTGCAATAAGGATTGCTACCGAGTGGTACTTCATGCGTGTAATAACTATATTCATACGTGTGCTACATATATAAGTGATGTTCCATAAAGCCTTTTGGGAAGCATATTGTATTCAAGAACAAAGAACCGTGCCAGTAACGCATGGACAAAGACAGTCAGACCATATGGTGCATGTATGGTAGTTTCTCTTTTTTTTGCAATAGACAGAAGGATCCTTGCTGGTATATACAGTGCGTGAAAAAAGTACCCATTTTCGATTTCTTTCATAGAAAGGTCATAAAAAAGCTTACGTATCATCATCCTATCGTACCGACGAAAGTGTCCATTATATTCGTCATAGTTTGACCATACCTCTTTCCGTGCTGGTACGGTCACAACAATGTGTGTAAGTTTTGGAAAAGTATTTTTTATACTTTCGATAAACTCTTTGTCATGCTCAATGTGTTCAATAACATCAAAAAGCATGACGACCTCGATTTCGTCGATGACAGATTTTTCTAACGAACGGAAATCAGTACCAGTTTTTACAAATGACTCAAGAGCATGTTCGATATGTACAGGAGAGAGTTCAACTCCGATACAATCGATACCTGACTTTCGTAAGAACTCGACTACAATCCCCCTTCCACAACCAATTTCTAAGATTTTTTTATTTTTTAAACCATGTGTCCCTATAACCTGTTTGATGATTGTGTTCCGTGCCAGTGTCCAGTAGTGACGTTCGATTCCCTTTGGATATATCGAAAGAAACTGCTCTTCGTTAAATTCTGTTCTAGACATGAAATGTATTAAATAGTTTTATCAATGATGTATCTTGGTCTTTGTTTTACTTCAATGTAAATATTGCCAAGATACTCACCGAGTATACCAATCGCGAGTAATTGAATACCACCAAGCAGATATATAGGCAAAACAAGAGAAGCCCAGCCTGGCACAACAGAAAGGAAAAATTTTGAATAGACGTAATACATACTCATTGCAATACTTGCTATGAACACGATTGTTCCAAGGATAGTGACCATGCGGAGTGGCTTGATAGAAAATGATGTAACTGCAGTCCATGCAAATGAGAGCATTTTACGAAGCGGATACTTTGACTCACCATGCTTTCGCGCTCCTCTGTCATAGTAGACCTGAGCTGACGTGTAACCCATCAGCGGAAAGATACCTCTCAAAAACAATTTTTCTTCGCGAAATCCGGACAGTGATTCAATCACTCTTTTGCTCACCAATCGATAATCTGCATGATTGTGAACAATGTCTACACCGAGCATACTCATACCTCTATAAAAACAGAGAGCGGTATATTTTTTGAAAAAAGAATCATGCAACCTATTTTTTCTGACACCGTAGACTATTTCATTTCCCTCAGCGAATCGGAGGAGCATTTCGTCTATCGCAGTTATATCATCTTGCAGGTCTGCATCGAGAGAAACGATCGCATCAGCTTTTTCACCAAAGTACGTTAATCCTGCGAGTAATGCCAGTTGATGTCCTCGGTTTCCTGCAAGCTTTATTGCATGAATCGACTCAAATTTTTTTTGACTATTCACGATTAATTCCCATGTTTTATCGCTACTTCCATCATCCACCAAACCAATAAAGCTGTTTTTGTCTATAGCTCCACTCTCCAAAAGCTTTTTACGGTGAGTAGTTACAACTTCTAAAGTAGCAAGGAGTGCTTGTTCCTCATTGTAGCAAGGCATTATGATCCCTAAGATAGGCGGCTTTCCCATATTAGTCTGCAGTATAGCCCATTACACCTTGAAGATAAAATGCTTATTTACAAAAAAATTCACTACGGAAAGCCCTAACGTAATCAATACTTGGGCAATAGTGTAATGGATATGCATCCACTGCACAAATACGTACATGGACACTGTGTTTATCGACAAATACACAATGGAAACAAGTACATACCAGATCAACTGCTTGTGAGTATTCCCTTCTCCATCGCTCTGAAATACAAAGAATTTTTGTAATGTGAAGTTAAGAAGTACCGAAAGACTATACGAAATAATCGATGCAAATAAATACCAGATATGAAGCTGTTCCGTCAGAAATGACAGGAGAGCTACGTTAAACAATACGACACATACACCGACACAAAGAAAAGAAATAATTTGAATTGGAGTTTTTTTCATGTCAAAGGCTTTCAATTAAAACAAGAAATTCACGAGCCATTTTCTTCCACGAAAATCGTTCTGAGTATTCTCTTCCATGCACTACAAGGTTATTTCTATATACTTCATCGTGTACCAATGTATGCATCGCTTCCCCAATTTGTATTTCAGAGTGTGGATCTACCCGTACAGCATTGTCATCATGAGCGATTTCTCCCAGCGAACTAATGTTTGATGTGATAACAGGAAGCGAACAACTCATCGCTTCAAGAAGCGGTAAGCCAAAACCTTCGATAAATGATGGGTATACCAGTGCGCGAGCTTTTTTGTACAAAAAAGACACCTGCCCGTCGGTAACATGCCCGAGAAATCGAACTCTTTTTTCTAAATCTGTATTACGAATATATGCAAGAATTTCCTGATAGTACGGGTCTTCTTTTGAAAATTTTCCGCACAAAAGAAGTGAGTACGTAGTGTTCTTAGTATCTACGTTTGTAAATGCGTGGAATCCTTTTACAATACCGAGTACATTTTTACGCTCTTTTATGGTACCGACAAATAGAAAGAATTTTTCCGGACAATCTGCAAGTTCTGTATCAGGTATAAGGCATATAGTATTGAACCCAGGATAAATAACCTTTGTCTTATCAATACTGATACCAAAATACCGCATGACATCTTTTTGAGTTTCTTTGGAAAGACATACAACGAAGTCTGCTATGGAAAATGCACGAGAAGAATAAAAATCAATCATGCTATTTTTTATTTTTCCTCGGATACCTTTTTCGAAAAACTTATATCCAAAGTCGTAAGCGATAGTTATGTTTTTTTGTGGATGAAACCACAATGGTCCCTGTGGCCCTGTGAATAGATATACATCTGATCGTGGTGCGAGAAAGAGTCCGATGTCTTTCCATAATTTTCCGTACCCTACTTCTACGAGTTCCACGTTTTTTTGTGAATGCAAAAATGAAAGATGTTCAAGACTTTTTTTATTTTTGGTGTATATGATGTAGTGATGCTGTGACCCTTCCTGCACTATGTGTCTCAAGAGCTCATACGCATAGCGCTCTAGCCCAGCAGGGTTCTTTGAAATATAACTAACAACGATGCCGATTTTCATAGTTATTTTTTTACCTCAAGTTCCCAAAATAATACTTTTACAGGAAATAGCATAGAGAGATACTGATCATAGAAATGTGCATGCTTTTCTATATACGACTTGAACCATCGCACAAGCAGATTACTACTCTGTTGTGGCCATCCATACCAGAATCCCCTTTTTATATACGTATATGTACTATATCCATATCCAGATAGTGAATTTTTATTTTCAAGAAAATAATCAAGTGACGCCGAAGTGAAAAAGTGTTTGTGTGTTGGGTCGGTGAAACTGTCGACACAACGAAAGTATGGCACCTCAATAACTACCCGCGCTCCTTGTTTTGAAATCCTAGAAACTTCATCAAAGAAACTGACGATATTTGTTACATGCTCCATGACTGAGTGCGCAACAAGTCCATCTATACTATTGTCTTCAAATGGCCATGGATACACATCGAGGTCATGCACCACATCGACGGCAGGCATTTTTAACATATCGACTCCTATTGCACCAGGAAGCTTTGAATTTCCACATCCAATATGGAGGACTTTCTTATGTTCAAAGACGTTTTCTTTTGTTACACCTTGTTTCGTGTAAATTTTTTGAGCAAGGCTATGATTCATAGTGAAATAACTTTTTTATAAACATAAAGATAGTATACCCTCTTTTTTCCCAGGTATACGATAGTACATCTTGATACGCTTTTTGTGCAATCGTCTCTGCTTTCACTGTGTCAGCCAGTATACTTCGTATTTTCTCTGCAAGATCTTTTGCATTATCAGGCTCAAAAAACACAGCACTTTCGTCAGTCAAGATTTCTCTCATTGAAACAAGGTCCGAGACTACAATGGGGACCAAACTTGTCATGTACTCAAAAAGTTTTAGTGGTGAAGTATAAAACTGTGAGGTTGTAGATTTTCCAGAGTTTGGAAGCACGAGCACATCAGCTGATTTTAAATAATATTTAATATCATGATACGGTTTTTGCCCAACTATCTGAATCTTGTGATTGTCCCCGTATTGTTTTTTGAAACGAGATACATCTGCTGTTGTACCTCCTACAAAGACAAGAAGCGTGTCTTCAGGAAGAAATTCTGCAGTTTCCGCAAGTGTATCTACTCCTTTCCAGTCATACAAGTGACCAGTGTATACAACAATATGTTTATCTATAGGGAGATTGAGTCTTCCTCTACATGCTTCTTTACTATCGTGCACCACGAAATCTTGAAGCTCAACTGCGTCAGGTGCTACGAGCAGTTTTTCTTGTTGTGCCCCGAAACTGTGCACTAATTCATCTGCGTAGTACCGAGTCACCGTAATGATTCCGCTTGCTCGCGAAAGTACATTCATGTATCTACGCATATGTTCTGGTTTAATATGTGTTTCCCAAAAGAATTTTTTCTGAGGTAATAGTCTTGCAAGGACAAGTGCTACTTCTCCTCTTGTGTAGAGAACCGTATCTGCACTTTTTTTATTCAAAAGAAAAAAGAATAGTGAGATGTAAAACGTCACACTACTCAACGTAAAGAAAAAAGCTGAGGAGGAACCGAAATCAATCATGGGTAATTTGATAATCGGAAAAGGTTTTTGAATTCCATAAAATAAAATCGGATCTTCTATGATTGGATTTCTTTTGCGTGGAAGGACGAGAGTTATATCGGCGCCAGCACGCGCAAATGACTCACACATTTTCATGACCTGAATTCCGTGTGCTTTTTCTGTTGGGATTCGGAGATTTGCAATATAGTACAGCTTCATATGTGTATCTTCAGATCGCTCAGCATTTTTAACAAGAGAGTATCGATAATTTCTCGTGAAAATAGTGTCCTGCTGAGCTTTCCAGATTCTCGAGAAAGCCCTTCTCTTATATCGTCTTGTGACACATACGAAAGCATATCAGCATACTCTTCTGGACTTGCTGCAAACAATACAGATTCTTTATGCTTGAATGGGTATCCAACGATATTATTTTTTGAAGTAATAAGCGGAATACTGCGTGCAATCGGCTCAAAAACCTTTCCTTGCATTCCCACATCCTTAACTGAAGGACTGATGACAATATCAATAGAATCAAAAAAAGCTTTCATATCTTCCTTTGGGATATATCCGTCATAGAACACAGTTTTATTATCTATATACGACTCATACTTTTTTGGAAATTTTGCTCCGGTAATATGAAACACAAACTGACTTGGGTATTTTTTGTGTACAATCGGGACAACTTTTCCTGCAACAAATTCGAGTGCATCACAGTTGTGTTGAATCGTGTATGACGATCCCATAAACAGTACATGCAGTGGTTTTTGTGTGTGAGTACTATGGGGTCCAAGCATATCAGGGAGTGCTTGGAGTGGGAGTGTGCAAATCTGTTTGGCGCCAAGTGTAGAATACTTTTTTTCTTCATTTGGATTGAGTGCGAGCATATAATCACTTGAACGTGCTGCAAAAAACTCAGTCATAACCTTAGGAACATAGAGAATGATGTTTTTTAAAGATATCCCTTCCTCCTCAAAAAAATGTTTTGGTTCATAATTGAGCGACCGTGTGACTACAGGAACTCCAAATCTTTTTACTACAGAGTGGAGTGGCCACAAATAGGTAAAGTCAAACCATACAAGATCTGGTTTACAATGTTTCATTTCATGCTCTACAGCAGTGACGATTTCGGAATCAAAATATTCATACGATGCACCATCCCAATACAATGGATTGAGCAGTCGTTTTATTTTTGATGTACCAGAAGATTTTTGAGTAAATTTATATGGGATAGGAATGATTGGGATACCAAGCTCTTTTTGTGCGACATCAATAAAGGGAAGGTCGCTGTTCATAGTCTTCGTGATAACCTTCACTTCAAAACCATGTTGAATAAACCACTTGATACCAGAAAGCCTTTCAAGTTCATCGGCTCCCCTTGCTTGAAATGGTGAACGGGGTGTTACTACTAAAATTCGTTTTTTCATAGGGTGATTGTATACTCCTTAGCCCAGGCTTGAAAGCTGAGTACCGCCCATATAAGGGTCAGGTTGTACTCTTTCATTTCAATATGTCTCTCGAGTACGGACTCGAGTTCTTGCCAGTTCCATAGCTCTCGTGTTGGTTCATAATATGATTCTGAAATAATCGTTCGGGCTAGTTCTGCAATCTGTGGATCACGGAGCCATTTTGCACCAGGCGCTGACCAACCACGCTTGGGTTGGCGAAACAAAACTTCTGGTAAATCGTTTCGGAACGCATCTTTCAAAATTTTTTTTGTTGAGAACAGAGTGACGAGATACTTTCGCGGAAGCCTGCACACAAACTCCATCAATTTTTTATCGAGAAATGGCACCCGTTCTTCGAGTCCACTTTTCATCGACATTTTATCTCCAAGCTCTAGAGCTTGATCTGGAAGCCAAGTTTCTCTATCTACTCTCATGCTTTGCAATACAGCATCCTCAATATCACGAAAGTGCTGGGAGAATATTTTTTTTGTATGTACATCGTTGTGATAATACTGTTTTGATACTACTCGAGAAATCTTAGTATCCTTCTCAAACATAAATCGTCCGTAAGTATCTATATCATTTTCAGAATCTAATTTCTTTAACTTCGGATACAGATTAAGGAGAGAACGAAGAAGTCTTGGTACCATCTGATAGTAGTGTGAAGCGAGAGTCAGTCTATACCGCTCGTATCCTCCAAATAATTCATCACCTCCGTTTCCAGTAAGCACTACTGTCACATGCTTTTTGGTTTCTCGTGCTAAAAACATCATCGCAATCGATGTAGGATTAGAAACAGGTGCATCATTTTGCCTTACAGCTTCATGGAAAAAAGATATAACGTCTTCTGGAGTCATAGTAAGTGGATGGTGCTCAACACCAAAAAACTCAGCTGTTTGCTTGGCGAGTTCAAAGTCGTGATTAAACTTTTCTTTGTCTTGTGCATTTGGTAGATCAAATCCAACAGAAAATGTTTTTATATTTTTCTGAAATTGCTTCATAGAGAAAAGTACTGTACTTGAATCGATTCCACCAGAAAGATACACTCCGACAGGAACATCTGCGACGAGTTGCCTTCCTACTGCTTCAATAACTTCTTCTCTCACTTTTTTTGTAGCTTGTTCATACGAAAGATTTGTTACTTCATCAGAAAATTCTACATATTTTTTACTATCTATGGTTCCATTTTTTAAAGTTAGCGTATGCCCTTGAGGAAGTTTTGATATACCCCGTATCATCGTTCGTGGAGCAGGCACATAGAGTACTCTCATATAATGGTCGAACGCTTCAGTATCAAGTGTTCGAGGGATTGCGTGTTCAAGAATAGCCTTGATTTCTGAGGCGAATATCAATTTTTTTCCATCCCAAAAGTAGTACAGAGGTTTAATGCCTGCATGATCTCGTGCAATAAAGAGTTCTTTTTCATGGGTGTCCCATATAGCAAATGCGAACATGCCATTTAATTTTTTTACCACTTCTTTTCCCCATGTAACATATCCTGCAAGAATAACTTCTGTATCACTTTGTGTTTTAAATGAGTAATCACTCAATTCATTTTTCAATTCTTTGAAGTTATAAATTTCGCCATTAAACACAATGACATACCTCCCAGAATTATCTTTCATAGGTTGATTTGCATCTGATGAAAGATCGATGATTGAAAGCCTATTGTGTCCTAAAGAAACTCCTTCATCACAAAAAACCCCAGTTGCATCTGGTCCCCGATGTGCGATTTGTTTGCACATCTTCTCAATGAGTTCCTTTTGTTGCCAGTTGAATCCTGATATTCCACACATATATTATTGTTTTTGTTTAATAAGTGATTTCATAGTTGAGGCGATTTTTTCTGCTACATGGGTGAGGTTGTGATTACTCTCTACAAACATACGTGCTGTACGTGAGTAATCTTGTTTCTTAGTATCATCCCAAGATAGTATATTTTTTATTTTTTCTGACAACTGTACCGCATCATCTTCAACAAAAAATGTATCTTCCCCATATATACCTAAATTTTTCTTATACACAAAAGTTGGGACAACAATCGGTACCCCACATGCCATTGCCTCAAGTTCGGTTTTTCCATAGCCACCCCCTCCTTGCATGCGAACAAATACATCTACAGAGTTATACAACGTCGGAGCCTCTTTATTTGCCACCGGTCCAACCCATTCAATGTATTCTGCAATACGTAATTCGGTAACGAGCGACTTAAGTGTCTCCATGTATACGATATCTTCAGGCCTTGCTGGTTTACCTACAATACGTACTTTAAAATTTTTTTCGCCAGAATCAACAAGGAATCGTGTTGCGTGTATGAGCGTTTCTATTCTTTTTACTTTTGAAATACGAGACAAAGAAAGAATCGTTTTTGTATCTATTTTTTGTATTAACGGAATTGGTCTAAACAACTGGGTATCAATTCCATGACCAGTAGAGATGACTTTTGATGAGTCGACAGAAAAACTCTCTTTTGATGGTGTGAAAATAGCGTCGACATGACCGAGTGCCCACGACGCTACACTACTTACCTGTATGTGTGCGTACCACATAATAATCGGCTTCTTAAAAAAAAGATTAAACGGGTACAATGCCCGAACGTACTCAGGTGCCATGTGTACAAAGACACCATCAACTTTTGGCAATACTGTTATCACATAATAGAAAAATCTTAATGCTTTCCTTATTTTTCCTGCTCCTCTTTCCTTTCCAAGTGAATATACGGTTACATTACTAGGTAAGTTGTTTGTGCCAACAGCGAGAGCTATAACTGAAACATGGGAGACATGTACTGAAATTTTTTCGATCCAGTTATGAAAAAAACCGAGGACATCGTCCTCTTGATCTACTTTTTGGGTAATAATCAAAAGTCTCATGTGTGTGGAGAAAACAAAATATGCAGTGAGTCCAATTGCTTTTGAAGATACACTTCCCGCGTCATATGAAGTGTCTGCATATCGGTTGCCATTGTGGATTTGATATTTGTTTGTATAGATTCGTTACTAAAAAATGTAATCATTTTATTTGCAATACAATCCCTGTCGCCGACAGAGCACACAAAAGCATTTTTCCCGTCTTGAAAAAAGTCTTCTGCAATACCGACGTTTGTAGTGAGTACTGGGCACTCTGCTGCAGATGCTTCGAGTAATGTGAGTCCGAAACCCTCAAAATTTGACGTATTGAGAAATAAATCCGCTGTTTTATAATAGCTGGTCAAATGTGCCTGCCATGGCTCAAACACAACATACTCATCAAGTAACAACTGTGTAGTGAGCGTATCGAGTACTTTCTTTTCAGGGCCTTCACCGACAATCACAAGACCTACATTCAACCCTTGTGCAAGAACTTTTTTAAAAGCGTGGAGTGCCAGTTGAATATTCTTTTCAGTGGTAAGTCGTGATGTCATAAGAACGATAGATTTCCACTGTGGGTACATCTCATGGAGATTCTTTGCAACAGGTTCTGTTCCAATTCCTGCGATATCGACATAGATAGGTAGTACTTGGATTTTTTCTGCCTTGATATTTAATTTTTCAACAAGATTATCCTTTATTTTTTTGCGAACTACTCGAATACCGTCAGCACGAGGGAGCGTGATTTTCGAAATTTGAAATCGAAACCAATTAAAAATCGTACTATCGATAAAATTTTTATTAAATAAATCAGTATGCAACTGAATCTGGAGTGGGTATTTTGTTTTTTGTCGAAGAGCAAATCCGACAAAAGCGGTTTCAAATGGGTCTTGTACGGTAATCGCAGTTTGTCCAAAATAAATTTGCGAAAGAATCCTTTTCCCTATTTTTATTGCACTCAAAACACACAACAGACGGTGTTGTGCATTGGTCGGATATATAAAAACTTTTTCTGATAACGATCCATCTTGAAGAGCTGATGTTGCGCAAGTAAGCACTACAATATGGAGCTCACCAAATGTCTCACCATACTCAACCATTCTTCGGGCAACGCTTGATTGTGCGTCAAATATATTTTTATCCGTTGATATCATGAGTACACGCATAGTTATTATGAATTTAGTATTTTTGAAATTTCTTCAAGCATTCGTGCTTCACTGTAGTTCTGTATGGTGCGTGAACCAGCTTGTGCAAGCTCGTGTGCATGGACAGGATCAGTAAGAAGGGCGATAACACCTGCACAAAGCGCTTCTCTATCATTATAGTCTATCAGTAAGCCATTTTTACCGCTTTCAATGATTTCAACATTGCCACCTGCGCGTGTAGTAAGGATGGGTGTTTCTAGGGCTAAAACCTCCAGAATTTGATGAGAAAAGCCTTCATATGAGGTATTGAGCACAAAAGCTTCTGCTGCCTTGATATACCGAAACAGCTCATCTTGGGGAACATTTCCCATAAACATAACCCGGTTTTCGACTCCATGATCTTTTGCACAAGTCTCTAATTTTAGCCTATCAGGACCGTCACCGAGTATTACAAACCTTATTTCTGGAATGGTTTTTGCGATGAGTGGGAGTACTGAAATAATAGTATCGAACCCCTTCCATGGGACAAGTCTCCCTGCACTTACGATTGTAGGATGTGAGGAAAGAAGCATGTTGTGCAACTCCTGTTTTGTAGACGACACTTGGGGTGCATTGAAGGCGTTGTATATAACACTAATCTTTCCAGATTCAACACCCCATGCACTTACTATTTTTTTTAGATACTGACTAGGAACAACAATAGTTTGAGCTTCCTGTGCAACATGTAATTGAATTTTTTTGAGTACTCGAACAAAAAATGGATACTTTTCACTTTCACTTGCAAACACATCGAGTAAGTCCGTAACTCCAGATCGCTGGCTTCCCTGTTCCCATGCATAATCTCCAACTATTTTTAAAAAAAACTTTTTACCCGCGAATCTACTTGCGAGCATTGCGGGTAAGCCGACTGAAACTGGATCTTGTGCATACACAATATCTGCCCAGCGTGCACTCAAAAGTATTTTAAAAAAATATACAATATGACGAATAATTTTTGGATACACCAAATAGTCACCAAAATTTACTACTTTTACATCGAATCCACGGACTGGAAGTTGCTCTAAGAGAAGTTTACTGTAGGTCGCAGGTCCACCTACTTGTGGAGGGAAGATTCCAGTTGCAATAAGGATGCGTTTCTTTTCACTCATATACTAAAAATATCATAGAAAATGACCCGAAACAAAGTTAGAAATATCGATGTGAGATTCGGGTAAACATGTTTCCCCGATCAAATTCGTTCTTAAACTTCTCAAAACTTGCAGATGATGGAGAGAATAAAACTACTTTTTTCCCTTTTCGATTACTCACATGTACAACAATATCTTTCAAGCTTGAAAACACATGTACAATCTCATCTTTTTTGAAATACCGTAATTTTCGAAGCTCGTCAATCATGATGAGTGTCGCACTGCCTTCAAAGAAAAAAAGATTTTGGGAATCTACTTCTTTTTGTATATGCTGTGCCCATTCCTTAAAATCAAGCATTTTATTTGTGCCACCGGTTATTAGTATTTTTTGTGATCGAGGTGTCTTACGATATGTGGAAAGAAGAGCGATAGTCGCGTCTGGACTCGTTCCTGCACTGTCATTTACTACGGTCGTGTTTTTCTTCTGAATAATGACTTCCCTTCGCATCGGAGCATATGGCAAAGTTTTGATCTTTGTGACAATAGCTTGCCAGTCTTTTGTATAGAGATACGCCACAAGCATCGCACCCATCAAGTTTTGATTTTCAAAATCAGAACTAAATGGACTTTTTATAATTTTTTTTACTTTGCCATCCATACGAACATATATATACCCCTTATCTATATATATTCCTTCATAGTGACTTGAACCTGCTGATATAGAAATACATAACACACGCGACTGTGGCTTATATGATAGAAAATTTTTACTATAGGAATTGTCACTATTTATTATTAGATAATCTTCTTTTGTTTGGTTCAAGAAAATATGACTTTTTGAACGAATGTACTCATCCATGGTCCCGTGACGGTTCAGATGATCCTGATACAGGTTTGTTATCAAAGCAATATGTGGGGCTTTAAGATCTTGCTTCATATACTCGAGTTGGAAGCTCGATAATTCTAGTACAAATGGATTTCCTTTTTTGTGTATAACGGCAAGTGGTCCACTGTGCGGGATATTTCCTCCTATGATTGAGCTCTCGATCATGTGATGGATCCAAAGTGTAGTCGTTGTTTTTCCTCGCGTCCCAGTAATTGCAATATATTTTTTGTTATTTGGAAATTGATCTAAAAACAGCGTGAGATCATTGAATACGCTTTTACCGATAGACGTAGCGTAAGTAATCCACTCGCCATACCGTGGTACAGCAGGATTAACGATAATAAAATCTGCTGATTTGAAATCTTTCTGTATATGTCTTCCAAGTGTGTACTGTATTGTTTTTGGAAGTTTGGAAATTGTAGACTGCAAAATACTTTTTTCGCGCTTATCAGTTATGACAAGCTTAACTCCTTGTTTCAGCAGAAATCGAGCAGTACCCAGCCCACCACCGAGTATTCCGAGTCCGACCATGAGTACTTTCTTTCCTTTCATTTAGAGTTTTGCAAATACACGTTCTTTCATATCATGAGCAATCAAATCCCAATCATATCGTTCGAATGCAAGTGTACGTGCATTATTTACAATTATTTGAGTGGTAGCTGGATGATCAATATATGCTTTTACTGCATCAGCAATCCCTTGTGGATCCCGTGGTTGCACCGCACGACCAGTTGCATCTTTATCTTTATTTTTTTCTGGATCAAAGAGAAAATCGGAAATTCCCCCTTCTTGAGTAGCGATCACTGGCAACTCTGCAGCCATGGCTTCGACAAATGAATTTCCCATTCCTTCTGAAAGTGATGGGCGAATAAAAATATCTGACACTTTTAGGTACATCGGCATAAGCGCATGATCTACTTGTCCAAGGAACATAACACGATCTTCAACCGTAAGTTCTCGTGCAAGATTTTTAAGCATTGCTTCATCAGGACCGATTCCAAGGATTACAAACTTTATTTTCTGAGGCAACAGAGGGAGTGATCGTATAACATCATCGACTGCATTTTTCGTCACAAGTCGTGAGGTGGTAATCATAAATATATCACCCTCTTTTTTATTTAGTTTTTCTTTTAAAGCCTGAAGTTCGTCAGGACTATGCACATATGAAAAATGTTTTGTGTTTACTGCGTTTGGAATTATCTCTAATGCTCCTCCAAACCCCATATCTCGTGCCCATTTACCAAGGAATGTTGAAATTGCTTGAATCATGTCTGCTTGCGTAAATGCCCGTCGAAATAGAGGTGCTACGGGCTTCATGGTCTTTACAATGTAATCAATCGGATCACCTTCTTGCAACGTGAGGAGGTATTTTACATCTGTATGAAATGTTTTAAATATTCCAGCTGGTACTCCCGTTGAGTGAGCCATCATTGCCCATATTGCATCAAACGTATATGTAGCATGAAGACGAGAGGCACAGAGTGCAGCCCAAAATTGAAATAGTGGTTTATTGAGTTTCAGTGGAAACTTTTTTAAGTCAGCGATTGTTGCATTGGTTCGAGTAAATCCAATTCGATGAACCATGATATTTCCAATCTTTTCATGTTTTGGAAGTGAGCTGTCGAATCTGAGTGTAACCATATGAAATTCGTATTCACTAGGATCAATGCGGTCGGTAATCTCCTTTATAGCAACCTCAGCTCCACCTACAAACTTTGGATAATATGCGAGCGAAAATATCAGTATTTTTTTCATACTGTGCTTTTAATATATTCTTCAAGACTGTACTCTGTACTCCAGCCAAGTTCTTGTGATTTTTCTGTATTTACGTCAGACCCCATCCTATTTCCTTGACGTTCTGGCATCATAATAATTTCACAATTAAATAGCTTAGCTACATCTAAAATACTGTACATTCTACTGTCGCCTAGACCAAAATTATCTCCCTCACCGCTTTCTCCAACGAGAATAAGTCCGGACACAATATCTTCAACGTGTGTAAAATTCCTAGTCTGTGTACCGGGCGACACCACAGTGAGTGGTTTGCCAGCTAATTTGTATTGTTTAAATATTTCTATAACCGTTCCGTAACTTCCGGCTCGTTCACCAGGACCGTATACATTGTAGAAATAAGTAATTGCATACTTGATTCCATACCAAGTACCATAATTTTTTACGAGTTCAGTATTGGTAGCTTTTGTCCACGCGTATGGACTTTGATCACGACCAAGCCCTCCATCACCAAATTTGGTCGACGAGCCAGCGTAAACGATTTTTGATCCACGAGACCTGATGAATTCAAGTACAGCAAATGTACCGACTTTGTTTAAATCAAATACGTGCTCTATGTCTTCAAAGCTTTTTTCTACACGGGAGTATTCACCAAGGTGGTATACGAGATCTGGAGTTTCAGGAACTAGCTTACATATATCTTTTGTATGACCTTCTCTGTATTCAACACCATGGACATGATTTTCTCGAGTACCTGTAAAATAGTTATCGAGCGATATAACTCTGTGTCCGTCTTGTAAAAGTCTCTTACAAAGGTGTGTACCTATGAAGCCAGCTCCCCCTGTGACAACAATGAGTTTTTTGCCTGTTTGCATGGCACAAGTATACCGTGCGTAATAAGTAATTCCAATTACACGGACCCCTCTACTTCAAGCAGTTTTCTAAGCTCGTTTTCTGGAATTTCGTTTACTTGAGAACGCTGTTTTGAATTCTCTTCCTTTGCTTTTGGTGCACCTTCTTCTTTTACTTCTGGTTCTTTTTCAACTTTTTCTCTGTTATTTGTATGAGCTATAGATGGTTCTGTTTTTACAGGATCTCCGACTTTATTTTTTTGGTCTATTTTTTCAGAAGGTTTTACCTGAGTATTTGTTTTCTTCAGGGATGCAAGTGCATCACGAAGTTGATTCACATGCTCAGGGGTAGGATTCTTATCATTCTTTTTCTGAGGTGGACGGAGATTTGAAAGTGAAATACTGTCTTTTTGATTATTATGTACAGGACGTGTCGGCAGAGTTTGTGCAACGGACTGCAGTGGTTTTTCTACAACAACAGGTTCTTGTTTTGGAATTACGACTTGTGCTGGCATTACTTCTTTTGGTTTCTCAGGTACAACTGGTTCTTTTGCTTCGCTCTTTTTTTCTTCATCAATGAGCGCTGCAAAGGCTTCCTTCATAGCAAATTTTTCTACCGGCTTTTGATACGTAGTTTCCTTTTTCTCAAATGGCTTTGCATTTGATTCTGTACGTGGTGCTTTATTATATTCAGGCTTACGGTCTGACGGTGTATACGGCTTACTGTCATCGTTTCTTGGTGGGCGTGCATCCTTCTTCCCAGAGTCAGTCCCCGTTTCGTGCCAAGCTTTTATCTCTTCTTCGACTTGTGCTTTCGGACGTGCAAAATGCTCTCGCGTATATTGGATAATATCTTCTCTGTACGTAATGTCAGCCTTTGCGATTGGAGACATCGTTGTCGCTGAAAACGGTTGTGATGAAACTCCGTCAATCATCAGCTTCAAATAGATCTGCACGAAGCCTAGGTTTACCAAGTCTTCTGCAGTAAAGGTTGGCGCGAATTCTTTTTCCAAAACCTCAGCATCGTATGCACCTACTCGAAACGTAATCATAGTTCCCACGTTTCCAAATACAGCGTCTCTTACTTCTTCTTCCATTTGTTCGATGTATTGGTGAGCAATCGTTAAGTTGAGTTTATATTTACGAGCCTCAGAAAGAATGTCTGCAAATGATTTGTTTGCAAATGATTGAAATTCGTCCACATACAAATAGAAATTTGGAAGCTGTGCAAGCGTAGATGCAGAAAGATCTGCACGCGACATTGCGGCAAGATAGATTTTAGTAATAAGCATACTTCCAATAAGCTTTGCATTTCCTTCACCAACACGACCCTTTGAGAGATTTACGATAAGAATTTTCTTCTCATCCATCATTTTTCGAATATCAAATGATGATTGTGGTTGTCCGATCAAATTTCGCACGAGCGGGTTGGAGGTAAATTGCCCAACTTTGTTTTGAATCGCTGGAGTGGCTTCTGCAGCAAATCGCTCTGTATATTTTCCAAATTCTTCAACCCAAAACGATTTAACAGAAGGGTCTTTCACATTATCTACTACCTTTTTTCGATAATCCTTATCTGCAAGCATGCGGTTTACACCCAAAAGTGTCGAATCGGGATACTCAAGCAAAGCAAGGAGGGTATTGTTTAAAATGTATGCCATACGGGCTGACCATGCGTCTACCCATATTTTTTCAAATGTCGACATAAGCCCGTTCACCACCAGGTGACGCTTATCGGCTCCGACATCCTCCATGACATTAAATGACACAGGATATTCGGTATCGAACGGTGCAAAGTACAGCACATCCTTAATACGCTCTTGGGGGACGTACTCGAGGAGTTTTTCTGCAGTGCCTCCGTGGGGATCTATAAAAGCAAGCCCTTCTCCATTTTGGATATCTTGAATTGCAAGATTTTCAAGGAGTGTAGATTTTCCCATACCAGTCTTCCCAATCACGTACATGTGCTTGGTTCGGTCTTTTGCTTTTATGCCAAATTTTACCCGTTGATTTCGAGCATCTGTTTCACCAAAGTATGTTACTTTTTCAGAGTCATTCATTCTTTATCTATTATATCTGACTCTCGGGTTTTTTACATACCACAAACGCTATTGTTCGTCTGCTTTAAATAGTGCTGAGTTATAGGTACTCGCAGCATCAAACATCAACCACGATCGTACATCACTTGTGTACACAGCATCTACCTGTTTTCGTACTATTTCTGGAGTTTGGATAGATGGATAATCATTGTTCTGTATCCATGGACGAATAGAGATACTTGTCGATGCGACTGTATCTTGAAATATGCGTAATCTGTTTTGCGCAAGAACTAGTGATTCTTCGACCAACTCATGGGAACCCTTGTCTTTTACACCTTCGATGCGAAAACTTGATGGGTATTCACTCATAAACAATGAGGGTGAGACAACATCAAAAAACTTAAACGTATCTTCGAAAAACTGACCGATATTCTGATCATCGTACTGTATTACACTTTTTGCACGTACTCGTACAGAAACTGGAACACCGTTTTGTTTTAACCGCGTATATATATCAGCATATACTTTTTTTATAACCTCACGCTTTGTTAATCCTATATCAGAAGGATACAATGCGTCATATATATTTCCAGTACTTGGAAATTCTAGTGTGTCGAAGTGGATTTCATCAAACCCAAGTGTGTAGGATTCCTGTGCAAGGAGGATGAGATAGTGTGCGTATTCTGCATTTCCTGGATCAACCCACGGATTACCTTTTGCATCTCTCCATATCTTTCCGTTGCTTATCTTCTGTACTGCGATTTCTGGTTGCTTGTTCACTGTGTAAGGATCTTGGAACCCGACAATCCTTCCGATTACATAGACGTCATTTTTGTGTAAGGTGTCTATAAACTGAGGTAAGTCGAGTATTTGATCATCTGATGAAAGATATTTTTGTAATTCTGGATTATTGATTACAAAAGACACCCTCCCTGTTTCGTCTTTGATATCGAGTACGACTGTATTGAGCTCACTATTTCGCAGTAAATCTATAATCGATTTTCTAAATGAAGGTACACCAACAATAGAATTTGAAACATAAATTCCCTTTACCGGATACGGGGTTGGTATATGAGTAGCTGTAAAAACTTCTTTTGGAGTTGTGGTTGCGATTTCCTTCGGTTCTCGAGCGCTGTATGTTTGGTTTACCAAAAGCGGTAAACCAGCATTGATCATGAGGACGAGCATGCCGATTGAAAATGCTCCTACGAGATAAGCAAAATTCAAATCTTTTTCATGCATCACTCTGTACTGTTATCTTGAGTAATCACCTGACTCAGTGGAGGTACCGAAGCAATAACGGACGTAGTTTCTATTTCTCTTTTTCGACGAGGTTTACGAACAGCGGCACGACGCTTGATAGTAGAAGAAAATGATACCGCCATAAGCACTATTCCAAATACAATCTGAAAGAAGGCCTCCCACTTTGAGGGGAAACCGAGAAATGGTATCAGGAATAAAAATAAACCTATAAAGAGTACGGTACGATTCTTTGTCATGATGAGATTATACTCTGAAATAGAGCGGTGACAAAATATTAGTTTTCCTCAGGTTTTTTAAAGAATTTCTTACTTAAAAAGAGGTATGTTCCGACAACAACTACTACTACTAACACTGCTATAAATACGACGTGACGAAATGTTTGAAGTGACGTGATCAGTGGAGTAATCTTTGCACTAAAAATGTACCCAAGCAGTATAAAAAGTGGTGCATAACAGATAGAAGAAATCGCATTATAGAGAAGATACTTCTTCCACGGAACATGCACATACCCTGCAACGAGCGGACTCGCGAAACGAAATCCAGAAAGAAACCGCGAAATAAATATAACTTGAAACGGTCTTTCAATCATACGTTTTTTATATTTTTCAAACAGACTCACTTTTATTTTCGTTTCGAGTTTCTCTGCTATCGAACTTCCCTTTCTACTTACTGTGTAGAAAATAGTGTCGACGCAAAACGACGCAAGGATTCCGATTGAAATCATGATTCCAAGATGAGCGTATCCGAGCGCAGTGATGTACCCTGCAATCAACAAGAAAACATCTTCAGGGATCGGCATGACATGCCCAGCAAGCATGACACCGATAAAAATCCCAACATATGAAAGATGCTCGAGAAACGCTATTTGGGAAGAAAGAGTTTGGAGGTGCATCAGTATTTAAAATATTTAAAAAATACCGTACTTAGTACGCGCTACCTGCGATTCGAAGCCTTAGACCTACCGAGTGAAAAAGTGCGAGGCACTTTTGCAAGGCCGGACTGAGCACTGGCGAAGGAAACGGGGTCGCGGAAAAACTTAGTAAAGTTTTATCCGTGACGAATGCGATTGCTCTAAGCTTCGCAAGGCTTTTGTGATTTTTTAAATTTAGTTCTACTTCACTTTGTGCGCGCACCAGGATTCGAACCTGGGACCTACCGAGTATCAGTCGATTGCTCTAGCCAACTGAGCTATGCGCGCACAAAGTGAACTAATTATAAAATTTTAAAAAGTATATAGCCTCTATAAGAGATCAGTCGATATCACATGTATTTTTCTACTGAAAAATCTTACGACACCGTCTCATCCGCCGTCGCGGATTCCGATCTTGAGCAAGTCTCTCAGACTTACTCACTCCAAGCCAACCAAGCTACGTATCTAAAATTTCAAAACACGACGCAAAATATAGCAAGAAAACACCCAAAATGAAAGCCCGAGTTAACTTTATGTTAATCGGGCTTTGTGCACATTGTGTACTTGGTCAGCGACGGAACTCCTTGTCCCTAAGCTGACTGTCAGAAATCGGTACGGGTGGCAACTTCCGTACCTCCACTGCGCGACTCTCGGCCAATTGCTTTTGGCGGTAGTCATGGGCTGCAAATAGCCCGTAGATGATCAAACCGATTATCACAAGACCAATGATTGCCTGTGACAACGTTTCTTTATCTGCTCCGTTCTGTGTCTTCGTCGACATCAAGTCTCCTTGTTGCTTGTGATTGTGCTGCGGTTATCTGTATATATTATAGCATATTCATGTATATTGTCAATAATAATCGTGTAACGAAAAACCACGCATTTCTGCGTGGTTTTTCTCTACTATTCTCTATTCTGCTCCGTTCCCTTTACCCTACTTGCGTAGAGCGCACATGTCTTTCCATGAGTCAGATCAGTTTTTGGATTCATGATCATCATCCATCCCGTGAAATAAAAATTCCAACATTTGCTTCGAAATGGAAACCTGCATGGTTTGTCATTCTTCCACAAAAATCTGGATATCCTTATTTCACAGGATATCGACACACTCAATCTTTTGATGCTATCGCAAGAAAGGTTTTTTCAATTGAATTACTCCACGAGCAGCTTCCGCTACCCGTGCCTTGTTACGACTTACTCCCTGTCATTGAGCTTACCTTAGGCCCGACTTGCGTCAGGACTTCGGGTACTCCCAACTCCCTTGAGTTGACGGGCGGTGAGTACAAGACTTGAGAACGTATTCACCGCGGTATGGCTGACCCGCGATTACTAGCAATTCCGGCTTCATGGGGTCGAGTTGCAGCCCCCAATCTGAACTGGCGCTGGCTTTATTAGGATTAGCTCAGGATTACTCCGTCGCGACCCGTTGTACCAACGATTGTATTATGTGTGTAGCCCAAGGTATCAGAGGGACATGCTGACCTGGCGTCATCCTCACCTTCCTCCTCTGAAAAGAGGCAGTCTCGCCTGAAACATATAACAGACAACGAGGGTTGCGTTCGTTACCCCACTGAAGGGAACAACTCAAATCACGAACTGACGACGGCCATGCATCACCTGTCTAACTGTCCTTGCGGACTCCCAAAGTTTCCTCTGGGATTCAGCTAGATTTCTAACCTTGGTAAGGTTTTTCGTTTATCGTCGAATTAAACCACATAATCCACTGCTTGTGCAAGTCCCCGTCTATTCCTTTGAGTTTTAGCCTTGCGGCCGTACTACCCAGGCGGATCGCTTAACGCGTTAGCTTCGTCTCTCAGAGGGTCGATACTCCGAAAAACTAGCGATC
>Ga0163144_10005911_pt1 | contig 27137 bp, 21 predicted proteins | sample OliLak19BULKMAT1_FD_123175 | JGI IMG/M metagenome (GOLD analysis project Ga0163144, IMG submission 123175) | Freshwater microbial mat bacterial communities from Lake Vanda, McMurdo Dry Valleys, Antarctica - Oligotrophic Lake LV.19.BULKMAT1 | ecosystem: Environmental > Aquatic > Freshwater >...
CGGCGGGCACAGTCACCTGAACCGGCTGCAGGAAGGCATCGCGGCCTGTGAGGTGGAAGGCGTCGAGGCGTGGCTGGCGGCGGATTTCATTCGCACGGCGATCGCGCGCCCGGATTTCGATGTTTTCGGCAACCGCCCGATGCTGGTCTTTCGCACCACGCCGGACATCTCGTGGGCGCTGCGTTGCAAGACGCTGCTGGACCGGGTCGGCGCGCTCGTCGGGCTGGTGTTGCTTTCGTGGGGGTTCGTCATCGCGGTGGTCGGGATCAAGCTGACTTCGCCGGGGCCGATCATTTTCCGGCAGAAGCGCGCGGGCAAAAACGGGAAGCCGTTCACGATGTATAAATTTCGCTCCATGCACACGGATGCGGAGATGCGGCAGGCGGAGCTGGTGGCTTTCAACCAGATGGAAGGTCCGGTTTTCAAAATCGAGAACGACCCGCGCGTGACGCCGTTCGGGCGCTTCCTCCGCCGCACCAGCATCGACGAATTTCCCCAACTGCTGAACGTGCTCAAAGGCGACATGAGTCTCGTCGGGCCGCGTCCGCTGCCCATTTACGAGGTGGAGAAATTCGAGAACACCGCGCAACGGCGGCGGCTTTCGATGAAACCGGGGCTGACCTGCCTGTGGCAAATCAGCGGGCGCAACGCGATCAAGAATTTCGACGAATGGGTGAAGCTCGATCTGCGCTACATCGACCAGTGGTCGCTCTGGCTGGACGCCGAAATCATCCTCAAAACCGTGCCCGTCGTATTCCTCGGATCGGGCGCGCGCTGAGCCGGGAGGCCGGGGTTTTCGCCCACACTTTTTCGCATGGAAATCCGCAAAGCCCTGATCACCGCCGCAGGCCAAACCCAGCGCACCCTGCCGCTGCAATCCCTCGTGGATCGCGACGGCGTCACGAAAACCGCGCTCGCCATCATCATTGAGGAAGTGCTCGGCGCGGGCATCGAAAACATCGGCGTGGTCATCAGCCCCGGCGACGAACCCGCGTATCGCGTCGCCGCCGGCAGCCACGCGGCGCGGCTGACTTTCATCCAGCAAACCGAGCCGCTCGGCTACGCGCATGCCATCCACAGCGCGGCGGCGTTTTGCGGCGATGACCCGTTTCTGCTGCTCGTGGGCGATCACCTCTACCTCAGCGCGGCGGCCAAAGGCTGCGCGCAGCAGCTCGTGGAGCTGGCGCAGGCGGAAAAGTGCAGCGTGTCCGCGGTGGAATCCACGCACGAAAGCCAGCTCCCGTATTACGGCGCGGTGGGCGGCGCGCTGGTCGATGCGACGCGGCGGCTTTACCAAATCGACACCGTGCTCGAAAAGCCGACGCCGACCGAAGCCGAGCAGAAGATTGATGTGCCGGGGCTGCGCGCGGGTTACTACCTGTGCTTCTTCGGCATGCACGTGCTCACGGCGTCGGTGCAGCGGTTGCTCGGCGCGGCTTTTGCGAAAACGGCCGGCGGCGTGAATTTTCGGGTCGTGCTCTCGGAGTTGGCCGCGCAAGAGCGCTACCTGGCCGCCGAACTGGACGGGCGGCGCTACGATTTCGGGGTGAAATACGGTCTGCTCACGGCGCAACTCGCGCTCAGCCTGAACGGCACCGACCGCGACGAAGTGCTCCGCGGAATCGTGGAGCTGATGGCGGCGAAGCTCGCGAAATAGCCGCGCATGTCCCTCGGCCTCCTCGCGCTCATCACCTCGTCAGACGCCGCGCTGCGCGACCGCTCGCTCGACGAAGTTTGCGCGCAGGCGTCGGCGGACGAACTGCTCGCCGAAGGCGACGCGCTCGAAGCGTTTCGCCGCACTTCGCCCAATCTTTACGAGCGGGTCCGCGCGCTCTTTTTTCTCTACGCGATTCATCGCTTTCATCTGCCGGCGCGGCTGGCGCGTGGCGCGGACGCCCCGTCCGCGGATGTCCGCCGGACGCCCTCGTCCGGCGAGCGGGAGGAGAGCGTCGCCGGACGGGGCGTCTGGCGGACGGACGCAGACGAGGGCGTCCGCGCCACGGCGATTCCGTTTCACGGCTACGAGCATTTGCTGGAGCGGCGGTTTGAGGAGGCGATTGAGGTTTTTTCGCAAAAGCAGAAGGCCGAGGGGCCGAGCGACGCGCTCAGTTCGGCGCTCGCCGCCGCGTATCACCGGCTGGCTTTTCAAACGCTCGCGGATCAAGTCCGGCGCAGCGTCCGCACGGTGCGCGGGAACCAGTGGATGTTCCGCATGGGGCATCCGCACGACCAGCCGCTGCGGCTGCGGCCCGAGCTGCTGCGCGCGGACGCGGAGGGGCTCTATCCGATTCTGCGCGAGCGCACGCCGGTGCGGATGGACCTCACGCACTCGGCATGGAGCGACATCTTTTTTCTCGGCATGGATTTCCCCGCCGGGGCGCGCGTGCTGAACATCTCGGTGGACCTCGGCGTGCATGGGCGCGATGCCGCGCCGCAGCCGCCGGTGAGCGCGTGGTTGCGCGTGATTGATCAGCCGGTGCTGCGGCTTGTCTCGGTCGATCTCGGGGCGAGCGCGGAGATTTCGTCGCTCGGCGAGGTGTTCGATTTTGCGAAGGATTATCTCGGCTTGTTGAAGGCGGCGGTCATCGCGAGTGGGCTGGTGCCGCCGGGGATCGAAGGCTCCGGGCAGTCGCTCGGCGATCTGCTCGCGCAAATGCTCGGGCCGGGCCGCGGGCTGGAGCTGGTGTCGAGCGTGAACGACATCCCGAAGGGCTCGCGCCTCGCCGTTTCCACGAATCTGCTCGCCGCGCTGATCGGCGTGCTGATGCGCGCGACCGGCCAGGCGGAATCGCTGACCGGTCCGCTGAACGAGGCCGAGCGCCGGCTGGTGCTCGCCCGCGCGCTGCTCGGCGAGTGGATCGGCGGGAGCGGCGGCGGCTGGCAGGATTCGGGCGGGGTGTGGCCGGGGATCAAGCTCATCGAAGGCGTGGCCGCCGAGCCGGGCGACGCCGAGCACGGCATTTCGCGCGGGCGGCTGATGCCGCGGCATCGCGTTTTTTCGCGCGACGAAATTCCCGACTCCGCGCGCCAGGCGTTGCAGGATTCGCTCGTCGTGGTCCACGGCGGCATGGCGCAAAACGTGGGGCCGATTTTGGAAATGGTGACGGAGAAATATCTGCTGCGCTCCGCCGCGGAATGGCAGGGCCGGCAGGAGGCGCTCGGCTTTCTCGACGAGATCCTCGACGCGCTGCGCGTCGGGGACATCGCGCGGGTGGGCGCGGCGACGACGCGCAATTTCGACGGGCCGATCCAGACGATCATCCCGTGGGCCTCGACGTATTACACCGAGCGGCTGATCGAGCAGGTGCGCGCGGAATTCGGTGCGGATTTCCTCGGCTTCTGGATGCTCGGCGGCATGAGCGGCGGCGGCATGGGCTTCATGTTTGCGCCCGCGCGGAAGGCGGAAGCGCAGCAGCGGCTCGGCGAGATCATGCGCGCGACGAAGCAGGAACTCGCGGCGTCGCTGCCGTTCGCCATGGAGCCGGTGGTCTATGATTTCCGCATCAATGAAAACGGTACCTTTGCCGACCTCCTGCCCGGCCAGACCGCGCTGATGCCGAAAGGCTACTACCTGCTCCGCGCCCCGGCGTTGCTGCGGCGCGATCCGAAAACGCTGCCCGCGCTGGACCGCGCGGAACTGGACAAATTCGCCGCCGCCTGCCGCACGCAGCCCGAGCTGCGCGGTGTGGTGCAGGAGCTTTTCGATGCGCTGCTCCCGCGCGGCCGCGAGGACCGCGCCGGCGCGCAATCGCTCGACGATCTGCTCGCCGAAAACGGGTTCGACCCCGAGGCGCACGCGCAAATCCGCGGCGACCTGCGGGCCGGTCGCATCGGCCTTTCGCAAAACCGTCTGCCGGCGAATACCGTGATCGAAGATGTGCGCGCGGACGATGTGACGGACATGAGCCGCGGGTCTGCGCGTGGCGCGGACGCCCTCGTCCGCGATTGTCCGCCGGACGCCCCGTCCGGCGAAGCCCCGCCGCTCTTTCAACCCTTCGACCCCAAGGCCGCCTATTCTGTCTTCCACCGCCGCCTCCCCCACTGGCGTCAGTCCGGTGCCACCTACTTTGTCACCTACCGTCTCGCGGACTCGCTGCCCGCCGAAGTCTTTGCCCGCCTGCGCGCCGGGCACGCCGCGTATCTGCACGCCCTGCCACAACCCGTTGCAAAAACATTGCTCGACGATGCCAGTGCGCTTTTATCCGCCAAAATCGAGGCGCAACTCGATGCTGGCCTGGGTTCCTGCATGCTACGCGATCCTGCGGTCGCCGCGGTCGTCGCTGCGACGCTCCGGCAGCGCCACGGAGAGGACTACTGGCTGGGTGGTTTCGTCGTCATGCCGAATCATGTGCATGCGATCGTCACGCCTGGGGAAAAGTTGGAGCTGGGAAAAATCACCGGCGCGTGGAAGTCCGTTTCCGCGCATCGCATCAATCAATTGCTCGGTCGCAAGGGCGTCCTTTGGCAGGAGGAAGTTTTCGACCACATCGTGCGGGATGAGGCGCAGTTGCAGCGGTTTGAAAGGTATGTGGCGGATAATCCGGTACGGGCGGAATTGGCGGACGGGACTTTTGTTTTGGAGATGGACGGCGGACGGGGCGTCCGCCCGACGGACGCGGACGAGGGCGTCCGCGCCACGCCGCAGCGGGACGCCGCGGCAGAGGCGCGGGGACTCGCCGCGCTGCGCGCCGGCGAGGCGGCGGTGGTGACTTTGGCGGCGGGCGCGGCGTCGCGGTGGACGCAGGGTGCGGGGGTGGTGAAGTCGCTGCATCCGTTTTGCAAACTCGGCGGGCGGCATCGCACTTTTCTGGAAACGCATCTCGCGAAGTCGCGCCACATTTCGCAACTCGCGGGCACGCCGGTGCCGCACATTTTTACCACGAGCTACCTGACGCACGGACCGATCGCGGCGATTTTGGAGGCGCGGAAAAACTACGGGTACGCGGGGCCGCTGCGGCTTTCGCGGGGCAAAAGCGTGGGGCTGCGGCTGGTGCCGACGGCGCGCGATTTGCGCTTCGCGTGGGAGGAGATGCCGCAGCAGGTGCTCGACGAGCAGCAGCAAAAAGTCCGCGAGTCGCTGCGGGCGGCGCTGCTCCGCTGGGCGCAGGGCGCGGGCGAGGCCACGGACTATCGCGACAACCTGCCGCGGCAATGTCTGCACCCGGTCGGCCACTTCTACGAAATCCCGAATCTGCTCCGCAACGGCACGCTCGCGGCACTGCTCCGCGAGCGTCCGCAGCTCCGCACGCTGCTCCTGCACAATATCGACACGGTCGGCGCGAACCTTGATCCCGCCTTGCTCGGCCAACATCTCGACAGCGGCGCGACGCTGAGCTTCGAGGTCATCACGCGCCGCCTCGAGGATCGCGGCGGCGGGCTGGCGCGGGTGGATGGTCGGGTGCGGCTGGTGGAGGGGCTGGCGGTGCCGCGCGAGGAGGCGGAGTTTGGCCTGACCTATTACAACACGATGACGACCTGGATCGACATCGACGGGCTGCTCGCGGCGTTTGGGCTCACGCGCGGCGAACTCGATGACGAGGCGCGCGTGAGTGCGGCGATCCGCGCGCTCGCCGCGAAAGTGCCGACCTACATCACGCTCAAGGACGTGAAGAAACGCTGGGGTCACGGGCAGGAGGACGTGTTTCCGGTCGCGCAGTTTGAGAAGCTGTGGAGCGATCTCACCGCGCTCCCCGAGATTGCCAGCCGTTTCGTGGTGGTGCCGCGCCTGCGCGGGCAGCAGCTCAAGGAGCAGGCGCAGCTCGACGGATGGCTGCGCGACGGCTCGGCGGATTACGTGGAAAAGCTTTGCGCCTGGTAGCGCGGAAATTTTTCCAGATTCCAATTCCCGGCTTCCCATCCGCGTACTGCTTCGGCAGCGTCGCCGCCATGTTCACACGCTCGTCCTCTTCGCCGATTTCCGTCGTGACCGGCGGTGCCGGTTTTCTCGGCTCGCACCTCACCGACCGTCTGCTGGCGGAAGGTCATCGCGTGGTCGCGATCGACAACTTTCTCACCGGCTCGACGGCCAACATCGCGCACCTCGCGGGCAATGAGAATTACCGGCTGATCCGGCACGACGTCTCGAACTTCATCTTTCTCCCGGACGACGTGGATTTCATCTTTCACTTCGCCTCGCCGGCGTCGCCGATCGACTATCTGGAGCACCCGATTCCGACGTTGAAAGTGGGCTCGCTCGGCACGCACAACGCGCTCGGTCTAGCGAAGGACAAGAAGGCGGCGTTCCTGCTGGCGAGCACCAGCGAGTGCTACGGCGACCCGCTCGTGCATCCGCAGCGCGAGGACTATTGGGGCAACGTGAACCCCATCGGGCCGCGCGGTGTTTATGATGAGGCGAAGCGTTTCGCCGAGGCGATCACGATGGCCTACCACCGCTTCCATCACGTCAACACGCACATCGTCCGCATCTTCAATACCTACGGCCCGCGGATGCGCCTGCGCGACGGTCGCGTGGTGCCGGCCTTCATCGGCCAGGCGCTCGCGGGCGAACCGCTGACGATTTTCGGCGACGGCTCGCAGACGCGCTCGTTCTGCTATTGCTCGGATTTGATCGACGGCATTTTCCGGCTTTCGCAGTCGGCTTTCCACGAGCCAGTGAATATCGGCAACCCGCGGGAGATGACCATCAAGCAGTTCGGCGAGGAGATCATCCGCATCACCGGGACCACCTCGAAAATGGAGTTTCGGCCGCTGCCCGTGGACGATCCGAAAGTGCGGCAGCCGGACATTTCGCGAGCGAAAAGTGTGCTCGGCTGGGAGCCGCGCGTGGAGTTTGACGAGGGGATCCGGAAAACGATTGATTACTTCCGAACCCGCATGAAATAAGGATTCCCCGCCCGGTGGAATTTTTTCTTCCCATCCGAACGCAAATCATCAACAAACCGTCTCCCGCCCCCAAATCCGAAAAACCCCAAAGCAATTCCACCCATGAAAATTCTCTCATTCGCTGCCTGCGCTGTGCTCGTGCTGTCCCTCCACGCTGGTGCGCAAGCGCCAGCCGCTATCAAACTGGGCAAGGTGCAGCCGGCGGTCGTTAAGACGCCGGATTTTTCACTGAAATCGGGCGGGGACAAAAGGACCAAGCCGGGTGACTGGCTTGAGATCGAAGTGGAATTCGACACCAAGGGCGGTGAAATCGACGAACTCACGCTCGAATACGCCGTGCAGGTGGAGAGCAAACTCGTCGAAGGATTGGTCACGCACATCACCATCCCCGAAGGGCGCGAGCATTTTTCTGTCATGTATATTTCGCCTCGGATGCTGGAAAAGCTCACTGCTGGCAAGCCGCTCACGGGTTCAAGCATTCAGAACGCTTGGGTCACAGCGAAAATCAAGGGACAGATTGTCGGCACAGCGTCTCATCGTCCGGGCAATCCTCCGAATTTGCAGAGACAACCCGGCTTGCTGAACAAAATGGAAACGCCTTTTGCGCCACTTTACTTTGACCGCTACGAGGCGATCAAGTTGTCGAAGTAAGGAGCCGCGCTCGAGTTTTCATGGCCGCACCCACCAACATCGTCAGCCTCAGCCTCGGCAACCAGACCGTCGGGCTGGCGGAGTTCAAGACCGGATCCAACGGCGGACTGGTCCTTTCGTCCTACCAAACGCGCGAATTGCTCGCCGACCCGGCCGCGGACGCCACCCGGCTCGCGCAGACCAAACTCGCCCTCGGCGAACTTGCGCAGAGCGCCCGTCTGAAAAGCGCGAGGGTCAGCTACGCCATTTCCGCGCAATCGGTTTTCACACGTTTCGTCAAACTGCCGTCCGTCGGCGAGGAGCAAGTGGAGCAAATCGTGAGCTTTGAGGCGGCGCAGAATGTGCCTTATCCGATTGATGAAGTGGTCTGGGATTACGCGCTGGTGGACAGCGGCCAGGCCAGCGAGGTCGAGGTGGTGATCGTCGCCATCAAGTCCGACCTGCTCGACGACATCAACGCCGCCGTGGAGGACGCGCATCTCAAGACCACGATCGTGGATGTCGCCCCGATGGCGCTCTACAACGCCTTTCGCTACAACTATAGCGATGTGGATGGCTGTTCGCTGATCATCGACATCGGCGCGCGCTCCACGAACCTCATTTTCATTGAGCCGAACAAGGTCTTCAGCCGCAGCATTCCGAACGCGGGCAGCACCATCACGCAGGCCATCGCGCGGGATTTCAACGAGCCCTTCGGTGCCGCCGAAGAGAGGAAGAAGCGCGACGGTTTTGTGAGTCTCGGCGGAGCCTATGCCGAACCGGAGGACCCGGATGTGGCGCGCGTTTCGAAGATGATCCGCAACTCCATGACCCGTCTGCATGCGGAAATTGCCCGTTCGATCAGCTTTTACCGGTCTCAGCAGGGCGGCTCCGCACCGCAGCACATCTTCCTCAGCGGCGGCAGCGTCACGCTGCCTTACATGCGGGAGTTCTTTCACGAGAAATTCCAACTTCCCGTCGAGTTTTTCAATCCGCTGCGCAACGTCGCGGTCGGCGACGGGCTGAACGTCGAGGAAATCGGCCGCAGCGCCCACCGCATGGGCGAACTCGTGGGCCTCGCGCTACGCGGCACCAGTAACTGCCCGATGGAACTGAACCTGCGCCCGCGCGGCGTGGTCCGAAAACACCAACTCGCGAAGCAGCGGCCCTTCATGGTGCTCGCGGGCGTCTGCACGCTTCTGGCGGTGACGGGTTGGTGGTTATATTTCGATCGTGCGGCAGCCGTGACGCAGGCGGTGGTTGATAAGCTGGCACCAAAGCTGACGGAGTTGCAGAATTTCGAGACCAAGATGAAGGCGGCGAAGAATGACATTACCTCCCAGCAGGCCACCGCCGCTCCGCTCCTCGTGGCGGTCGAGGAACGTGGTTATTGGGTGAAAATCATTGAGGACATCAATTCGCGCCTTCCGAAGGAGTTGGTCTGGATCACCTCCTTCGAGGCCAAGGTTCAGGCGAATGCCACTGATGGTGCTGAGCCCGCTCCACCGCTCGGGCCTAGTGCCAAAGGGCAGCCTGTGGTCAGGCCGACGGTAGTTACTTTGAAAGGACTTTACCTTTTCAATCCCAAGGGTGCCTCCGTAGTGGATGGCTTCGTCGATAAGTTGACGGAGTCCGAACTCTACACTGTGGACAAGGAGCCTCCGCGGTTTAAGCGCAATGTGCCCAACGATTCCGACTGGGCTTTCGATTTTGAAATTCCGCTGATCCTGAAGAATCCGATCAACCTTCCCTCCCCCAACGCCCGATGAACTGGATACAAGAGAACAAGTTCCTCACCGGATTCTTGGCAGTGGTGGTCATCGGCCTTGGAGCGCTGGGCTATCTGCTTTTCACGGCGATGGGGAAATACGACGAGGTCACCGCGCTCTACACCCAAAAGTCGGGAGAATTGAGCCGACTCCAGAAGAGCGATCCCTCGCCGACCAAGAATAATCTTGATCGCCTCGTGGCGCAGAAAAAGGACGCCAGCGAGGTCGTCGCAGATTTTCAGAAGTCGTTGGCCGCAATTTCAATTCCAGCGGAGCCGATGACGCCTGAGCAATTTCAGGACAGACTCAAGGCAACCAAGACTGCCATAGTCGAAAAAGCTGCCATTGCCGGGACTGCGCTGCCGCCCAAATTCTTTCTTGGTTTTGATACCTACGAGGGCCGCCCTCCTGCCGCCGACGCCGCGACGCCGCTGGGACGCCAGCTCAAGGCGATTGAGTGGATCTTGACCCAATTGTTTGATAGTCGTGTCACTGAATTGGGTTCCGAGGGAAAGGATCCGATCCGGCGAGACCCGCTGCCCGAGGAAGCTGGCAAAAAGGTCGAAGAGCCGGTCAGGAAAGGTGCGGGCGCACCCAAAGACGCCAAAGCCAAACCCTTGGTGACTCCGCAGTCAGTTGAAATCAAGATGGTCTGTAAACAAGATGCGCTCGGCAAGGTTTTGAACGCGCTCATTGGACCAAAGGCACCGCAATTTTTCATTCCGCGCCTGGTCACTGTGAAGAACGAAAAAAAGAGTCTGCCCAAGACGGAGATCAACCCGAGCCCGGACAAGGAGAAGAAATCCGGAGGCTTCGTCCTCGGTGAAGAAAAACTTCAGGTCACACTTGTTATCGACATGGTTGATTTCGCCGAGCCGACGGCTCCGGTTGCCAAGTAGCTTATGGACTGGATCAAAAAACATGCCGATCAGTTCGCGCTCGCAATGCTCGCTCTCGGGCTCATCGGCGTGTCCTCCATGCTGATGCTGCGGACCCAGAGTTTTAGTGAAACCTTTGCGACCGCGACCGCACCTTTCACTCCGAGCCATAAAGTCCCGCCGGTGGTGCTCGACCAGATCGAGAAAGCCAAGGAGGCGTTGAAAAATCCGCCGCAGTGGAATGAAGCCGAGAGTATCGCGGTGGGGGATCCGCCGGTAAAAAAGCGTGGATCGCTTTTCATATCAGACTTCTATGTCATCGGAGACAAGGGGGAACCCGAGCCTCCGGGTGTCGGAGCGAAGAATGCGGATTCGCTCACGAAAAAGCTGATTCCGAATAGTTGGTTTAGCAAATACAAGCTCTCGCCGTTCGACGCTGGTGTTGCCTTGCTCGATTCGGACAAGGATGGCTTTGCCAATGAGGATGAATGGCGGGATGGGACTGATCCAACCGACAAAGAGTCGCACCCCGCTTATCACACCAAGCTCTTCGTAAAACAGTTCATCCGCGTCGCGTTCCGGCTCGAATTTAAGGGTTACGACGGGGAACCGGGGAGGGACAAGCCCGACAAGTTCAGCTTTCAAATCAACACCTTGGACCTCCGGCAACCGAGCGAGTTCCTGAAGCTTGGAGAAAAGGTCGCCAACACCCCATTCAAGCTGTTAAAGTTTGAATATAAAACCAAGCTCAACCCGAGCACCGGCGAGAAAGACGACATTTCTGAATTGACCTTGACCAACTTGGTTACCACCGAGGAGGTTGTGCTGATCCTCAACCGCGTCACAGATTCGCCGGATTTTTACATGGATTTTTATTACAAATGGCCCAACCCGCAGACCGAGTTTCGCGTCAAAAAGAGGCAGGAATTTGTCCTCAAGCCGGACATCAAAGGAAAATACAAACTCGTTGACAGTCAGGAGGGGAAAGCCGTAATAGAGACGCCAGACGGCAAAAAAATCGAAATCCTCCCGGATCCTCGCAGGTAGCATCAGACGCTGTCCTCTCGTGAACCCCCGCAGTTTGCGTTTCCGCTCCGGCTTGCCGGGCATCACTTTAACCGAATCATTCAACCAATAGCACCGCAATCATGACCAAACCCCCACTCGCCACTGCCATCTCTTCGCTGCTGGTCGCCGCAATCATCCTCACCCCGACTCTGGCCCACGCCGCGGGAGGTGCAGAAAGCGCCGCCGAGCGGGAGATCATCCGGAAACAAAACTACGTGATCCGCGGCGAGCAGATGATGGAGAGCGGGGATTTGGCCTTCAAGGCCCGCGACTATGAACGTGCCACGGCGGCCTACAAGCAGGCGTGCGATTTCATCCCGAACGCCACCCAGACCAAAAAATCCTACGATCGGGCGCTGCGTGGCTTTTGTGACGCGAGTTGCAAGCTCGCCGAGCAGCGTATCGCCGAAGGCCGTTACGCCGACGCCGAAAACACTCTAAAGATCGTCATCGACGACCGCTACAACCCGGGCTGTAAGGAGGCCATCCGCATTTTGGCGCATCTGGAAGAACCCGGTTATTACGTCAAGACCAGCGGTCCGGAGTTCATCGCCAAGGTGGAAAAAGTGAAGCGACTCTTCATTGAGGCCGAAGGGTTCTATCAGACCGACCGATACGATCTCGCCTTCAAGCGTTGCGAGCAGATCCTCAACCTCGATCCGTATAACAAGGCCGCCCGGATGATGGAGGAGAAGATCAGCAAGGCGCGGAGCGACTTTAATAACGTCGCCTATACCGAAAAAAGGGCGCGGGCGATGGAGGAGGTTGATCGCGCATGGCGGAGCCCGGTGCGCAAATTCAATGTCCTGCCCGAGAGTCTCCCGATTTCCGAAGATACCAAGGCACCGAGCAACATCGCCAAGATTCAGAAGAAGCTCGAGAAAACGATCATTCCGAAGCTCGATTTCAAGGACGCTACCATTCGGGAAGCGGTGGAATATCTCAAACGGAGGAGTATCGAGCTTGACCCCATCGACGAGCCTAGAAGCGGCGTGAATATCGTGCTCAAGCTCGAGGCAGGGCCTTCGGTGGGAGTTCCAGACTTAGGACCTGTGCCCGCGCCTGCCCCTGGAGGAATTCCTGGCCTTGATCCAGTCGCCCCGCCCGCCGCTCCGGCGGCACCGGCCGCCCCCGCCTTCGGTGGCAATGCTGCCGACACCCGAATCACCGTCGCGCTGGCGAACATTCCGTTGATTGAGGCCCTGCGCTACGTCACCGGGCTGGCGAACCTCAAATTCAAAGTTGAGCCGTTTGCGGTTTCCATCGTTCCGCTGAGCGTTTCGACCGACGTTTTGATCACCAAGGAGTGGAAGGTGCGCCCCGACCTGATCCCGCGAACCCCGTCGGCTCCCGGGGGTGGTGCCGGTGGAGGATTCGGCGGAGGAGCGGGAGCTGGTGGGGTTCCGGGCGACGCGACTAGGGGCGGTTCTGGCATTGCGGATCGTGAAACGGCCAAGAACTGGCTCATCTCCAGCGGTGCCCAGTTCAATGGCCAGGCCTCGGCAGTTTACATCGTCGCCAGCAGTCGCTTGATCGTTCGTAACACGCAGGAGCAGCTTGATCTCATTGACTCGATCATCACGCAGGGCACGGGGACGGGGGGGCCGACGCAGGTTGAGATCGAGGCGAAGTTTGTGGAGATTTCACAGAATAACCTCAAGGAACTGAGTTTTGACTGGTTGCTGGGACAATTCAACGCCCCTGCGAATAAGAACGTCTTCCTCGGTGGTGGAACTAATGGCAACACGGGGGTGACCGTCCCTTCCGATTTCCCGTTTGTCGCCCCTGGACCTTCGATTGTCGGCGGCAGCCCTTTGACGGCCGGCAACCGCAGTGGTACCGCGGCGATTTCGTCCAGTGCCGTGGATGCCCTGCTTTTCGGGACCACCGGGGGCGCGAGCAGGTTGGCTCCCGCCATCGGGGCGCTCGCGGGCGTCTTTACCGATCCGCAGTTTCAGGTCGTGATCCGGGCGTTAAATCAGAGAAAAGGTGTGGATCTTCTGTCCTCGCCGCGGGTCACTACCAAGAGTGGTCAACGCGCGGTCATTGAGATCATCCGGGAGTTTAAGTACCCGACCGAATTCGATCCCCCGCAGATTCCCCAGCAGTTTGGTGGACAACAAGGCGGCATCGGCGGTCTTTTGGGTGTGCCGCAGGCGCAAAACAACAGCTTTCCGGTCACTCCCACGACGCCGACCGCTTTTGAGGTCCGGAACACCGGCGTCACCCTTGAAGTCGAGCCGGTGGTTGGGCCCGATGGCTATACCATCGACCTGAACCTCGTTCCGCAGGTAGTTGAGTTTGAGGGTTTCATTAACTATGGCAGCCCGATTCAGACGACCACGACCAATCCGTTAACGGGTGTTACTACGACTCAAATCCTCACGGCCAACACGATCAACCAGCCGGTCTTTAGCACTCGCAAGGTGACGACTAGCGTGAGCGTCTATGACGGTAACACCGTGGTGATCGGCGGACTGATGCGTGAGGATGTGCAAAAGGTTGAGGATAAAGTGCCGCTGCTCGGGGACATCCCGATTGTCGGGCGCCTCTTCCGTTCGAGCATTGACCAGCACACCAAGCGCAACCTCGTTATCTTTGTCTCGGCCCGTCTCATGAAGCCCGATGGCGACCCGGTGCGGTTGGACGAAGAAAACGAGGAAGTGGTCGAGCTCCTCGCGACCCCCGATCTTAGCATTCCCGAACTCCCTCTGATGTCGAAGTAAGCGCCTGTGCCTGTCCTCGGCGTTACCGGAGGAATTGCCACCGGGAAGTCGGCGTTCACCAGCCTGCTCCGGCGGCTGCTCCCGGCGGAATTCTTCGATGCCGACGCCTGTGCGCACGAGCTGCTCGCCAAAGATATTGCGACGCGCCGGGCGGTTATCGAAACCTTTGGTCCAGGCGCGTGTGACCACTCGGGAGAACCTGACCGCGCGAAGCTCCGGGCACTGGTTTTCGGTGATGACTTAAAACGTCGGCAACTGGAGTCGATTCTCCACCCGGCCATTCGCAACCGCTGGATGGCCCGTGCCGCCGAGGTCGCCCGCGAGGGCGGCTGGTTGGTGGTGGATCTTCCGCTGCTTTTTGAAACTCAGGCGCAAGCCAGTTTCGAGCGCATCGTGGTCGTCGCCTGCGCGCCTGCGACGCAGCGTCGGCGGCTCGCCGAAAAGCGCGGGCTGACTGCCGAGCTGGCCGAAAAGATCATCGCTGCCCAACTGGACCTCTCGACGAAAATCAACCAAGCCCATCATGTCATCTGGAACGACTCCACCGAACCCTGCCTCGAACGACAGTCCCGACTCTTTGCCGACTGGCTCCGCGCCAGCCACGGCTGACCCCGCGCCCGCCGCTCCGACCCCGGCGACTCCGCAATCTTTGACGCCCAAGGAAATCTGGATCAGCGAACTGCACGCCGAGCCGCTGGCGGCGCTGGTGGCGCGCGGCAAGGCCATGCACCTCCGGGTCGATGCCGACCGCACCCGGCACCAGATCGTTTTCGAGTTGCTCAAAGCCTACGCGTTTTACGGTTGCGAGATTTACGTGGATGGAGTGTTGGAGCTTGGTCCCCAGGGCAGCGGTCACTTGCGCTGGCCGTGCTACAACTTTCGCGCCCTGCCGCAGGACGTGCAGGTGCCGGCGAATCTCGAGCGCCAGCTCGGCCTGCGGAATGGCAATCGCATCACCGGCCGGGTGCGGGCACCGCGCGGGCAGGAGCGGTTCCTGATGCTCGAAAAAGTGCTCGGCATCGAAGGCATCCCGGTGGAGTCGTGGAAGCCGACAAAGGAGTTCGACCTGCTCACCGCGCTGCATCCCACCGAGCGCATCGTTTTGGAAAATCAGAAGAGCCATTCCATCACCGGGCGTGCGCTCGACATCATCGCCCCGCTCGGGCGCGGCCAGCGCGGGCTCATTGTGGCGCCGCCGCGCACGGGCAAGACGCTGCTGCTTAAAGACATCGCGCAATCCATTCTCGCGAACTCGCCCGAGACCCACGTCATTCTGCTGCTCGTGGACGAACGCCCGGAGGAAGTCACCGACTTCCGGCGCACCGTGAACTGCGAAATCTACTCGTCCACTTTCGACGAAAGCCCGCAACGCCACACCGCCATCGCCGAACTCGTGAGCGAGCGCGCCAAACGCCTCGTCGAAATCCAACGCCACGTCGTCATCCTCATGGACTCCATCACGCGGCTCTCGCGCGCCTACAACAACATGCAGGGCAACCGCGGCCGCACCATGTCCGGCGGCGTGGATTCCAAGGCGCTGGTCAAACCGAAGAAGTTTTTCAGCAGCGCGCGCAACACCGAGGAGGGCGGCAGCCTGACCGTTCTCGCGACCTGCCTCGTCGAGACAAACAGCCGCATGGACGACCTCATCTTTGAGGAATACAAAGGCACCGGAAATATGGAAATCCGCCTCGACCGCAGCCTCAGCGACAAACGCGTCTTCCCCGCGATCAACTTCCTCCAGTCCGCGACCCGCCGCGACGAACTGCTCTACCATCCGCAGGAGTTCGACCGCATCTCCATCCTCCGCCGCCAGCTCGCGGTGCTCCCCACGCTCGAAGCCACCGAGGTGCTCGTCCACGCGCTGCACGCCACGAAAAACAACGCCGAGCTGCTCCTCACCGGCCTCCGGGGATGACGCCGAAGTTGCGACCGCAGATGACGCAGATTTCGCTGATTAAATATGGGACCGGCACTGGGTCTTCAGGGGATCCGCATCCAGTCTTGTCGGTTGTGTCTTTTTCCAAAAGTATCTGCGCCATCGGTGTCATCTGCGGTTCCTTTGCTCCGCGCCATCCCCGGTAAAAATCTGTGAACGCCCCGTCCCCACTCATCGACACTCCCGACGCGCTCGCTGGCATCCTCCCGCTGCTCGCGCCGCATGGCCGCATCCCCATCGACACCGAGGCGGACTCGCTGCACTGCTATTTTGAAAAGCTCTGCCTCATCCAGATCAGCGTGCCCGAGCGGGACCTGCTGATTGATCCGCTGGCGGCGATTGATCTCACGCTGCTCTTTCATGCGTTCGAGGGAAAGGAGTTGCTCATCCACGGCGCGGATTACGATCTGCGGCTGTTGCGGCGCGTGGGCTTTGCGGGGCCGTCGTCCGTTTTCGACACCATGCTCGCCGCGCGGCTCGCGGGGGTCACCGAGTTCAGCCTCGCCGCGCTCATTCTGAAATACTTCGGGGTCACGATCGCCAAAGCCTCGCAAAAGGCCAACTGGGCGCTACGTCCGCTGCCGCCGCAGATGAGCGACTACGCCGTGAAGGACACGCATTATCTTTTGGAAATCGCCACCATCCTCGAAGCCGATCTCGTCCGCTTGGGACGGACCGAGTGGCACCGGCAGGCATGCGAAAAAGCGATCGCCGCCTCGGCCATCACCAAAGAGCGCGACCCGGATGAAGTCTGGCGCATCTCCGGCAGCCACGAACTCCGGGGACGCTCGGGTGCCGTCCTCCGCGCGCTCTGGCATTGGCGCGATCAGGAGGCGCAGGCCGTGGACAAGCCGGCCTTCCACATCCTGCACAACGAACAACTCCTCGGCGCCGCTGCCGATTTCGATGCCGGCAAAGACGTGCGCTTTCACCATCTCCACGGCAGTCGGAAACAGCGTTTTTACGCCGCCGTCGATCAGGGACTCGCCGTCCCCGAGGCGGAGTGGCCGCGCCGCGAGCGCACCGTGCGGCCCCGGCCCACGCCGGACTTTGACCGGCGGCTGAAAGAGCTGCGGGCCTGCCGCGACAAGCACGCGCAGGATCTCCAGCTCGATCCCTCGCTCATTGCGCCGAAGACCGTCCTCGAAAATCTTGCGGCCAACAATCCGGACATCTTCGCGAAGATGATGCCGTGGCAGCGGGAACTGCTCGGGGTGTAAAGCCCCGCAGGATGAGGTCGCTGAGCCCGACCAGGTTACCCCCTTTACTCAGCCGGTGCGGCGGCCGGTTTGGCGGACCCTTGTAACGCCCGAAGCTGCTCCGCGCGCCGAAGTTCTTCCATCTGCTCAGCCGCCGACTTGGCATTTTTCCATGTTCCATCGCGGAGCGCGCGGGAGTAGGGGCCCGAGCCTTGGGAGGGCGAGTAGAGATCGCGGTGCGTGGTGTTTTGATCGTAGGCAAATCTGCGGGGGGCGGCATGCCACGCCGGAATTTCCTCACCCTCCGCCCACACCTTCCGCGTCCCTCCACGGGGATTCGTCCCTGGCCCATCCTCATAACGCGCGGTCTCTGGTGCATCCTGCCAGAGCGGCCGCCGAGTTCCCGTGGAGCAGGAGGTGAGGAAAATAGTGAGCGCGAGCAGCGGGAGGATGAGTTTCACGGCGCGGAGAAAACCAGCATCGCCGGGGGCTGTCAACCCCGCCATCTTGCGTGAAAAATGCCTTTGCCGAAAACAGCCTGCCCGCTAGTTTCCCCGCCCTTTTCCATGATCATCGTCACCAAACCCGAGGCCACCGAAGAACAGCTCCAGCACCTGCTCGACCGCATCAAGGAGGCGGGCCTCAAGGCCGAAGTCTCGCGCGGCGCGCTGCGCACCATCGTCGGCGTGATCGGTGCGGAGGACGTCATCCGCGAGATGCCGCTCGCGGCCATTCCCGGTGTGGAATCCGTGACGCCGGTGCTCAAGCCCTACAAACTCGTTGCCCGCGAATTTCGCGGTCAGACCGGCGTCGTCAAAATCGGCGACGTCGCCGTTGGCGGAAAAGAAATCGTCATCATGTCGGGCCCGTGCTCCGTCGAAAGCCGCGCGCAGATTGTCGGCATCGGCCGCGAGATTGCGAAAGCCGGCGCGCGCATCTTGCGCGGCGGTGCTTTCAAACCGCGCACCTCGCCGTACAGCTTCCAGGGACTCGGCGTGGACGGGCTGAAGCTGCTCGCCGAAGCCCGCGCGGAAACCGGCTTGCCCGTCATCACCGAAGTCATGGACCCACGCGACCTCGAGAGCATCGAGCAATACGCCGACTGCCTCCAGGTCGGCGCGCGCAACATGCAGAACTTCTCCCTTTTGAAAGAAGTGGGCCGCAGCAAGCTCCCCGTCATGCTCAAGCGCGGCATGAGCGCCACCATCAAGGACCTGCTGATGAGCGCCGAGTACATCCTTTCCGAAGGCAACTTCAACGTCCTGCTCTGCGAGCGCGGCATCCGCACCTTCGAGACTGCCACGCGCAACACCCTCGATCTCAATGCCGTCCCGGTACTCCAGGCCGAGACGCATCTGCCCATCGTCGTCGATCCCACGCACGGCATCGGCCTGCGCGAGCACGTCACCAGCATGGCGCTCGCCGCCGTCGCCTGCGGGGCGGACGCCATCATGTGCGAAGTCCACGACAGCCCCGAGAACGCGAAGAGCGACGGCGAGCAGGCGCTCCTGCCGCACGAGTTTGCCGATCTCGTGCAGCGGGTGAAAAAGGTCGCCGAGGCCGTCGGGCGGACGGTTTAGCGGACGAGCAGCAGCTTCGTGCCGGCGATGAGCAGCACGACGGCGAGACAGCGTTTGATGACCGCGGGCTGGAGGTGACGGCTGCCCCAGTACGATCCGACCGAACCGCCGACCACCGCCGCCGCCGCCAGCACCAGCGCGAACGCGGGGAACTGCCGCGTGCTGGCGACGTTGCCGAGCAAGCCCGCCGCCGAATTCACGAGGATGAACAGCGCGGAAACCGCCGCCGCCGTCTTCGTCCGCGCCCAGCGCAGATGCAGCAGCAGCGGCGTGAGAAAGATGCCGCCGCCCGTGCCGGTGAGCCCCGCGAGCAAGCCCAGCCCGGCTCCGAGCGAGACGGCCAGCGGTCGCGACGGTTCCTGCACGACTTCATCCGCCGAGGGCCGGACGAGAAAGCGCATCGCCGAGAAAAGCAGCACCACGCCGACCAGCATCTTGAAAGCGTGGGTCGGCAGATTCACGTAGCCGCCCACGAAAGCCAGCGGCACGGCCAGCACCGCGAACGGCCAGAACAGTCGCCACGAAAAATGCCCGGCCCGCCAGAACTGCCACGCGCCAATGCTGGCCACGAGGATGTTGAGCACCAGCGCCGTCGGCTTGATCACCGCGGGCGCGAGCGCAAATAGGGACATCACTGCGATGTAGCCCGAGGCTCCGGCATGGCCGACCGAAGAGTAGAGCAGCGCCACTAGCAGCACCGCGACGGCGAGCAACGGGAGGTGGTCAGGCATGCTTCACGGTCGAGCGCGGCCCGCTCGCGCGCGCCCGCGGTGCCAGAAAATTCCGGCTCCGGCGACGAGCAGCGACGGCAGCCAAATCCACCGCGCCTCGCTCGCCAGCACCGCGAGACCGCGCGGCGAAAAAAAGCCCGCGCCGATGGGCGAGACAGCGATCGGATTCCACGGGAAGAAATAGCGGGTGTTGTCGAATGGCGCGAAGAAGGCGACGCCGAGTCCGCCATCTGTGAGCGCGTCGAGCAGGCCGTGGGAAACCGTGGCGAGAAACAGAAAGAGCCCGATCGCGGGCCAGCGTTCGCGGTCGGCGGGTTTGGAAAATAGCGCGAGCGTGGCCAGCACCGCCCAGATGGCGGCGAAGAACAGCGAATGCGTGAAGCCGCGATGCCCGAGCGGATCGCCGTAGCGGATGCCGAGCCCGAACCCGAGCACGTCCAAATCCGGCACCATCGAGCAGACCGCCCCGTAGAAAATCGCGCGCCCCGGAATCGCCCGTCCGAACAGCGCGCCACCCGCCGCCGCCGCGAGCGCGTGGGACATGACGGTGGCCATCGCCGCAGTTGGCGTCCGCTACTTGCCGACGCAGTAGAGCGCCGCCGTGGTGCGGAGGAAAAGCTGGCCGCCGCTCACGACGATGCTCGCGCGGGTGCCTTCGGCGTCGCCCATCGGGATCGTGGCGAGCACTTTGAATTCATTGCCCGCGGTGCAAACCATGACGGTCCCTTTTTCGTTCACGATATAGATTTTGCCGTCGGCGACGGTCGGACTGCTGCGGATGACGGCGCGCTCGGGGAGTTCGCCGGACCACTTTTTCTCGCCGGTCTTCGGGTCGAGGCAGGTGAGCGTTTGGCCGTCGCCATCCAGCACGAAGAGGCGCTGGCCGTCGAAGGCGGGCGTGCAGACATCGGGCGTCTTGCGGTCCTCGCTTTTCCACGCGAGGCCGGTGGTGGTGACGTCGCCTTTGCCGTCGGTGCGAAAGGCGAGCATCGGCTCTTTTTTCGGCCCGCAGGCGATGGCGAGGCCGGCAGCGCTGACGGGCGAGGGGACGATGCGCATCCACTCGCCGTCCTTTGGATTCAGGCCGTAGCCGCGCCACAGTTCGACGCCGGTGGCGGGGTCGTGGCCGGTGAGGCAGTTGCCGCCGACGACGAGGAGCTGCGCTTTGCCATCCGCGCCGATACTCGGCACGGGGGTGGCGTAGCTTTCGAGCGATTCCATTTTCGCGGCGCTCGGGCGGACTTGTTTCCACAGCGTCTTGCCGGTGGCCGGGTCGAGCGCGAGCAGGTAGCTCTCGCGCTCGGGATCGCCGCCGGCGAGGCCGGGGTAGTCTTTCGGGGCGGGCGTGCGCTGGAGGACTTGCACGTAGAGTTTGCCGTCGAAAAGCAGCGGGCTGGAGCCGTAGAGCCACATGATGGCGAAGCGCCCGTAATCCGCGCCGAGGTTGCGCTGCCACTTGATGTTGCCCTCGAAATCGAGCGCCGCGAGGTCGCCGGTGCCGAAGAGCGCGAAGACGGTCTTGCCGTCGGTCACGGGCGAGGGCGAGGCCATGTTGCCCTTGCCCTTGATGTCGCCGGTGGCGAGCTGCTTCTGCCAGCGCACCTTGCCGTCCTTCCGGTCGAGGCAGAGCAGGTGCAGATTTTTCTGCGCGTCCGGGCTGGTGAGAAAAATGGAGTCGCCCCACACGGCGGGCGTGGCTCCGCTCGGGCCGGGCAGGGGAGCGGTCCATTTCACGGTTTCTTTCGTCCAGGTCTCGGGGAGATTTTTCTCCGGCGAGGAGCCGTTGAACGCGGGGCCGCGCCATTGCGGCCAGTTTTCGGCGTGGGCGGCGAGAGTGAGGCCGAGGGTGGCGAGGGTGAGAGAAAGGAGGCGCATGGTGGCAGGTTGGGTTGGTTCGCGGGTATGACCTGCCAGAACGCTTTTTCGTTGGCAATTCATGCCGCAAAAATTTTCCCAACTACCGCCGCTTGCGCGCGCCGAAGCTGTAGCCCTTCGCCGTGCGCACGCCTTTGCCGACGCCGCCCTGCGGGATGGCGTCCTCGTTGAAAAGCGCGGTGAAGAGGTAGTCGAAACCGTCCAGCTTCAGCCGCTTGATTTTCGTGCCGATGAACCGCTCGATCGAGCGCACTTGGTCCACTTCCTCCGCCGTGAAAATGGTCACGGCATCGCCCACCTGCAGCGCGCGCCCGGTGCGGCCGATGCGGTGGACGTAATCCTCCGGGTGCTGCGGCACGTCGTAGTTCACGACGTGCGAGACGCCCGCGATGTCCAGCCCGCGCGCCGCGATGTCGGTGGCGACCATGACCTCGTATTTGCCGCTCTTGAAGCCGGCGAGCGCGTCCTCGCGTTCGCTTTGCGTGCGGTTCGAGTGCAGCACCGCGACGGAGTGTTTCAGGTCTTTGAGCTGATGCGCCACGCGGTCGGCCATCACTTTCGTGCTCGTGAAGATGATCGCGCTGTCGAATTTCGTGTGCTCCAGCAAGGCGATGAGCAGGTCGAATTTCTGGTCCTTGGCCACCGGGTAGAGCGCGTGCGTAACGGTCTCGGCGGGCGAGCGGCGCTGGCCGATCTCGACCTGCTCGGGATCGGTGAGCAGCCACTTGGTCATCGTCTCCAGCTCGGGCGGGAGGGTGGCGGAGAAAAAGAGCGTCTGCCGCTGCTTCGGCAGCCGGTCCACGATGCGGCGGACCTGCGGGAGAAAGCCCATGTCGAGCATCCGGTCCACCTCGTCGAGCACCAGATACTGGATGTCGTTGAGCTTGGCCGTGCCGTCTTCGAGGAAGTCGAGCAGCCGGCCGGGCGTCGCCACCAGCACGTCCACGCCCTTTTCCAAAAACTCGCGCTGCTTCCCGTAGCCCACGCCGCCATAGACCAGCCCCACGGTCAGATCCATGAACCGCGCAAAATCCCGGAACGCCGTCTCCACCTGTGCCGCCAGCTCGCGGGTCGGTTCGAGGATCAGCGCGCGCATTTTGCCGTGGCTTCCCAGCTTCGTGAGAATGGGCAGTCCGAACGCGGCGGTCTTGCCGGTGCCGGTCTGCGCCGAGCCCATCATGTCGCGCCCGGCGAGAATGATCGGAAAGGCGCGCAACTGGATGGGCGTCGGGTCCGTGTAGCCCATGCTCTCCACACCGCGGACGACTGCTTCATGTAAACCAAAATCCTTAAATGACATCGGCGGACGCTAGGGACCGCGGGAAGCACCGGCAATGATTTGTTTTTGCGGGCCGCACAGAGGGACGGGCGTTTCCCGGAAGCTCCCGCAATAGTGGTTGCACGCGTCCTGCTTTCCACCTATCAGTCCGCGCTTCCGACCCGCCCCGAATCACTCAACCATGTTCAAAAACATCCCCTTCCACCGCGTCAACTGGATTACCAGTTCGTTCCTGATCGGCACCCTCTTTCTCTCGCTCACCGCCGTACCGCTCTACATCTGGAACTTCGGCCTCGACTGGTTCCAGTGCGCGCTCTTCTTCGTGATGCTCTGCGCGTGCGGTTTCTCCATCACCTTGGGCTATCACCGGATGTTCTCGCATCTCGCCTTTCGCGGGCACTGGTCGGTGCGGCTGTTCACCCTGATTTTCGGCGCGGGCGCGTTTGAAAATTCGGCGCTGATGTGGTCCTGCGAGCACCGCACGCATCACAAGTTTGTGGATCACGACGACGACCCCTACGACATCAACAAGGGTCTCTTTCACGCGCACGTCGGCTGGCTCATGTTCAAACTCCGCCCGGAGCTGACCTATGAAAACGTGGCCGATCTCCAGAAGGACAAGCTGGTCATGTGGCAGCATCGCCACACCCAGAAGCTCGCCGTCTTGGTCGCTTTTATTCTGCCTGCGATCCTCGGTTACGCGTGGGGCGGATGGTCGGCGGCGCTCGGGGCGTTCCTCATCGCCGGCGTGGCGCGGGTGGTCTTCCTCCAGCACTGCACCTTTTGCATCAATTCCCTCTGCCACTGGATCGGCAAGCGCCCCTACTCCTCGCGCTGCTCGGCGCGGGATTCGTGGATCACGGCGATCGTTACCTTCGGCGAGGGCTACCACAACTATCACCACGAGTTTCAGCACGACTACCGCAACGGCGTGAAGCCCTGGCAGTTTGACCCCACGAAATGGATCATCTGGACGCTGAATCTGGTCGGTCTCGCCGACAATCTGCGCCGCGTGCCGTCGGAGAAAATCCTGCTCGCCGAACTCGGCGAGGCCCAGCGCTGCATGGAGTCGAAGCTCGAATGTCCGCACCTGACCGAAGCCGCCCGCGCTTACTTCACCCGCTACTGCGTGCGCATTCAGGCGACGGCCACGGAATGGGCTCAGCTCAAGGCCGCGCAAATGGAGATCACCCGCGAGATGATGGGTGAGCTGCGCGAGGAGGTCCAGCGGGCCATCGAAAGCCTGAAGCTGCGCGACCACGAACTGGCGCGCGTCGCTACCGAGGGGTAGCCGGTCGGGGCCGCGCCGCGCTCCGCTCTGCTCATGGGCTCCCGCCCTTCCCTGGTCGTCCGCTGGCTGGAGCCGCTGGTCTCCGGGCTGTGGATTTTCTTTCTCGTCTGGACGGCGTGGATCGCCTGCGTCTGGACCTTTGCCATCGGCGACGCCGCGCTGGCGACCGGCATCGGCAACCGCGATCTCCGCGCCGTGCTCTCGTGGCTGATCGGCGTCGGCGACATCGCGTGGATCGTCCTCGCCGCCGCCAATATCCATCTCTGGCTGGCCGAAACGGAAGGGCTCGCCACCGCGCGCCGCTGGGCGCTCATCGGCGGCGGCGGCGTGGCCGCGCTGGCCGCGGTCAGTGCGTTCACGGGATTTCCGCTGGGGGCGATTCATTACTCCACGCAGCTCGGGATGAAATTTGGCCCCGTGCCCGTCGGCCTGCCCCTGCTGTGGTATGCCCTCATCCTCGGGGCGCGGCAGACCGTGCTCCGCTGCTCGCCGGGCGCGCGGCCGTGGCCGCTCGCCCTCGGCACCGGCGCACTCGCGCTGCTCGCGGATGTGAATCTGGAACCCGCCGCCACGAAGCTCCGCGCCTTCTGGTTCTGGAGCGCGGCCGACCCGGCGCAGCCGCCGGTCTTCACCCCGGCGTGGACAAACTACGCCGCGTGGTTCCTCGCCGCCAGCGTGCTCACTTTCCTCCTCCGCGAAGACCGCGTCGCGACGAAGAAGCCGCGCCACGCCCTCCGCCCCGTGGCCATTTTCATCGTGCTCAACGCCGTCTTCCTCGCCGCCAATCTCGGGCGGATTTGGCGGCGCTAGGAATTCCCCAACCGCGGCTTCTGACCTATTCGAGCCGCTTGAGGATCGCCGTTTCCACGGCGTTGATGCGTTCTTCGAGGCTGCCGTCAATCTTCCGCATCTTGTTGTAGAGCGCCTTGTTGTAGGCGCGCTGCGCGTCCTTGCCTTCCTGGTCGAAAACCGCGCTGTCCGCCTTGGTCTTGAGTTCGGTCACTTCGGGATCCGCTGCGGCCTCTGCCTTCACTTTGTCGAAAAGGAACTTCTCCTTCGCATCGGGATCGGCATCCGCCGGCGGCTCGACGCCGGCCTGCGCTGCCGTGGATGGCGCGGTCTTGCCTTTGCGACTCTTCGCCGTTTTGGGCGCGACGGGAGCCGGTGCCGGTGCGGCTGCCGGGTCGGCTCCATCGCCCACTGCGGGAGCAACTCCCGGAGCGGTGTCCGCCGCCGCGACTGTCGCCGGTGCCGGCTCCGCGCCCTCGGCTGCGGCCGCGGGCTTCCGGGGCTTGGCTTTCGCGGTCTTCACCGAGGTCTTCGGCACTTTTTTCGCGACGGCCTTTGCCGCCGGTGCGCTGGGCGGGGCCGTATCCGGCGTCGGTGCGGGTCCGTCTTTCGGCGGAAAAAGCACCTGCCGTCCGCGTCGGGAACCAAAGAGTTTCTTCAAAATTCCCGGCGACTCTGCCGCGGGTTGGGCGCTGGGCTGCGGCGGGGCCGCCGCGGTTTTGGCCGCAGCCGGTTTCGGTGCGGACGGTGCGTCCTGCGCGAGCGCGGTGACGCAGACGGAGACGATGGCGGCGAAGACAGGCAGGGATTTTTTCATTAGTCGGTTGGGTTGAAGGGCGGGAGAATGGCCGATTCGTAAAATCCTGTCGAGCCCAACCACACGTCCGCACCGAATTCTCGACAAACCCGCGCCCGCGCCCGTTAATTCCGCCCACCGCAACCCTCTTCCTCGTCCTTTCGTGAACCCAAACTCTCCCGCCTCCGCCGTGCCTCGCACCTGGGCGGAGATCAACCTCGGCGCGCTCCGGCACAACGTCGCCGCGGTGCGCGCGCACCTCGGCGCGGGCGTGCGGATCATGGCTGTGGTGAAAGCGAACGCGTATGGCCACGGCGTCGGTCCCGTGGTGCGGGCGGTCGCGGGCCAGGTGGAAATGCTCGGCGTGGCGAATCTGCGCGAGGCCACGGAAGTGCGGGCGCACGTCGCGGACGTGCCCGTTTTCATTCTCGGCCCGGCCCTGCCCGACGAGCGCGCGGGGGTCGTCGCGCAGCGTTTCGTTCCGGCGATTTGCTCGCTCGAAGAAGCCCGCGCCTACTCCGCGCTCGCCGGTGCGGAGCCGCTCGCGGTCCATTTGAAAATCGATACCGGCATGGGCCGCGTTGGGATTTGGGAAAGCGAAGCGGTCGCCGTCGCGCGCGAGATTCTCGCGCTGCCGGGCCTGCGCGTCACCGGCCTCGCCTCGCATCTGCCGGTCGCGGATGAGGACGACGCCTTCACGCGCGCACAACTCGCGCACTTCCACCGCACCGTCGGCGAACTCCGCGCGCTCGGCCTCGCGCAGCCCGTGGTCCATGTGGAAAACAGCGCCGGCATCATCGGCTTTCCCGCGCAGGCGGAAGACATGGTGCGCGCCGGGCTGATGCTCTACGGCAGCGCGCCGCGGCCCGAGTTTCAGCCGCGGCTGCGCCCCGTGATGACGTGGAAAACGCGCCTCACCCTGCTGCGCACCGCGCCGGCCGGCCACGGCATCAGTTACGGACGCACTTTCAAAACCACGCAACCCACGCGCGTCGCCACGCTCGCCGTGGGTTTCGCCGACGGCTACCAGCGCCACCTCTCCGGGCGCGGCGCGGAAGTGCTCATCCGCGGCCGGCGCTGTCCCGTGCTGGGCCGCGTGACGATGGACCAGATCGTCGCCGACGTGACCGCGCTGCCCGATTTGCCGCTCGGCGAGGAAGTCGTCCTCCTCGGGCGGCAGGGCGCGGAGGAAATCCTCGCCGCCGAACTCGCCACCAAAGCCGGCACCATCGCCTGGGAGATTTTCACCGGCGTCGGCCCGCGCGTGGATCGAGTGTATTTGTGATTTCAGATTTCAGATTTCAGATTGAAAGTGTCGCGCGCTCGTGGGCTGCCCCGCGCGCTCTGATCCAATCTGAAATCAAAAATCTGAAATCCACCCGTGCTCCAAATCGTCTTCAATGAAATCAGCGCCGGCGAGATGGCCGCGCTGCCCAAGGAAATGCAGCTCGACCTGCTCGCGGAGTTTCATTTTCTCCCAGAGGAACTCGACACGCTGGACACGGAAAAATTCGGCGTCGTGGAGCGCGACGGAAAGCGGCTCTTCCGTTACCGGGCCAAGGACTGGCGCATCTATTTCGCGCGGAGCGGGGAGGGGATCACCGTGCATCGCGTGCTCCACAAAAACACCATCCGCGATTTCCTTTTCCGCACCAAACTGCCCATGACCGAGGACGACCAGCTCGGGCAGAAGGAAGGTTTTTGGAAGCTCATCGAGGAGGCCGAAAAAACGCGGAAGGCGCGA
>Ga0163144_10005913_pt1 | contig 27132 bp, 30 predicted proteins | sample OliLak19BULKMAT1_FD_123175 | JGI IMG/M metagenome (GOLD analysis project Ga0163144, IMG submission 123175) | Freshwater microbial mat bacterial communities from Lake Vanda, McMurdo Dry Valleys, Antarctica - Oligotrophic Lake LV.19.BULKMAT1 | ecosystem: Environmental > Aquatic > Freshwater >...
TGGGCGGCTCTCACCCCACTACCCTAAAGAGGTTTGGTCGCAGTCTCGTTCGCTTCGCTAACTCGCTTTGCGACCAAACTTTTCTCTTTTAGAGAAAAGTAGGGGTTCTCCCGCCGACCGTTGATAGACATCGCCTTGCTCGACAAGGAGCTTGGACCCGCATCCGCCGCCGCCGAACTTATCTGCGGTGCATTTGCTTTCGATCGCCCAATCCTTTTGGACCCTGCCCTTGCTTAGCGTTTTCATCGAAAATCCTCATCGAGCGCCAGTACCAACAAAAAGACAAACGTAAAGATTATGCCGTAGATGTAGGCAATAGCTGGGGTATAGACCAAGCGCCTTGTCTCTCTTCGCTGCTGTAGCGTCTCTCTTCTTCACCCGCACATCCGCTTTCCGATATGGACCGTAGTCAAACCGGCCTGATCGCAAAATGTCTTGGCCTTCTGATCGCCAAGCGCCTTGGCGATCTCTGCCAGAATGGGAGAATCGATTTGAGGCAAGATTACAGTGCCGTCAGGCATGATTGTAATGACCGCCTCATCGTCGTTTAATGTACGCTTATTCTGATCTTGATCTGACCGCTCTTCGCTTCGCATGTTTTTAGCTTATGTCCATAGTTCTTCGCGATGGCCTTCAACACTGCGCGCTTGGCGTAATGCTGATCTAGTTCGCCTGTACCGCCTTTGGCCTTAGCAAGAACCTTCTTGCCTACCGCGGAGTTCTTGACGTATTCCGACATTCCGATGGTATAGGTTCCGTCGTCATTCTTGGTAAATCCGACAGAGCCGGTCCCTGTTTTGACGGTAATGCCTTCCTTCTGGCCGATGTCAGCATTCGCGATGTTAACGACCATGTCGGCCGGCGGAACTCCGAGGTCCCCGAGGGCCTCCTTAAGCGTCTCCGCGCACGTATAAGCTGTTTCTGCTACAATATATTTGCTCATTTTAATCTCCCATAAATCGGACGAAGTTGTTGAACTTCTCCCGAAGAAAATCCCGGTGGTACTTCCAGCCTGACTTTGTCAAAAAGCCCCAGTCGCGGCGACTTTTGCCAGCGATAAAGAGCGTCCAAACCGGCTTTTCTATATCCAGTCTGTGAAGGTCATCTGCCTTGTGGCGAATGATACTCCAGCGGGGCCAAAGGATCTTCTTGGTCTCGCCGGCCTGCCAATTCCCGAACTCCTTGACTGGGACCTCCTCCGAATATCCGCCCGAGAGCAGGATCGTAGTAAAGTCCCAAGGATGATCGTGTAGTTCCGGATCTTCGTCGGACCTGAGAATCTCATGGACGTAGACTCGCAGCCATTCATTCTTGATAAGATGGTAGCGCCGCATGTACGGAGTCCCGTCCTTGCCGATGATGGTCTGAATATCATCGCAATGCCTTCTCAAGTAATCCGCCCAGAAACCCATTTTATCCTCCGACTTTGTTCGCCTGACCAATCGACTGATTCTTCTGGTAAAACTCCGCCTTCTTCTTGGATGTCTTCTCGCGGCCGATTACCTTCAAGTACTCGCCAAGTGCCTTTTCGCAGCCCTTGCCGTCGAATCCCTCTCCGTCGATGATCACGGTGCCGTCATCATTGATTGTTATCTCGATCTCTGGCATTTGAAACCTCTTCTTTCTTTCCTGTTAAAATAAGATTAGCTACGAACTCATGCATAGCTTTGTTCTTGTCAACATCTTCCGCCCTCAAGGACAACTGGAGTGCGTACATTCTCATAAGTCCATCATACGCCCACCCCGGAGGGTTTCCCGACTTGCGCAGGCTATCACACGGATAGAACATGGATTTGGGATTGGCAAAGAAAGGGACAGACTCGCCCTTGCGGCGGCAGTAATGGCCCCACTTATCGTCATCAATGGTTTCGTACTTGGATTCTTCCTCATCAGATGCTTGCCATTTCTTCAATTCAGTCACATCATTTTTTATTGCTTCAAAGTTACAGTTACCCGACTGAGCAATCGCCAAACGTGTAATCCAGTCCTGTAGGAAACCGCAGATCTTGATTGGCGGCTCGCCACGGTCCAGAAGACGCTGTAGATACTCATGGGCCTCCTCTGCATTATGATTCAGAATGTATTCGCCCAAATCCTTGACGTCAGTGCGATTAGGCGAAGAAGCCCCCATCGATACGACCCTGCCGGAGATGATCTTGTCCGGCGCAAACCATTGCAGTTTGATCAGTTCATTCTGGATCTTAGCTGGACTGAAATCGGTAATGTCAGCCAGCATCATGCAGGCTTGCTTATCGATGGTCAGCTTGAGTTTTGACGCCTGAACAACGATCCAGTCGATCGCGTTGGTCTTGTTTAACTCGAACGCTTCCTCGGCCTTGGTCTTCTCCATGGCCTTGACGCCTTTATAGAGGATCGTACCGCGATCAGGCCGAGCAATGATCATCATGCAGACGTTGGGCGGGATCTTTTCGAATACCTTGATCAGTTTCGCATGGAATTCCGCGGACGACTTCTTGAGCGGAGCGCCGTAGCAATAGACGACGCGACCGGGATCAAAAACGGGAGGAAGACAAAGCAGAGAGACTAGATTTTTGTAGGCTTCTCCGGCATTTTCGTGCGTATCATCACAGAAGCGAACCCAGTCGCATTCGCCGAATTTCTTACGCGCCGCGGCAAGGTTGCTTTTTACCTGCCACGGATCGGTATCATCCATCCAATAAACTTTGTATTGAAACACGTTTCCCCCGAGAAGAGAGGCCGGGTAACTCCCGGCCCCAAGGCTTATTCTTCTGTAAACGGAGCAAAGTATGTCATGAGGTTGTCTGAGAGAATCATGCAGGTCAGAGACTTCTGGCCGGAGAACTTCCACTCGATCTCATCGGCTTCTGCATTGCTGACAGCAAGGAGAAGATGCCGGCTGGAAACGAGCAGGTTGATCGGCTCTCCACTGACAGCAGAAAATGGGATAGTAATTCCCTTCGCCCGTACCTTGCCGTCTTCGACTTTGGAGAAGACGAGAGTTCCCTTTTTTGTATCAACAGCAACGGTTGTTCGCGGATCTGTAAAGATGTCCATTCTGGAGCAGATTGGCTTGAATTGCTGAGTCTTGAGCTTCAAGCTGCTGATAAAGTCCAAGTTCTTGATCATCTTGTCGAATTTTGCGAACGGCTCGGGCGAACAAGTTGTCTTGATCATGATCTTGCCAAGACTTCTCTCTCCGTAGAGAAACTCCTGATGGCAGACGCAGCTTCCGGGCGTCCCTTTGTGATGGACGATGGTCAAGTCCAGTTCCGGCGATGAGACATTTGTTACGAGCATTGTCTGTTCGTGCGGGATCGTCATCGAGAATTCGCCCGACATCTCTTTGCAGAGCGCGCGAACCCACGCCAGATGGATTCCGGTAGTCGCAATGATCTCGTACCGATTTCCAGTAGTTCTTATCAAAACATTTCGGAAACGAGCATCGAGGTTGTCCTTGCCGACAGCCATACCGACCTGCAAGATAAATTTGCTGAATTCCTGCGCGTTGACCTTGAAATGGTCGTCACCCTTGAGTTCAATGGTTGGATTGGTTGGAACAGGGATGGACGCAAGATCGAGGACGGGGAAGCTCCATGACTCACCGCCGGGGAATAGGACTTCCATACTTCCGAGAAGCGAGATCGCTGTCTGAGACGGGTCTTGGGCCTTGATGACATCCTTCTTGGCGTCGAAATTGATGACGATCTGATCAATGACGGTACTTCGAGAAAGAAGCTCATAGAGTGGTTCTCCGTTGATAACGAAGACTCCATCTTCTTCGATGGTCAAGAGATCCCCGTCGCCATCAATTTCGATCTTAACTGTAACCTCCTGACGGTTGACGATCGCCGTCAGAAGGTTTTTCTTCTTATCGAGTTTCAGTACGAGGTACTGACCAATGTCCTGCGGATTCGTAGTCTTGACGAAGGCCGGAGCAATACGCGATACGATTTCAGTGAACAGATTTTTATGAATTTTGAACAGCATGATTCAATTTCTCCCGGTTATCCATCTTCGCTGTCGGCGTCATTCCCATCCCCAGACCTTCCACGCCGCCTTTGCAACTCTTCTTCAATCTCAAGCGCCTTCTTCTTGATCCTGCATAGCGCATTGTCGATGACCTTCGGCTTTACGCGGTTCTTGCCGCGTCGCTGCTTGTTCATCGCCTTCACTATATCAAGGTACGACATGTTTTGCAAGTAGCACTCAAGAACGCACTTCTCAAGAGGAGTTAACTTGCCTTCGAGGCTTGCTTTCTGGCGCGCAAAAAATTCAGCCCTCGAAAAACTATCAGATACACTCTCTTCTCCGGTATCCGGATGCCAAGAGACTGACCCGCGAGTATCTTCATCATCGTCGCTCGACGCAGCGTCGAGAGAAACTGATTTGTTCAATGCTTTGTTCTTGTTGTTATGCGATGATTTCAAGACGGTTATGATATGCCGTCTGATGCATAACTTGGCGAAGCTGAGAAAAGCCCCTTTCTCTTCCTTGTAGTCAGGAATTGCTTTAGTACTAAGGGCAAACAGGCCCTCTTGGTAAACGTCGCTGCTGTCGGTTCCGGCAATCCGAAATTTCTTGATCGATAGATGCTGCAAGTAAGTATGCAGCGCCTTGGCGATCTCTTCGAATGCCTCGTCGTCCTTCTCAGCCTTGAACTTCTTTACCCATTCAACTATCTTGTCTTGCTCTTGCTTCTGCGGCACGGACAATCGTCCCATATAAGGTGAGCCATCGGTCGCATCATAAATTTTCTCTCAACTTTTCTGTAATTAACAAAGCAGCGTTTGCAGATCTTTAGGCTGCTCCTCCTTTCTCGTGTAGGTTCTTGTAAGACTTAAGGTTATAATACAACTTAGTGAAGGCAATGTTCACTAAAAATTGTGGTTGCATGCGATAAACAACGGAAATTGAGTACTCGTTCAAGTACGAAATCCATTGCAGGATCATAGGGCGGAAGTGGGTCTTTCCGACCAATTCGATCAATTTGTCTCTTACTTTCGTCAAAGCCTGTAATTCGTCCGGAGTATAGCCGGTTCGTTCGATGTCGTAGCCCGTTACGCCTAAGAAGATCAGGTCATGACAGAATGTAGCAACATGGGAGAAAAAGTCCTCTGGTGGTACGCCAACAGAGATGGCTTCGGAACTGGACGTCAAGCCTCCAAGAAGGTTCCCATTTGCAACCGCCTCAATGAAGTTAGCGACGGTTTGCCGACTGGTTGTTCCTAAAAGGGTTGAGACCAGCTTACCTGTAATTCTTTCCTGACTCTGGCGCAGCTTCTCCATCTTGGAGATCGAAGTTCTTAAGGAACCGCGCCCAACGCTGGCTATCATACGGATAGCGTCATCCTCAATGTCGATCTTTTCTGCCGAAGCGATGAACCGTAACTGCTTAACTACGTCTTCCATGCTCAGGCTTCGGAACTCGAAGCAGACGCAGCGGCTTTGAATGGTTTCGATTACTTTGCGTTTCTCTGTAGTGCAAAGGACGAACATAGCATGACTCGGCGGCTCTTCGATGAGCTTAAGCAGCGCGTTCCATGCTTCGGGAGTCAACTGATGACACTCGTCGATGATGTAGATCTTACGCCTCATCTCCATGGGAACGTTGTACGCCTTCTCCCTGAGAGCCTTGATTTCATCGATGCCGCGGTTACTGGCGGCATCCATCTCGTATACGTCAATGTTTGTCCGGCCGGAGATAATGGCAAGCGCTACTGGATCGTCTGCCGCATACTCTACCTTTGGTCCGTCCGTACAATTGACCATTGCCGCCAAAATTCTGGCGCAGGTCGTCTTGCCTGTCCCTGCCGGCCCGGTAAAGAGGAGCGAATGCGGAATGTCCCCACTCTGTACCATCATGGCCAGCGGCTTCTTCACCTGCTCCTGTCCTGCGACAGAGGCGAGGCTGTGTGGTCTGTATTTGTTGTAGAGGTTCATGCTATTTCATCGCGATCCTGAAGGATTCCTCTAACGCTGTTTTGACTTTTACTTCCAGCGTAGCGGGCGTATCAGTCAACCCGTTCACTACAGTATAGTCATGCCGCACGGTGCTGTCCATAGCTTTCTCGCTAGAATGTCCATCATTTTTCGCGAATTCATCGCCGCGTTGAGGACCGTCGACCTTCCAAACCGTACCTCCCATCTCACGGATCGAGTCGATCTCGTTCTGGTAGCGGCAATCGGTAATGAAGAACCAGCCGGCCGGCGTATTACTCGCCCGGCGCTTCATGGCGTTGACCCAGAGATTCTGATCCCAGATCTCCCGGTTCAACTCTGTACCGAAGATCTGCATGGCATGCCGGATCGTTACCGGGCCTGAAGTCTTGCCAAACTTCTCCTGCAACCAGACAGGCATCTTCTCCCAGAGGTACTGGGTAGGAGCATTCTTGTCGTTGTCGGTGCCGTAGATCTTCTGTCTGTCCAATCCGCAGATGTCGATGAGGAATTCTTTCATCGGCTCCGCAAAGGCAGCGAATTCTATTGTTCCAGCATTGTCCTTGAAGCCTCGCTTGTCGTTCATCGCGACAATATCAGCGAATGTCCTTTCGATGATCTTCTTCGCAATGTCTGCGACGAAGTTCTTGCCGACTCCCTTTTTTCCCGTGAACCCAAGAATCTTCTTCATTTTGCCCCCAAGGCCGCGTAGGCGGCTGTCCAATCCTTAAAATGCCGGATGCGCGCGTCATAACAAAAGACGTTGGTTCTCCGGCCGACAATCCAAATGTTCGAAGAGCCTTCTGTCTCGTACATTAGATCAACCCGGTACTTGCATGAAAATGTCCCCAAACAGTAACCCATCTCCGCGTAAACCCCGCCTTTGCACCCAGTCAAATCGAGGGTCATATCGAAGATAGCCAAGTCTGCGCTATCCAAGTCCAAAAGGTCGACTTGTGCGCAACGACTTGAATAGGCGGCCCAAGCCTCGCTGTCTTCGAATGGAGGACGATCCGGGCTGGAGTCAATCCAACGCGAAACAACCAAATGATCAGTTTCGGAGTGGATCTTGGTCCTGACTTCCCTGAAATGTTTTTGCGCTTCGAAACGACTCGCAAGATAGATCTTCATTTTGGCTTAACCTTGTATGTATGGCTCCAGTCTTCAGGATGCTCGATCGCGTAATCGACCATCTCCCGAACCAATTCGAGAAAAGCGATCTTTGGCTTCCATCCAAGCTGGCGCTGTGCTTTACTGCAATCACCGAGCAGAAAATCAACCTCTGTCGGCCTGTAAAATTGCGGATCGATCTTGACGAATTCCTCGTAGTCCTCTCCGATACGTTCGAAGGCTAACTCGCAAAACTCACGCACGCTGTACGCTGTGCCTGTAGCGATGACGTAATCGTCAGGCTTGTCCTGCTGAAGCATCATCCACATTGCTTCAACGAAATCCTTGGCGTGCCCCCAGTCGCGCTGTGCGTCAAGATTGCCCAGTCTCAATTCAGTCGCCTGCTTCAAATGGATTGCCGCGACGCCCTGAGCTATCTTTTGCGTTACGAACTCCGCGCCGCGGCGCGGAGATTCATGATTAAACAAAATGCCGTTGCACCCAAATACCGGATTCTTTTCCCGTTCCCGATAATTGATGGTCATCCAATAGGCGTACATCTTGGCTACGCCATACGGGCTTCTGGGGTGAAATAAGGAGTTCTCGTTCTGCGGCGGCTTAGAAAGTCCAAACATCTCCGAGGACGACGCTTGATAGAACTTTGCGTGCGGGACTTCCTTCGAAATGGCTTCTAGGATTCTAGTTACGCCCAACCCAGTGATCTCGCCTGTAATCTCTGGCTGAGCAAACGATGTCGCAACAAAGCTCTGAGCCGCAAGATTATAAACTTCTTCCGGCTTCGACTTGCGCATTGCTTCGATCAAGGACGACATGTCTCCAAGATCACCGTCAATAAACTCTATGTCCCCAAGCAGGTGCTTAATCCTGCCGGTAGAGACGACCGAGGTTCTTCGTTTCAGGCCGTATACCTTGTAGCCTTTGCCGAGGAGAAACTCGGCTAGATACGACCCGTCTTGGCCGGTAATTCCGGTTATGAGAGCGTGCTTTTGCATTTAGACTCCGTTTATATTTGTATCAATATTTGTTTTGATTGGATCAGGAGCAAGAATATCTACATCAGCGTCGGGAGGTCCGCCGCTTCCGAAAAGCTGCTTTTCTTCCAGAAGGTCAGGGAGATTTGGATTCTTCATATAGTCGGTTCCGAACGCCTTGACCAAACAGTAACAGTCTTTCAAGTCTTCGGGATTGACCTTGCCGTCGCACTCGTCAGGGATGCGCTTCAACAGCTTGAACAACATGGCCGCGCGCAGACGCTTGTCGTACAGGTCCCAAGTAGTTTTGTAGAACTGGATGCAGTACTTCTTCTTCGACCAGAGAGCCTCAGGCTCACGGATTCCACCAATTTTTGCATCCCAACTTTGAGTTGCAGGCTTGTCCTTGCCGGTAATGGCAGCGCAACCGATGCTGCTTTGATCGATATGTCCGAATAGCTCGGGATACTTCTCGCAGAGTTGAGAAACCATATCCTCTGTTTCTTTCATCAATTCCCAAATAGGGGCGTCCTGTGGCATTCTATAATCCTCCTAAGTGCCGACCTGCACCAATTATACAGGCTCGACCTTAGGTGGACAGTTTGGATCAGCACCGAAACGGTACTTCTCAAGATCGTCGCTGACAATGCCTGTCTCAAAAAGAAATTTCGAGGCGAAAGTAAGGATAGGGTCCTTGGCTCTAACATCCAATTTCCATATGGAGAAGAGCAAGGTAAGGTGTTTTCTAGCGCGAGTCATGCCAACATAGAGAAGCCGGCGCTCTTCCTCAACTGCCTGATCGTACTCAAGACCTTCCTCACATTCCTCGGCAAGCCGCGCATGAGGCAGAAGGTTTGCCAAGCAATGAGACACATAGACGACATCAAACTCAAGACCTTTGCAGCCATGGAGCGTCATCAGCTTGACAACATTATCGTCATCGTCCGTATCCTCACTCGCCAAGGCCAAGTTCTGAAGATATCCGGACAGGGAGTTCTTTGGCGCATTGCAATACTCGTTTACATCAATCGCAAGTTCCGCCAAATTTGCGCATCTATCATTAGTAATCGAACTATCGGCCTTTAGTCTGCCCATTAACGCAGTACTGTTTGCGATTTGAAGTACCCCGTCTCCGGGCGCGACAGATCGGCTCTTATCCATTGCGTCTATGAACGGAGCCAACTTCTTTCCTGTAGCACTGCCAGCGGCGGCAAATGCCGTAGCTGACTGCATGATTGTAGTGGACGTCGCCAAGGCCGTATCCGCAATGGCTGAAAAGGTCTTCTCTCCGACGCCTTTGCAACATTCCTCGCAAGCAGTCTCGAACGCCATGCGGTCGTTGCCATTACACATTAGCTTCATAATTGCTAAGGCCGTCTTACATTCTTTCCGGTCCCAGAAAGACAAGCCGCCGATAACCTTGTACTTTATGCATTCGCGCCTCAAGGCTGTTTCTAAAACGCGGGAGGCGTAGTTGGTCCGATACAGCACCGCGATCTCTTTTGGCTTTATACCAGCAAAAATTCGTTTCTTGATGTCCTTGGCGATTATCGTCGCCATGTCGTGGTCTGTCTCTCCGGCCAGAATCCGCGGATCTTCCCCGTTGGCATTGTCCGTAACGAGCTTGGTGCCCTTGCGAAGAAGATTCTTCTCGATCAAATTCTGGCTGTACTTCAAGATCGCCGGAGTCGAGCGATAATTCTTTTCCAGCATCAAGACTTTGCAGTTCGCAAAATCTTTTTCAAACTTCAAGATGTTCTCCGGATTGGCATTCCGGAATTTATAAATGCTCTGGTCGAGATCTCCGACCATAAGTACATTGCAGTGGCCCAAGCCTAAATGCTTGATCAGTTCGTACTGGGCAATGTTCGTATCTTGAACCTCGTCGACCGAGATGTACCGGAAGCGCGCCCTGTATTTATCCCGAACCGCAGGATTCTGGTCGAAAATCTTGATGGTCTCAGACAGAAGTCCGGTAAAGTCGACCGCATTGGACTTGCGCAATTGTTCAAAGTACTCGTTTGCCGCCCTCAATTGATTGCCGGAAAGATCATACTTTTCCGCAGCAGCGATTTCCGTCATGCAGGCGTTGCGTTTGCCCTCGATGAAGCCCATGACCTGATGCATGTAGGTATCGCTGATCTTGAACTTCGGCCCGTGCTCTTCTTCGATCTTGCGGATGCAAGTCTTGAGCAACCGTTCCTGATCGTCGGAGTCATAGATCGTATAGTTCTTGTCTAGTCCGATCAGGTCGCAGTTGGCCCTGATCAGCTTTGAACAAAGCGAATGGAATGTCGAAATGATCATCGTCGACGCGCGCTGGCCGATAGCGGCGGCGATTCTGGTCCTCATTTCAAGGGCAGCCTTGTTCGTAAACGTGATGCAAAGGATCTCGCGCGGATCTACTCCGCGCGCAATCAATCGCTTCGTTCTTTCCGTTACGCTGGCCGTCTTCCCGCTTCCGGGTACGGCCATTACAAGACAAGGCCCCTCAAAATGGTCAACTACGAGTAGCTGCTGAGGGTTTGGGTTCATTCGATTTTTACGAGTTTCATTTCCGTAACTTCGCGAAGTTCGTAGACAGGAATGTCGGCAAACATCGCCGAGGTAAGATTGCTGCAACGCAACAGTACTCTGAATCCATCTTTTGCTTCATATGGCGTCTTAAAAACGCCCTGTTGGGCATTGCCGACGAAGACGATATAGAGATCGTCCTTCTTCAAAATTCCGTTTTCTACGCCGGGATTCTCGAAAACCGGATACGTAGGCTTGAAATCCTCAAGCACGGCAATCTTCGGTTCTTCAACGATTTTTGCATCCTCAAGAGCCTTATTGAGCCACTCCTGAAGTTGTGACTTGGCTATCATTCCAACCTTGCGGTCGACTTCTGCCCCATCTCTGTAAAGGATCATACAAGGGATCGCGCGGATGCCTCTGGCGTTCGGGGTTTCTTGATTTTCATCAATGTCCATATTCAGGACCTTGACGCGCCCATCGAATTCGGCGGCAGTTTCTACGAGCATTGGCTTGAGCATGCGACAAGGCCCGCACCAAGGAGCATGAAAGTCGATCAGGGTCAATCCTTTTGACTTCTCAACCTCAGCTTCGAATTCGCTGTCCGTTATCGCTTTGAAATTGACGGTATCCATATTCAGGCTCCTAAATGCACTGCGTCGCTTTTGATTATAGCGACGCAGTGCGGATCAAGCAAGAGATACTTCACTGTTTTGTCGTTATTTTACCGGGCATGCGCCGCTGGAGCATTCGAGACTCTCTTTCAAAGCCGCTCCAGAATCATTCTCAAGCCGATTGATCTGCTTGACGCTCTTGGACATGGTCTTGAACTGTTCCTCGGTGATCTCCTCGTAAGGAGCTTGAGCGAAGCCGTGCTCATTATGAAGCAGGAACGAGACGGTCTTGACGTTCTTGTCGAAGTTCGCCTCCAACCAATCCTTGATCGATTCAAGCTCTTCCTTGCGGTAGTAGACCGTTACGCTGACACTATTGTCGGCCCAATGGGTCTGAAGCCAGCGGGCATATTCAAGCTGCTGGACGGCCGTAAGATCCTTGGCGCAGACAGTGCCTTCAGGAACTTTGATAGGGAATGATACAACCATCGTATCCCAATTCTGCGTTCCATCGAAATTACGTACCGGCTCGACGTGGTAGCCATGTTCCTTGCAGATCTGAACCAAGGCATCTCCAGACGCCATCCGGATGCGCCGGATGTACTGCGGAGCGTAAGCCGGATGAACTCCGGGCGTAACGCCGGCCAGCAATGACAGAGTACCTGATGGCTTGACCGTCGTGAGCTTGATCGATGGCTTGACACCAAGGATCTTGGAGTACGCTTTGTCTTCTTTCTCGATGGCTTTGTATACTGCATCGAATACCTTCTCGTCGCGAAGCTCCGGCCTAGCCTGCAAGAATCCGGTAACGCTGTTGCCCAAGCGATGATTCTCTCCGACGACCGCATTCGTCTGGGCGTGGATGAACGGCAGGCAACTAATCGTCTTGGTAATCTTGTATGTCAAAATCGCCGTCTCAATGAAGTCCTCTTTATCCTTGATGTTCGGGAGAAAGATCTCCGACAAATTGCAGGACTCGTAAGACTCCAGCGTTACTTCTCCGCACGGATTCGTACCGACGACCTTCTTGTCCGGGCGATAATCCTTACCGTCGACAAGCCGGCCGAAATTCCGGCAGTTCTTCAAGTTAATGAGACCGTAGGCTTCGCCTTCGCCGTTGTATCCGCCCCAGAACTTCGGAGGCAAATGTTCGAACTTGTTGCAGGCGACGCTGTTGTTGCTCATCGCGCGCCAATTCGGGATCGGGCCTTTGGACCAGTTCTTCGCGTCGAGATAAGGTACGTCATTCATATCGCCCAAGGCAAGTTGAGCAGATCTGCGGACGTTGCCGGCGACGACGATGGAGCCGATGATGTTGAGGATGTCAAGACAGTCGACAGGCCGCAACTTGTCTCCAGCACGACCCTTGAGGATGTTGACGATCTCGTTGATCCCCTTGCAGAGATCTTCCGGACCTGAAGCTGTCCCGCCGAAACTGTGGATCAACGTTCCCTTGCCGCGGATACAGATCGTAGAATACGTAAACGATTTGCCGGTAACAAAAAAAGCAGTAAGAACGCGGCGAAGAAGATCAACCCAACCTTCCCTGTTGTCCGGTACAATGTAATCAACATCTTTTTCATCGCGACGAATAACCTGAACGTCGAACTTGACCTTCGGAATTTCGAAGACTTGCTCTTGCTGAATATTGAAGCCAACGCCGCCGCCGAGCATCAATTCATTGAATGTAAAGCAGAAGGGTTCGATCGGGTCATTGATCGAGACGACCCAGCAATTCATCATGGAATCGCCGCCCAGCTTTTTTACGGTCTCAGTACCTAACTGCCAAAGAGCGCGCCCGGAGAAGCTGCATTTAAGATGGAAGACCTTGTCATAGAGAAGCTCGATCTCGTCTTTGGTAAACTTGCCGCCAATGTCAAGAAGGCCGTTGCAGCATCGCCGGATGGTTTCATACCATTCTTCAGTGCGATTCTCCCCTTCGACACGACGGGCATAAGTTCTTTTGTAAGTGATGTAGCCTACCGGGCCAAATGGAGCAGTTTTGTTTTTGTACTTCTTTACGAAATCTTCACTGATTGAGGTTGCAAATGGCATCTTTAAACGTTCTCCGATCATTTTTGACGACGACATCCCCAGCGGAGCGATTGCGCTCCACGTTAAACAGACTGTCTTTTATTAGTTGGTCTTATGAATCCATTGAACGACTATGGCGACCTGATGCTTGTCTTGCCCGCACCTCTTTGAGGTTGTAGCTCTTTTCTTTCACGATTTCTTCAGGCGAAACAACAGTTCCGATTCTCTCGATCTGACGAAGGCTAGTTCCATCCAATGCGCCCTTCCCCGCGTACTTTACTGATCCATCATCGTCTCTTACGACGATGTAGGGGACAGCGTCTACTCGTTCTTTGAGGTCGTAGGACTTGAAGTCCTCGGAACCTACTTCAATGATACGGTATTCTTCTTTGAAGAACGATTTCTGCATGACACTCTTCTGAGTATCACAGTGCGGGCACAAAGTATTAGAAACAATGACTTCTATCATTGCTGATTTTCTCCTGTATTTACTGTAATTCTGTTTCGTCGACTTCGACATTGATGTGGCGACCCTTTGCCTTGCGGTACAACTGGGCCGTTATTTCCATCTCGCGATCAATCTCGTCTACGGTCAGTGCTGATGCCGGTCGACCTTGGAATTTATGATTGTGCGGGAAGTCCGGTAGGGATTTTGCTTTACCATTCGGTAAGCGAATGGCGATGATGAGCGTCTTCTCGACCGGATGGTACTGCGCGGTAATGATCTCTGCCTTGACCTTAACTCTCTTGGGCTGAGGCTTTGCTGTCTCGGGAGTCCAAATCTTGTTACCCATTGGATACCTCCTTCGTCGGCTCAGCCGGCGGGACTGGAGCGACATTGAATTTTGCTTCCAAAACCCCTTTCATGTCGTTGATGAATTTTTCCTTCTGTTCGTCAGACCATCGCAAACGAAGTTGAGTAAAGTCAGCCATCATTTGATCGCCGAATTCAAACATCAAATGCCAGTCATGGTATGTCAGGAATCCGTAGCCGTCCCTCTGGATCGTCGTAGAAACGCCTACGTTGCGATCCAACTCCTTGATCCGGGATTCCATATCGGCGATTACGGATTCAGGAATTTTGTTATCTGGATATTTTTCTTTCCAAAGCGGCGTCATCTTTACGAACTCGCACTGATTGCAGAGCGGGACCTTCTCTTTCTCAACGCCCATCTCGGCGGCAACCTCGTCCGCATTGCGGCTGTACATCTCGTTCGGGATCAGGCCGTAGAGCCGGCATTTGATATGCCTGAACGCATAAATGCTGCACATGCTATCCTTCTTAAGGAATACGCACGGCTTCGCCTTCTTCTGGTCGTAGAGATAGCGCTTGAAGCATTCCAGCGTCAAATCTACATGCTCGGCCGGCGTCATCCTGTCAACGACGCCGCGGCGAATGGAGAGGAATTCGGTGTAGTACATGTTGGGGCAGCCGGCGTTGCAACATTCGGCCTTATGACAACATGTTGTTGTCGGACATTCGTCGTAAATCTTGCGGACGTCCCAAACAGCCTTGTCGATCTGTTGGTCTGTAGGGTCAATGCCATACGGGTGCGGGTTTCGTTCTGCCATGTTCACTCCTATTCAGTTCAAGTATGCCAAACGCCATTGGTGAGCCTCCAAAGGCTGATGACATTGATCACAAAAAAGAAGCATTGGGTAAGCACAAGACCCCAATGCCTCTGCATGTATCCGAAAGCGATCCAGCAAAGACGAGCCACGATCCAAAATGCAAACATGGCCCAATGCGGGATTGTTAGGCATACTCCGCCTAACAGGGAAGCGATCATCGCGCTGTACTCAAGGACGCGGGACAATCGACTATATTTTTGCCCAGATGGCAATTCTTCCTGCACTCTCATACTCGTCCTGAAATTCGGAGACGTAGCTGCAATTCCTCTTTTACCTCTGTACTTGTCCAAGGTAATCATACAGAGCCTAAATTTTCTTTTAAAACACGATGAAGGAATGGCAGTATCTTATGGAATCTTTTTGCCCCAAAAGTCCAGTTTGATCAGGCTGATCGCTGGCTTTTCTGAGTCCTCGTTGGGAATGGAATCCCATGATGGGACTACGATTGCATGAAGGCCATTAGGAAAAACAAGGCCCCGCGCGATGGTACTGGCCATAATGGCTCGGTATACTGCGGCGGGGCCGATGCACTTCAATGAGACGCCTTTACCGTCCCTGACTGGCGCGGCGATGGCTTCTGCTAATTTATTATTTGCGTTCTTGTCGTGATCTTGTTTTCCTGAAACCCTGTACTCTGAAAAGACTTCTGGTCTAGCCGTGTCAACTTCTTGAACATTCATTTCTATCGCCGTTGCAACACTGCCGTCTTCATTCTCCGCTTTCGAGAAAAAAAGTTCTGCAAAAAGAACAACACCAGCGGCGGCGACTCGCTGGTTACAGATAGCAATAGCTTTGGTTGCTGTATTGACGGCGTCTTGCTTGACGGCGCGGACTTTGAAAAAGCCCTTCTCGCGCAAGCGCCAACTCATAGCGCCGGCTACCTTCTTAGCGTAGCCGGCGTCTTTAGATGCGCTCACCATTAGTATAACTTCTTCAGGCTGGTCTTCCATATGCCAGCATTATACTGCACTTTTAAACACTGTGCTCTGATTCGGCCTTTGGCGTTACAATTTCAATGAGATCGGAGCACTCGATCAAGCGAATCAAACGCATCCGGATCGTATCGATTCCGGGTGTAAGAATTTCTACCTTCTTTGATCCCTCTTCCGGCGGGTCAACAAAGTCGAAGTCCTCAACTCCAGTGATGCGCTTGATAACTTCGCGTAGCGCTCTGGACTTGCCCGGCTGAAATTCGAACGGCAGGTTTACTTTCCGGCGCTCGCTGGCCTCATGGCAAACATCTTCAAGCGTCCGAGAAGTTCTGACGACAGCGGCGATCCTTCTGTCCAAATCATCCTCGGCTGCCTTGCTGAGGCTGTCCTCGATCTCCAAGGGATCAACCTGCTTGACCTTCTTGGCGAACAGGTCTGCCAGATGGATTGATTCGCCCTGTTCGTTATTGACGAATGAATTCGTAGAGACGATCGCCCGCGTATTGGCAGAGCCGTAGCTTCTCTCGTACTCTTCCATGGTCATAGCCTTGGAGAAAGTATGCTCCGCTTGTTCGAGATGGGTCCAAATGTTATCAACGAACTTATCGCAGCAGCCGCATTTGACCTGCCACTTGCGCAGCGGGTACTTACAGACAGCCATGTAGAACTCGACGCTCGTCCGACCGATCTCCGTCAAGTCCTCCTTCGTCATCTTATGGGTCCGGCGGCCCGTAAACGGGCAGAGGATGAAGTTGGGATACCATTCATCCAAGAAGCATGTTGCATGCTCTTCGAGATGGGCTTGGAAAGTCGTACCTGCTTCCCGCAACATCTCCAACGTAATCTCCGGGACGATTTTCTTCGTATACGGATTCTTGACATCGACCTGCTGAGCTTTCATGGTCGCAGTCGGAAAAAGCTGCCGGAACTTCCGCATGCTGAATCGCGGCTTTTCAGTCTTCTGCTTCAAGACCGTATCAAGATGATCCTGAGTCATCTCAAGCATCTTCTTGCCGCTGAACGGGCAGCAAATCGCCCCTTCGAATTCAGGATAGTCCTCAAGAAATTCGGCTTCGGTATAACCGTCTCGAATAATCGACGGGTACTCCGCGGTGATGTTCCAGATCGGCATCAGAGTCGCTGGGCATTCGAAAGGATAGACCGGGTAAAGATGAGCGAACTCTTCCTTGAAATCCTCCACCGTGTATGTACCATTAACCCGGTTGAGGTAAGGCTCGCTGATCTTCTCGACAGGCTTGCCATTCAAGGGACAGGAAACACGGCCATCGCTAGAAACCAGCGGAAAGCGCGGATGCATGCGTCTGTATCTCTCAAGGTCGATTACATGCCGCAGATGTTTGCCGTCGATCTGGTAGACGTTCTCGCTACAGATCGGGCACATGATCCGGGGATGGTTCTTATGCGACTGCCGGGCATTGAAATGGTTCTTGAGTTGATTCATAAGCGTTGAGACGAGGTAGGCGTTGAAAGCGTACCCCTTACCCTTTAATGCTTCGCCCATTTCAAATTTTTCGACAGATCGCCAAACGATCTCGTCATGCATGTACTCTCCGGCTTCGATATCATTGTCGCAGTACGGAGCGAACTGGCGGCCCCAAGTTTTTCGGAAGATTGAAAAGTTGTTGATGATCTTAATCAGAAGTTCTTCATCCTTGGACTTCTGGTATTCCTTGACTGCGTCCTCGATGAACTGGCCGTCAACGTACTTGATGTCATGATGAAACCTCTTGAGTCTAGCGCGAATTTTCTTCTCTGAAATCATTGAATCTCTCCCGCACTACAATTTGAAGTATAGAACGCAGTGAAGATTGGCGCAAGGCCAATCCATAAAATCATTTTAGGTTTCAGTGCGCCGGATTAGCGATAGCAGTAGTCGACAAACTCGCAGAATCGGCAAGGAAACTTGGAGCGCGTATAGCCGTTAGGCCGGAACGGCAACTTCTTCGCCGCGATCAGTTCCATCATCCATGTTGCCTGCGCCTTGATCTTCTCAATCAGATCATCGTCTCTAGGAACGAACATCTCCTTGAGTTGCTGATTGTCCTTGTTCTCGTAGACGACGACCGCGCCTTGGAGATTGAGAATCCACATGTAGATGTTGACCTGAACGACATGCTCCGTCTTCGGCTCCGTCAAGTCCATGTATAACTCGTCCTTCATCGTCTTGAGATCCGCGACAAAGATGTCGTACTTGCTGTTCTGAGCGAACGGAGTTCCTGTAACGTCGATGATCGCATCGCAATGACCTTCGAAGTTGTATTCCGCAGTACTCTTGACGTGAGGCTCTTCGTAGCCCAATCGCTCCGGGCTTCCGCATTCACATTTCCAACCCTCAACAGCGGATGGATTAAAGATCCCGAGCAATTCCTCTGAGCCGTAGCGCCGGCCGCAGAATGGATTGGAGCAGCGCCAAACGCCGCGCAGAACGCCCGCCTGATCCAGATAATTCTGCCAACGCGCATGAGTCGAATGTCCGTTGTCGAATACCCTTTCAAGACGATCATCGACATCATTGGGGCCGCGAATGACGAACGGCTGCTCGTCGTTGTAGTACTGGTACGCGATTTTCCTGAGGCAGACGCCCCAAGCAGACGGATGAAAGATATTGAAGCGCCGGGAATTGTTCAGTGCTTTCTTGGTCATGTAGCTCTTGACGAGATACTCGACCTTGACTGGCCTATCGGCTTGCGCCGCTTTTTCCCACGGTTTTTGTTGGTAATCCATTTAGTTGAAGCCTTCCGGAAGTTGCATGTTCGCCTGTCTCATCGCATCTGAGACAGTCTTGCGCATTGGCCAAGAACCGTATCGCTTGAGAAAATCGTTCGGGTCTTTGTCGGATGGCAGCGACACATTGATTGTCCTAAATCCGCCATCCTTCTCCTTGCGGCTCATTGGAGTCCAGCCGTAGTAATTGAGAATGCTAAGGCAGCGAAGGCTATGTTCTCTGCCGGCGTTGTCGCCGTCGAACATCAGTACGATCTGCCGGGTCCATCTTTTGAGAAGCTCAGCCTGCATCGGGGTAAACGCGCCGCCCAAGCAGCCGACAGTATTGGTGAAACCGAATGAATGCATCGCCATGACATCAAACTGACCTTCGACGATGATTACGAACCCCTGACGGATGATCGACATCCGTGCCCGATTCATGCCAAATAGCTGCCAACCTTTCTCGTAAGATTCGTTCCAGTACTTGCCAACCTTGTCGATGATCGCAGGGTCGCTTGTTGCCGGACGAACGGATAGAGCTAAGAGCTTGTCGTAGGAATCGAAGATCGGGATGACGATTCGTCCAGAGAAGGCTTGGTCATCTCTCGTCAGAGGTACATAGCCGAGTCTGAAATCGGAGATCGTCTGGACGTCAAGACTTCTCTCGCGAGTAAGCCAGAGTCGCGCTTCTGCACCTTCTGAATCATTCAATGACTTTTGGCCCGCCGTATAGACGAGCCATCTCTGATCGGGAGGCAGATACCCGAATCTGATTGGATTGTATCCCATAACCTCCATTTCAAATCCGCCGAGAGTCAAAGCTCTCGGCGGATCGCTGTTCAGATTTCTTCGCTGTTACCAAGAGGATCGACATCGTCATCGGGACTCTTGCTTTCCAACGGATCTTGATCATCGAGCGTTTTGAGATACGTCTTGATCTCCGGATCGAACGCGAGCTTCATTGCCATCGCGCCTTCCGCCATCATCCTGATCAATTCAGGAGTAAGTTCTTTCTTGAACTCGTCGATGCCTTCCACCTTGATATCGCCAAATGTAAACGTCTGGACGATTTCTCCGTTGGACTGCTTCTTCGAGCGGGACTTTACAACCTTCGTTGCCAGAGCGCCGTCGATGATCGTATCGAGCGGGTGAGGCTTAACATCCGAGTAGTAAATCGGCATGACAGTTTCACGGTACGGAGGACCGAAGCGGGACTTGACGATCTGGACGTTAGTCCTGATGCCGATTTCGTCCTCGCCTTTCATGATGCCTCGCTCAGACTTGCTGCCGACCTGAGAGAGACGCAACCGTAGCGAAGAGTAGAACTTGAGCGCTTCGCCATACGGAGTCGTCTCCGGGTTGCCATACATTACGCCGATCTTCTGGCGGATCTGATTGATGAAGACGACAGCCGTATTTCCAGCCTTCGCCGCATTGACGATGCGAGGAAGAGCGCGGGTCATCATCTTTGCGCCAGCACCGACTCTTGCTTCCTTTTCGAGTTCCGTTTCCAGAATCTCTTTGGGAACCAAAGCAGTTACAGAATCGATCACTACGAGATCAACAAGACCCTTTGCAGCGACGCTTTCGATCATCTCCAAAAAATACTCGCCAGTTTTGCCTGCTTCGACGATCTGGACGCGCTTGGTTATGACTCCGTGGCGTTCTGCCCATTCAGGAACGAACGATCCTTCAGCGTCGATCCAGAGAACGAATCCTCCGGCCTGAGTTACTTGAGCCGCCAGTTTCATACACAATGATGATTTTCCACCAGCATGCGGCCCAAAGAACTCTGCAACGAAACCTCTTGGAATTCCGCCGACTTCCTTCTCGTCGAAAATCATCGGAGTAAGAATCTTGTCGAGATCCTGCATTCCGGTGGAGATGAGATCCTTGATCGCGACATGCTGATCTGCGCGGCGAACGGTATCATCGTCTTCTTTGAGGCCCATCGCCTTTCTAATCTGTTCAAGCCTGATATCCGCGGACTTGTCGGACGCTTTCTCCGCTTTCGCTTTCTTCTTCTTGTCTTCGTCTGGCTCTTCTGCTTCGTCTGGCTCTTCTGCTTCTTCTGTCTTTGGCATAAAATTCATATCCTTCAACGTTGTTGCCTATTGGCATAATTGATAAAATCTTGCATAAGTGAAAATATTGAATGCGCCGGAGAATACCTCCGGCGCATTCGTTGGGATTAAAAGTCGAAGCCTTTTGGGGCCGCAGCCGGTGGAGCGCTGGTTGTCGGAGCGCTTGACGGAGCCGCATGAACTTCCATCGTTCCGCTCGGAATTACTGCGTTTGGGCGAGCGGTACTCGGGCCTGTCGGATCACCGTTCTTGGCTGCGATGAGATTCCGAATTTCTTCGGGCGTATTCTCTTTGCGCAGTTCGGCGAGCTTCTCTTTCAGGTTGCCGTTCTTGATCAACTCAAGTTCTTCCGGGGTAAGCGTAGTCTTCTCCAAGTTGGACGCCTTGTACTGCGTCTTGCGGCGATCATTGCCGCGCACTTCCAACTTGATGACCCAGTCCGGACCATTCGGGCCGCCCGGCGCGTCATTGAAGTTCACCTTCCACTCCGAGAACTGCTCGTACAACGTCGGAGGAAAGTCCATCACCTTGAGTTTGTTACCGTCTTCGCGATCAAAGACCCAGATGGCGTAACGCTCTTTCGGCGTATAGTTCATCTGCATCAACGGATCGAGTACGACGCCCTTGGCATCAACTCCGGGACTGCGGCAGATCACCGGCTCCCAGTGTTGAAAATACCGAACGGCGTTGGATACCAACCGAACGCGGTACTTCTTCCCGGCTTCGAGCTTGAGGAACTGTCCTCCGCCGCCTTTTTTCTGTGTTCCTTGTTCATCCCATCCTACAAAACTAGGCATATTGAATGCCTCCTATACATGTGCGGTTGCGCTGACTTAGGGTTGCGCGGTCGCGGGGTTGCGAACTACCAATCCGAAATAACAGTTCCAGTGTTAATACTCGGAGTGATAGTTTTTCTGGGCGGCTTCGATCCGGAATCGAAACTGTCCAAATTCTCAAATTTCTTTGCCGAGACAGGCTGGGAAAGTTCTCGTGAGAGTAACTTGTCCTCAACCTCATCTTTCGGCGGCGTTCCTGTCGCCTTCGCCACGAGGGTCGGTTTCGGGGCCTCCACTACATCCGGGTGTACAATCTGGATCTTTCCGGCCGCAGGAACAATTTTGTAAGGCGGATCAAAAGGCATCTCGCCTCTTGAGATTTCACCAATCTTTGACTTGATCTGGTAGCCAGTAATGAGCCGGCTGCAAAGCTCGTACTGATCTGCCAAGTGCTTATATGTATGCTCGACGTTCGTATGCGTCCGGTCGACTTTCGACGCGCGGACAAGGAAGTCAGAAATGATGAAATAGACCTGAGCGAGGCGCTTGTCTTTGCTCGAAGCCGTTGAGCAGCTTGTGCCTACCTTGTCGAAGTATTCAGACGCATGACGCATCGATACGACCAGTGGAGAAAGCCTCAATATCTGTGCATGAAGAGAGTCGCGCTTCGCCTGAACCTCAAGCAGCTTGTCAGTCAAAACATGCGGATTCTCGCGCAGGTAATCGAGATCGAGATTGACGGAATACTCGCCGAGGCTGTTGAGCAGCTTGTCCAAATCGATGTCTGGAGTACCTTCCAGCATCTCTGCGACAGTTGCTTTGACATGTTCGAAGCGCTCGGCGTCGAAGCCTTCCATAGCTTCAAGGCCGGACTTGGTTTCACCGTGCGGCTTGAGAACATTGGATGACTTCTTTGACTTAGGAATGTCTGCCACCGCAGCACTTGGCGGAACTTCTGCAAGTTTAGCTGACTGGGCCGGTTCCACTGCCGGAGCCGAAGCGGATTGAACAATAGCTTCGACTGGTAACGGCTGCGGGATCGCCGGAATTGCTGCTGGCGCTGGCGAGGAAATTGAAGGAGCAACGAACTCGTCGAATGGGTCAACGGTCTTCGTTTCAGCCTTGGGCTGCGGAGCAGGTTTCTGCTCGACAACAACAGGCTTCGTAATCGGCTTATCTCTAAAGTCGAAGAGATCGTCGCTCACTTTGATATCTGTTTTGGTTGACGCGGATTCGTCAAAAGGATCAATTTCTGGAAGGCTCAAGACTGACTCCTGTTGCGTAGGTCGCGCGGGTTGCGGTGTCGAGGAACCAACATATGGTCCTTGAACACTATTACATTCTACAGTCTGAGTGCGCTCATCCTGCACTAATTTAGGTAAATTTTTTGCTGCACTCGAAACCCCTTTGTCTACAACGGTTTCCGGTGAAGTTATTTTTTCTGACGAGTATGTGTAAGGAGGATTTTCGAGTAAAACGTTCGCAATTTCGATGCTTTTGCGAAAAGCATCAAGTCCGACACTGAATCGTTTTTCCTCTTCCGACCAGTCAGATCGGAGCGGTTTCATTACTGTTTCCGGACGGGATCGCATCTCATCAAAAGACATTTTTCACCTCTGAGAATCATAAAAATTAAAGAGTCGGATGAACCTACGGCTTGGGCATTTAGCCCGCGCCACGTCTGCCTTCGCCGGGAACTTGCGCACGACCCGGAGGCTCCTTTTTTTTATTTAGCAACGACTCTTTTCTTCAAACTTATTCCTTTACGTAGGACTTGAAGAGTTCGGCTGGAGTATCCTGACCAGCGATCTTCATGATGCGCTTGCGCCCCAACTGCTCCAGCATGCCCTCGGCCTCGGCGCGAAGGAGCGCTGCAACCATGTTGTCCGCCTTCTTCGATTTCTCGATGAGTTCATCTGCGGTCTCGAACTCGATTTCCATGACGACGGTCTTTGAAACGTCTACCGTTTCGTAGTTTCCGGTATTGATCTTCAGGCTCGCTGAAGTTTCCAAGCTGATCTTGCGTGGCATAATGCCTCCAGTTAAAGGCTGAATTGAGGTACAGCCGTCTTCTCTTCTTCTTCTTCTTCAAAGCCGAACGCCGGCTTGATGCCTTTCTTCTCTGCCTTCAAAGCACCCTTGAGCTTCTTCTCTCCGTCAGCTTCGTTCTTCTTGTTGTTGTACTCACTGAGCAGATCGCCGTTCGTTGCCTTGCGCCCCAGCTTGACGCTCAATTTTTCAAGCATGAAATCAAACGCACCCAGATCGATCAAGGTCGTTGAGACAGCAGCGCCGGCTCCAGCCCCGGCCCTCATGCAATAGTCGCGCATATCCGCGAATGGCTGACCTCTCTCGATGTCCAAGTAACTCTGGCCGACGCCCATAATCCCCTTGAAGCCCCTGAGGATTGCTTTCTTGCTGCCTTTGTCGACGACTTGATAGTCGCCCTTGGAATGATTGATGTCTGGCTTCAGAACCTTGATGCCAAGTTCGTAGTCCGCGGCATGTTCGTACTCTTTGACCGTGTCGTACTCGCCGTCGCCAGCTTCGACAGTCAACTGACACGCCATGAATTCTTCTGGAAAATGAGCCTTGAGGTAGGCGCACTGATAAGCTGTAAAGCTGTATCCAGCCGAATGAGACTTATTGAAAGCGTATGCTCCGAACTCTTTGAACAAGTCCCAGAGATTCTCAGCCATCGATTGGGTGCAGAGCTTGTATTGATCGCAGCCCTTTACGAACTTGCCTTTCTGTTCTTCCAACAAGTCTTTCTTTTTCTTGCCGATGGCCTTGCGGACGGTATCGGCTTCTGACGCGGTAAATCCAGCCAGAACGCGAACGGCGCGCATGACCTGTTCCTGATAGACAATGACTCCCAAAGTCTGTTTCAGGATCGGTTCCAACGCCGCGACGTAGCAGTTAACAGCTTCCTCTCCGACCTTGCGCCGGCAGTACGAAGGAATGTTTTTCATAGGGCCGGGTCGAAATAGAGCGTTGGCGGCGATTACGTCTTCAAACGTGACGCCCTTCATACCCCGCAACATTTTGCGCATGCCGTCTGATTCGAATTGGAAGATTCCTGTCGTATCGCCTCGCGCAAAAACATCAAGAGCGGCCTTATCGCTAGGGATAAGGTTGTCGATGTCGATCTTCTTGTTGTAGCGCCGATCAATCATCGCTATTGATCGGCTGATGACAGTAAGAACCTTCGTGCTTAGAAAGTCGAACTTGACGCCGCCAACCTTCTCGACATCGTTCATGTCGTAGGACGTCGCGAATTCTTTAGCCTTGCCGCTGAATTGCTGAGGGCAGACCTCTACGAGAGGATCTTCCGTAATCAAAACGCCGGAAGCATGGATTCCGCGCTTCTCCATGATCCCTTCGAGATCCTCGGCGAGCTTGAAGATCTCCGGATGCCGCCGCTTCCAGTCTGCGATTTCAGGAACGGCGTTATAAACCAATACGCGCTCCGGGTCCTTATCGCAGACTTCTTTGAGAAGGGTCAGTTTCGGCGATGGCCCTTTCTGCCCCGGCTCGCGCGGCAACAACTTGGTAATCATGTTGGCAAGCGCGGAAGTTTCATTCCGGACATTTGCCTTCTTGTCGTTTAACTGCATTCCTTTTTTGCCGCTGACCTTGCGGGTCTGCTCGGCAGTCTGTTTTTCTTCAAGCTCTGCCTCGTAATGCCGGCCGGGATCGAAGACTCGGAACGCAGCCTTAAGCGCGCTGGCGACATGATAGAAGTGGAAATTCCCGATGCGCGCGACCTTGTCGAGGCCGTACTTCTGACAGACGTATTCGTAGACGCGAGGGCCGCCTTCGTTGTCGAAGTCAATGTCTACGTCCGGCATCTCATTTCGATCTTCAGACAAGAAGCGCTCGAAGAGCAGGTCGTAAGGAATCGGGTCGAGGCCGGTAATGCGAAGGCAGTACAGAATCAAAGATCCGCAACCTGATCCGCGGCCGACGCCAACGCGAACGCCATTCTTCCAAGCCCAATCGACGTAGTCGTATACGATCAAAAAATAACGGTCGAAAGCACGACCCTTTTCGCGCAGTCGGCGAATGACGCCGATCTCTTCATTGAATCTGGCCTCATAGATCGGATCGCCTGTTTTGCCGATCCTGTCCATGCCTTGCCGGGCAAGATAGATCAAGTAGTCAAGCTCTGTCTTGTGCTCCTTCGGGAATTCGATGGACGGAAGCTGAGTCTTGCTGTTAAGTTGCGCCGTACAAACGTCAGCAATCTCAAGAGCGCCCTGAACGGCAGCAGCATTGGTTCCTCCGAAGAGTTCAATCATTTCCTCGGGGGATTTAAGATAAAGTTGGTTCATGTCATGGCTCATTCGCTTCGGATCTTTGATGCATTTTCCGAAGGCGATTGCCATCATGAGTTCTTGAGTATTCGCATCGCCCTTGCGCAAGTAGTGGACATCATTGGTTCCGACTACTTTCAATTTAAGTTCTTTGGCGACCTTGGCGACGCCAGCATAGAGCTTGTCAATCTCGCTGCCGTGATATTGAACCTCTGCGTAAAAATCATCTCCAAAGATGGACTTGAAACGGCTGGCTCGCTTGAGCGCAAGGTCCATATGACTCATGAACTTAGGCTGCCCATCTTCTTCAACTGGCTTGCCGTCAGGACCGAGAATAGCCAAATACGGATCGTTAGGCTCAAGATTGAAAGCATCCGGAACAAATCCGCCAACGCATGAAGTCGTGCAGATTACGCCTTCATGGTATTTTTCTAATGATTCCCAATCGAAGCGCGGATCGTGATAGAACCCTTCGCGGAAGGCCAATTCGCTGAGGCGGTAGATGTTCTTTACGCCTTCACTGTTCTTTGCAAGTAGCAGGCAATGGTAGTTTTCCCGCTTGCCGCCCTTATCCAATCTGTTCTCGACAAAATAGCCTTCAAGACCGAAGATCGGCTTCAGACCGTTGTCTTTGCAAAGACCGGCCAGCTTTACCCATGAAGATACGCTGCCATGATCGCTGACTGTTACGGTCTTGTAACCAAGATGCTTCGAATACTCGACCATCTTCTTCAGGCTGACAGGAGCATCGAACGGGCTGTACTCCGTATGCAAGTGATGATGAGCGAATTTGAAGTTGAGTTGTTTACAGACGTTCATGGCTTCTCTTCCCCCGCGAATTAAATTCTACAAGACAACAAAAAACCAAAGGGGCACTGAGGCCCCTCATAGCAGGATGAGTAAAATGTTAGGGTATTTATGGAAGATCGAATGGAGGCATTAGCACTGGATCTCCATCGATCGAGCACAGGCCGCAAACAGCAAAATTCGCGGATCTTAAGCAGTCAAAGTCAGGATGCTCAATGACGAAGTCAGCAATTGCATTGAATTCCTTAAGCCTTAACTCGGGTAGTAAATTGAAGTTGGAATCTTTTCGGCCGCAGACATCAAACATCATGCGAACTACATCCATCTCTTCGCCGTTGTCGAAGTAGTCGGGCGGCTTGGACGGATCTGTCTTAGAGTCAAAAACATACAGAACCATCCAACCGTTGGCATGGGCGTCATTGACGCGCTCTCTTATCTTCTCCGCGTAGTTAATCGGAATGCTGTCGATGTTGTCGTTGCCGATGTTCATGACAAGCAAACAACCATTACGCTCCTCCGTTTTTCCCTTGATCCACTCAGCCATACGCTAATCCGTTCCTCAAAACTTATACAAATCTATACCTGATAGACTTGCTGTTTGATTCTCGCTTCTCTGAGGTTGCTTACTGCCGTAGCCTCTCCACGAGCATGAGTCGCCGAACTGGCGAACATACA
>Ga0163144_10005918_pt1 | contig 27117 bp, 24 predicted proteins | sample OliLak19BULKMAT1_FD_123175 | JGI IMG/M metagenome (GOLD analysis project Ga0163144, IMG submission 123175) | Freshwater microbial mat bacterial communities from Lake Vanda, McMurdo Dry Valleys, Antarctica - Oligotrophic Lake LV.19.BULKMAT1 | ecosystem: Environmental > Aquatic > Freshwater >...
CGGAAACGTGACCGAAGCGGCGCGTGCAGCCAGCGTGGATCGCGTGCATTTCTATCGACTCCTGTGGAAGCACGGGCTTCGCCGCGACAGATGAGGCGAGTCGCTGAAGGCCCGATCGGCGTCAGCTTCTGGGAGCCCACGCGCTTGACCTCGCGCTGCTCGAGCACGCGCAGCAGCTTGGGCTGCAGCTCCAGCGCCAGATCCCCGATCTCGTCGATGAGCAGCGTGCCTCCGTCGGCGAGCTCGAAGGCACCCTCACGGGCGGCGTGAGCGCCCGTAAACGCCCCCTTCTCGTGACCGAAAAGCTCTGCCTCGAACAGCGCCGCAGGGACGCTGGAGCAATCGACGACGACGAACGGACCGGCCCTGCGAGCGCTGGCCGCGTGAATGGAGTGGGCAGCAGCTTCCTTGCCGGTGCCCGTCTCGCCGTTCAGCAGCACGGTCGCGTCCGAGCCAGCGGCGCGCTCCAACAACGAGAAGGCGTGTCGCATGCGCGCCGAGCCACCGACCAGCTTGCCGAAGCTGGTCCCGCTCGAGGACGGGCTGCGCCGTACGACGGGCTCAAGCTCGAAGCGCAGGCGACTTCGCCCCAGCTCGAAAAGCGCGCCCTGGGACAAGGTCAAGTCGCGCACGCGCGCGCCGGCCAGGAAGGTCCCGTTGCGGCTGCCCAGATCGCGCAGGCGCACGCCGTCATCTTCCGCGGTCAGCTCGGCGTGGAAACGCGATACGGCCCCGTCGGTGAGCACCAGGTCGGCGCTCTCGTGGGTGCCGACCACCAGCCGTCCCGAGGCGGCCGACACGCGCCGCCCGGCGTCCGGGCCGTCCATCACCACGAGGGAGAACACGCGGACGAGCAGACCATCCGCGGTCTCGAGCGCCTCGGTCGTCGGTCCCGGAGCTTGCACCGGCGCAACGTAGTCGGGAATGGCGGGGACGCGAAGGGGTTGCGCGGGAGGCGCCCGCCTTCTTCATGGTGCTGGTGCAGGCGACCTCGTCGCCCACCTTGCTCTTCTTCTGGACTTGATCCATCCAATCCGACTTGCGCGCATGGCTCGTGCGTGCAGACCGACAAGGTGATCGGCCAAGCCGATGCACACGTGTGTCACCCGTGAGGTTGGTCTCATGACGCTCGCCCAAGACATACCCGTTCTCCAGCTCTGCCCCGACACGGGCGCGCGCGTCCTTGACCGCTCTTCCGATTCGGGTCTGCCTTTGGCACGCAGTGGAGCCTGTGGCCTTCTTTGGCCAGAGAATCACGCTCCCTGATTTAGCCGCCCAGGAGCGTAAATGTGGCGTAGTGCGAGCTTCCGCCGTCCCAGCCGCCGACCATTTCGGATGGACCTTTGCCTTGCACGAAACAGAAAGAGTGGTGGCTCGCGTCGCCGACCATGTCGTCGCGTGACGAGCACCAAGCTCCGTCTTTGCGCTGCAGGAGCTCGTCACTCGACTCGCCCTCGTCGTGCTTCTCTTCGTGCCTGACCGGCGTGGGGTTGCGCGGGAGGATCATCGCTTTCGGGTCGAACGCGGTGGGTCCACGCGTGCCGAGCGGAAAGCGAAAGAGGCCGTCCGCCGTGGCCGCGTAGACTCCCGCAGGCGTCACGTCGTCGAGGCCCATCGTGAAGCCCGCAGTCGAGCACCGCGGCGCGCGCGCCTGGTAGCTCGCGAAGCTCAGTCACTTTGCAGCTGATCGTCGTCTTCGATCGGGTGACGACGTTTCCGTGCTTGTCGGCCTTCTTGTCGTCCGGATCGTAGTGCGAGCTCTCGGTCTCGACTCGAAAGGTGAACGAACGGCTCTTCTCGAAGAGTGACGCGTAGAGCGGCGACAGCGCCGCGGCATCGAGCGGGCCTGCGGGCGGGGGATCCACCGTCGGCGGGGGCTGCGGCGCCTCTGCGGGGGCAGTCACGGCGGGCGAGGCCGCCGCCACGGAGGTGGCGTCTGTGTCGGCCGGCGCGTCAGGTTCCCACGCGATCAACAGGGCGCGCTCTTCTGCGGGCGCTTGCGGTGGCGCAGCGCAACCGGCCAGAAATTCCACGCAAGTGCCGCAAAAAGCCGCCCGGAAGCCCATTGCCATCCCCCTACAACGACCCAAGCAGACATTCGACACCCGCGTCTCGTGTCGCTTCAGGTTTCACCGCTCGCCGCCCAGGGCCGCGAGATGGGACCGCCGGCACCTTCGTGTGGACCCCGTCGCGCGATCAAGGCTCCAGCGGCTTGTGCTTGCCCGCGTCGGGCTTGCCCGCGTCGGGCTTGCCCGCGTCGGGCTTGCCTGACCCGCCGTCTGTCTTGCCGTCATCTGCAGCGCCTCCATCCCCCGCATCTGCGGCTCCCGCCGAAGCCGACGCTGCTGGCTGAGAGCCGCGCGCCGTGAGGCTGCCGTCTTTGCCAGGAGGCCACAGAAACACCTGCACGTCGCCCGTTGCGCGATCGACCAAGCGCAACAGCGCGGCGCGGGGATGGTCTGCCATGCGCGCGAACAGCTTGGTGTTGACCCGGAACTGCGGTCGCTTCTTGCCGGGCTGCTCTTCTGGGACGTCGCCGGTGAGCGGCACATCGAAGCGCACGCGGTCCAAGATCTCGGTGCCGACGTAAAACTCGAGCGCGAAGCGACCCATCACGCGCGCCGTCGCGCCGGGCTTGTCGAGGGTGAGCTCGGTCACCTTGACGATGCTGGGCACGCTGTCTTTTGCGCGGATCTCGAACACCCAATGTTTGGTCGACGCCACCGGCGGGGGGTCGGGCGGCCAGCCTTCACGCGGCGGCGATGCCTCAGCGTCGCCGAGCTCGGAGAACGCGCCCAGCGAAAGCGCTGCCAGCGCGCCTGCTGCGACTCCGAGAGCTCCTCCTAGAAAGACCCTGCGCATGCGCTCGCCACGTCATTCCACGCCTCGGCGGCGCCGTCGAGCGTCAACCTCGAACCCCAACGAGACCCGCAAAGGCAGCCTCCATGGTACCGTCCCGGCATGGAGTTCGACCGCATCTCGGAGCTCTACAACCTGTGCAATCCGGAAGAGTCGCTTCAGCCAGACGATCCCCGCAATGTCGATATCGATCAGACGGGCGTGCGCGGTGAGAAATGGAGCGAGCGGCTCGCCAAGCAGACCGAGAAGGTGGTCTTACAAGCGGAGGGAAAGACGAACAAGCCGTTGAGCGATGGGCCCTTCAAGCGCCTGTGGACCTGGCTCACTACCACTGACGTCGAGCTCTCGAAGCTATCGCTGGAGGCGTTCGGTGGCGGGGCCGACTTCAATCTGAAGACCAATCCAACGGTTCGCGCACGCGTGCGCGATATCCTCGGCAAGCACCCCGCGCAGTTCGTGAAGCTCGTGCGGGACGAATTGGAAGACCTCGACCTTCGCGCGAAATTGGCAGGCAACAAGGGAGGCCTGTTCGTGATCTTCGATTCGCTGGAGAAGCTACGCGGCACCAGTTTGACCTGGCGCGACGTGCTCACCAGCGCCGAAAGAATCTTCGCCAACGGCGCTCCGCTGCTTCAGCTGCCCGTTTCGGTGCTGTTCACGGTCCCGCCTGCACTCGCCCGACGAATGAACGATCCGGTCGAGTTTCTGCCGATGATCAAGGTGCGTGACAAGGAAGGCGTGCTTTCCCGAGGGGATCGACGCCATCTTCCAGCTGGTGAAGAAGCGCATCCCCGAAGCCGACCTCAACGAATTGTTTGGCGAGGCTCACGTGCGAAACCGCCTGCGCGCGATCGCACTTTGGTCCGGTGGCTATCCGCGCGAGATCGTCCGTCTTCTGCAGGCATTCCTCGAGCTCGATACCTTCCCCATCACGGCCGACGCTCTCGAGCTGGTGCTGCACCGGGCTGGTAACACTTACCGCGGCATCGTGTATGACAGCGGAGCGATCGACTGGCTGCGCACCGTGTACCGATTCTCCGCCGGTCGCCGGTGGTGCTTGTGCGACTCGACCCCTATGCGGGAAGGCACAGCACCGCGGCCCTGACCGACGCAGAGCTGATGGCTGACGTGATCAGTCCCTTGCTCGACCCACCCGCGGAGAGAACAGGTCACGGCGTGGTGCACATGGTGGACGCTGCGCGCGCCGTCGAGGCCGACTTCGACCCTTGGAAGCGTTCGTTTTCGTTGTGGAACGAAAAACGCAACGCGGTCCAAACGACGCTTCATGGCGAAGTCGTCGTGATGCTTCCGCGGGCGCTTACGAACGCATTCGCGACGGCCGCGCCCGACGTTTGGTCGGTGCGGAGCGGGGAATACGACGCGGCCGAGAGTGTCGAGGGGATGGTAAACACAACGCTTGAAGGCTCGTCGGTGGTCGCCACGGCCCACGTGACAGCTGCGGCTGTTGCATCCAGCCGGTCTCCCCGAGAGTGGCTGACAATCCCAAGGCTAGCTCTGTGGGGCGGGGATATCGTGGTCAGGCCGTGGCTCGAGGTGCCGCGCGCCGATTCGTCGGTGCTCGACTCGGGCGCTGCAGTCGATGACGATGAGGATCGTGCTGGCGCACACCTCCGCTTCTTGCTCGCGCGACGACGCGCAGATCGAGTGCTCTGGAGCAGACGATTTGCTGAGGCGGAGCACCGTTACACTGACCTCTTTGAATCGCTGAGGCTCGAGCCCGATGTCCAGTTCGCGGCATCGGAAAGGGCCATCATCGCTACAGGTCTGTCAGTGGCTATCGGCGCACAAGGCAGGGCTGAGCCGGCGCGTTTTGCTGCGGACAGAGCGCGACAATTAGCGCATGGCCGGGATTCGCCGGGCGACACACAGCAGCTGCTAAATGCAGTTTGTTACGTTCACTGGCTGCTCGGAAAGTCGAAGATATCGTGCGACGAGACCGTACGGAACGCCGAACTGTTCGAGCCGAAACGCGTACTCCGAAAGATCGATGTCGTGCGCGGGCAGCGCCCGCAGAGCAGGTCGCAGATGGCAGCGCGCTTGAGCGCCGCCGTCCAAGCGCTCGAGCACGGTGAGCTCCGCCTGCCCAGCCTCGAGACGGCATGGCGAGCTCGCCCCCCCCGCGGAGACGTACGAGGCCGAGGCCGAGCGAAGGGTGATGGCCGGCGACGTATCCGCGGGCCGCGCTCTACTCTCAGTACGCTTCGCAGCGAGCCCCGACCAGGTTCTCACCATGGAGCCCACCAAGTTGTGGTCCCGCATGAGACCATCGGCAGCGCTGGCCTTCCTCGAGATTGTGGAGGGCGATGATGAGCGAGCCGCTGAGCGGCTCCGCTCACTCGAGGATGTCCTTTCCAGCGTCGACGCGGCGGAGCTCGATCGGCCTCGTATGGAGGCCGCGCTAGCGCACACGGCTTTCGTGTACCAGCTCAGCCGCGGTGCGCGGGAGCAGGCGATCTCCTCTTTCGCACGCTGCGAGCAAGCCGTCGCGCGCTGTGCCGCCACAGCATTCGACCAACGCTCGCTGCTGCGCGCTCGCGCTGCGGCGCGACTCGGCACGCTGCGAGCGATGGGCCTCAGCTCGCCCGATTTGTGGTCGAGCTCGCCGGTTTGGCCGCCCGAGCCATGGCGTAGCTTGGCAGAAGAGCTCCTTTCTTGGGTCGACACCTCGGAGCTCGTACGCAGCGACGATCTCGTGTTGCGGGTGCTGGCGGTGGAAGCGTGCCGAGAGCTGAACGCGAATGTCCAGGACCGCGACCTCACTGCCGCGCGTACTTACGCCAAGCGCGCGGCTGAGCTCGCGGAGCCGCTCGCAGAAAGCGAGATCCCCGTTTGGCAAACGCTTGCTGATGCAACGGTTCAGGAGCTTGCCCACGCCACTCGTGAGCCCGCCTGAGATTGGCAGAGCCGTCGGTCCTACCTCCGCCACCGCGCTAGAAAGTCCCGCTGTACAGGCTCGCCACGTCATTCCACGCCTCGGCGGCGCCGTCGAGCACTTGCCAAACATCCAGCAGCGCCGCGGGTATCGGCGCCACGACGAAACCGGGCGGATCTGCCGGCAAACCGAAGCTCACGCGCACGGCCATCGAATGCAAGAGCACGCGATCGACGCGCTGAACGCGGCCGGCGCTGTCCGCCAGCGAGGTCTTTCCGCCGTAACGGCCGTCTCCGAAAATCGGCGCGCCTGCGCCGCTCGCGTGGATGCGCAGCTGATGGGTGCGCCCCGTCTCTGGCTCGAGCACGAGCAACGCCGCGCGACCGCCCGCGGCTGCCACGCGCTTGAAGCGGCTCGCGGCCGGCTTGCCCTGTACCGGCGACGTCCAGCGCCCCTCTGTCTCCGCCAGGGGTGCACAGATCGCGACGTAGCGCCGAACGATGTGCCCATGTTGTTGCGCGGCGGCTGCCTTCTGCGCGCCGAGATCGCTGATGGCGAAGGTGACGGCGCCGCTCACGTTGGTGTCCAGCCGCGAGACTGCGTGGGGCGGCCGTCTTTTGCCTCCGCCTCGCGAAATAAGCAACGCGCCCAGGCGGTCGCGCAGACTCTCGGCGCCGTCTTTGTCTGGCTCGGTCGCGATGCCGACCGGTTTGTCGACCACGACGATGTGCTGCGACTCGAACAGGATCGAGAGCCCGGCGTCGCTCATGCGTCGGCTTGTACGGGGCCGGCGAGCGGCGCCGTCGGCATCGGCGCGTCGAGCTTCTCGACCACACCGCGATCGCCGTCGACGCGCAGCCGTTCGCCGGTTCGTACGCTGAGTGTGGCGCCGTCGACGTTGACCACGCAAGGCACGTTGTACTCGCGTGCAACGATGGCAGCGTGCGAAAGCGGGCCGCCGAGCTCGGTGACGATGCCGGCGGCCACCAAGAACAGCGGCGACATGCCGATGTCGGTGGTGCGGGCGACCAAGATCTCGCCGGGCCGAAGCGAGGTTGCAGCGTCTGCACCCGGGCCGACGACGCGTGCCGGGCCCTCGACCACACCGGGGCTCGCGGCCAAGCCGTCGAGCTTGCGGGCAGCCGACGGCGGCAGTGATACAGGCGGCGGCTTGCCGACGAACGTAGAAGGCGGATCAGGGCGCGCCTTGTCGCGCAGGTGCTCTGCGCGGCGCAGCCGAATGATGTGCGCGACATCGGCGCGCCCCGTCTTGAGCGCGCCGACGATCTCCTCGTAGGTGCAGAAAAAGACGCTCTCTGGAGGGAGACTGGGCTCGAGGTGACGAAGCCGGCGGTCGATGTCGAGCGCGACCATGCGAATGAAACCGAGCCCGCGCGTCACCCACGCGCGCATCCGCTCGCGGAGGCGCGTGTACTCTTGCGTCTTCTTCACCAGCGCGCGCAGCACGGCGATCTCGATGCGGCCGCTCGTCGTCTCGAGCCGCGCGAGCTCCCGATCTGCCAGCGCGCGCGCGCGCGCCGGGCCCGCCTCCGGATCGATCTCCGGGCCACGCAGCGCAGCCGCGAGCATGCTCATCAAGCTGGACGGGTCTTCGCGCCAGCGCGGCGTCATCAGCTCTGCCTCGCGCACAGCGCGGTCGCCGAACGCCTCCAAAAATTCACGCATCGAGGCACGCGTGGCGCCCATCGGCAGGTCTTCGAGGCTGCGCACGTGACCCGCCGCGATCGCCTCGAAGGCCGCTGGCTCGCGACGGGCGAGGTTCGCGACGCGCATGAGCGCCAGACCGGGGTTCGCGCTCTCGAGCTCGGCGATGCCGCCCGTCAGCGCCTGCGCGATGCGAGATGCCTCACGATGTACGTCGACGCCGCCTTCACCGTAGGCGTCGCTGCGCTTCAAGGTGCGGCCGAGCCAGGTCGTCAACGCCAGATGGGACGCGAGCGACGCCGATGCGCACGTGAGCATCAGCTCGCCGGCGCCGAACAACAAATCCGATACGCCTCGCAGGGTTTGCGCGAGAGCGTCATCGGGCAATAGCCCGAGATCGAGCTCGGAGAGCAGGCGTTTGGAACGCTCGGCCTCTACCTCCCACCCGCTGACCTCGCGCTCGAGGCGCAAGCCGCGCCGCAACAAACCCGGCACGGCGATGGGGGCTCGCATCAAGAACCCAGTGCTGGAGCGCTCGACCTCGGCGTGCAGCGCGCGAATGATGCCGTCGGGCGCGCCGCCGCTTTGCTCGAGCAGTGCGCGCGGTGAAAGCCCCGGCACTTGGCCGGCGATGGCCATGAACGCCGTCAGGTTCAAATAGAAGCGGCCATACACGTTGGAGATCAGGATGGCGTCTTTCGGAGCTCGACAGCCGAGCGCCGTGAACGCTGCCCGAAAGCCGGCATCGCTGAATGCGCGCGCGACGGACCAGGTGAGCGGAGTCGCCGCGCCGGGCAGCGCCTCGCCGACGTTCGCGCGTGACCAAACGGTGTGCTCGTCGCCGCCTTCCGGAAAGAGACCGCCTGTCACGGGTCGAGCTTGCAGCACGATCACGCGGTCGACGCCGCCTACTTCGGTGATGGCGAACTCGACGTCGAGGGCGTCCGGCTTGCCTTCACCGAGGCGTTTTGCCAGGGTGGAAAGCTCGGTCAGGGCCGCTTTGGAGAGGGCAGGGCGCGTGCCTCGACCCGCCTCGACCGGCTGGGCGACGAGGCCGTCAGGGCCGACCACCAGCTCGGTGCCCTTTTCTGCGATGACCTGCTCGATCAACGCGCCGTCCGCGCTCAAGCGGTAGTTGTCGACGATGCTGGCGCCGTCGACGATCGGCGCGCCCAAGCCGAGTGTGGCGTGCACCAGGCGCTCGCCCGCCTTCCACCGGTCGCCTTCGAGGCCGCTCGGTGGACCGGTGAACAGCACGCCTGCAGCCTTGGCGACGACCATTGGCATGAGCAAGACCGGCATGGAGACGGCCCGGATGTTCCAGCGGTTCAAGTACAAGAGGGTGCGCGGCAGATACAGGCTTGCCCATACCTGCCTCACCGCGTCGCACAGCTCTGCGCGCCCACGCACGCCGAGAATCGTGGTGGCGAGACCGGCCAGCGACGAGCCGCGCGCGTCCTCGCAAGTGGCGCTCGAGCGCACGCTGAGGCCCCATGGCGCGCTCGGCAGTGCCGCGACATGAAGCGTCTCGAGCGCGTCGGCGAGCGGTTCTGGCAGTGCGTCGGCGAGGATGCGGTCGCGCGCGCGTGCAGCGCGGTCGGTGCCTTCGCGCGTGCCCGCGAGCTTGATCAGCGACGCGATGTCGTGGCCCTTCGGCAGGCGTCGATCGACGGCCGACTCGAAGGTGTGAGCGTCGATCACCCAGCCGTCGGGCACCGGAAACCCAGCCGCCATGAGCTCGGCCAGCGAAGCTGCCTTGCCACCAAAGCGTGCGGCAGACGCGTCGGCCTTTCTGCGGCTGATTGGCGCCTTGTCGCTGGGGCGCAGACTGCGAATCGAGCTGAGCAGCGCGGACGCTGCTTCAGGTAGTTCGATTGGGGAGCCAAGCGTACGATCGGTCAAGACAGTCGATTCGGTACCACACGGAGAGCGCGCCTGCTGATGGATTTATGGTGGATGATGCGAGGCGCGCGGGCCGCATGGGCGCTGATCGCGGCGACAGGCTGCGCCAGCCCGAGTACCGCTCCGTCGCCCAGCGGAAATCCTCCGTGCGAAGTGCAAACCGGAGGGGGCGCTTGCGCGCACTTTCATTCCGGAGGGCACGAAGGACTATTGTTCGATGATCAACCTCCGGTTGAAAGGTTCACTGTCGAGCACGACCCGAGCACGCCCGCGGCGGCCACTCCGTCGGCCGTCGTCAGCGGGTCCGAAGCCCCTGGCGAGCTGCCTAGAGGCAGCGTCGTTCCACGATCTGTCGCTTCGCACGATAGGCGTGTGCCCTTCGTGCTCGTGCTGCACGGCTACGGGGGCAACGGCGCTTCATTCGCGCGCTATTTTCGTTTGCACAAGCTCGCCGAGAAGAGCGGGTTCATTTATGTCGCGCCGGACGGCACCCCGGATCGTCATGGCAATCGTTTCTGGAACGCTGGCGCCGCCTGCTGCGATTTCGACCACACGAACACCGACCACGTCGCCACGCTCGGCAAAATCATCGAGCAAGCCCGAAGCGCGCCACGCGTCGACCCGAGTCGCGTCTATGTCGTCGGCTATTCCAATGGCGCATTCATGGCACATCGGCTCGGTTGCGATGTCGCCGGAGTCCGCGGCATCTTGAGCGTAGCGGGGGCTGGCGTGCGAGACACCGCGGCCTGTGCCCATGCCCCCGAGAGGGTGATTGAGGTGCATGGTGACGTCGACACGGCTGTGCCCTTCGCTGGCGGCAACGTGCTCTCGCGAAATGACGTCGAGCCTCACGCTGGCGCGCTGGAGACAGCGACTGCCTGGGCCACGAAGAAAGGTTGCACGCTGCCGGCCAGCCTGATTGGCCACGTCGATCTCGAAGAAGCGCTGCCCGGCGCGGAAACGGAGCGCTTTCAGTTTTCGTGCGCCCCCGGCGTGACCTTGCTGAAAGTAGCGGGCGGCACGCACGGTCTCGCAGCCTCCGAAGCGGCCATTGCCCAGCTGCTTGCTGATTTGATGAGATGAACGGAGGAATTCAGACAGGCTCGAGCCCCCGGAGCACACGTTCGTGAAACATCAACATCTCGACGGCGCCGGGCCCGCGGTTCCAGATGTAATCGTGGGGGCCGTCGGTCACGATCAGTTGGTGCGCGATCGAGCGCCGCGCGAGCGCGGCCGAGAGCGCCTCAGTCGGCGCGCGGAATGGGTCGCCGCTGCTGGTCACGAGCTGAATCGATTGTTTGCCGTGGGTGCCGGCTGCTTGTTCGGCTCTTTCGGCGAAAGGCTCGGCGTCTGCCTCGCGAATTGCCGGTTGCAGCGCACCCACGGCGCCAAATCGTTGCGCCATTCCGAAGCCGAGCTCGAGCGCATAACGGCCGCCCATGCTCACGCCGTCGATCCCGGTCTTCGCGCGATCGGGTGCCTGCGTCACGCGCGGCAGCATGCTCTTGTCGACGAAATTCGCGAATGACCGCCACGCGTCGGGGCCGCCGCTGGGCACGGGCGTGTACGGGCACACGATGCGCAAACCTTGCCAGGCATGTTTCGCCAGCGAAGCACGATGCCGCGCGATGCGCTCGTCGGTGAGCATCTCTTTGGCATCGCTCTTCGACAGCGCGCCTGCCTCGAGACGCGCGCGGATCACGTCGAGGTCGTAATCGTCGCGCCAGCCGTGTGCGCCAGCGGCGAGCCCGCGCCCCGCTTCTCCGCGGCCGTGTAGCGCGACCAGCACAGGCCAGTCACTCGAGCCGTTCGGCGCAAACAGGAGGGCGCGCTGGCCTTCCGGTTGATCCGGGCTGCTATCGAAGCTCTCTTCTCGCCAGTCAGGCCCGGGCGGGGTTACGGCGCGTTGCTCTTCGCTCGGCTGAGGTCGCGAGCAGCCGCCGACGAACGCGGCCACGGCGGTGAGCCAACTGCGCTTGCTGAAGAGCACGCCCCATTATGAACCGGATTGGACGGAGTCCAAGGAGGTCTACGGAGTGCCTTTGGCCCGGAGTGCACCAACGGCGAGCGGGAAGTGCTTGCTCCGTCCGTCGAAGCCAGGCATTCAACTCCTGTTGAAAAGGTCGACATGAACACCGCCGCCCTGCTTGCTTTCCCCGCGCTTTTGGTCGCTTGCTCTTCTGCGCAGCCCGAGCCCGCCGAGCCTGCCGACAGCAGCATGGCCGCTGGCATCGAGCCGGCCGCGCCTTTGGTGTCTGCCTCCGCGGGCACGGGCAGGCTGATCACCGGCGACAAGGGCTGCCCGGCGACTGCGCCACGTCATGGCGACGCCTGCTCGATGAGAGGGCAATGCCGTTACGGCGGCGACGCTGCGGCGGCGAGCGACCTGAACGGTCCGCGCTCCTGCCGCTGCGCCGGTGACATGTGGGAATGCACCGGCGCGCCGTGACCACACGGTCGATGCGTTGACTCGAAGTTGGCCCGCAGGCGGGTGCCCTCCCACGATCGGGCGATGTCCGTCCCGGTCGTCGCCCTCTACGGCGCGCTCAACGCCATCTTCAACGTACTGTTGGCTGTCCGCGTGAGCGGCGGCCGCATGAAAGAGAAGGCCAGCATCGGGACGAATGGCTCCAAGGTGCTGGACGTCATGATCCGGACCCACGGCAACAACGCCGAGTTCGTCCCGCTCGCGCTGCTGCTGCTGCTCATTGCCGAGCTGATGGGCGGTTCGCCCACCTGGCTTCACGTGCTCGGTGGGCTGCTTTTGGTGGCGCGCGTCTCTCACGCCATCGGCATGCCGCTGCGCGCGCCGAACGTGTTTCGAGCCAGTGGTGCGACCATCACCAGCGTGCTGATCATTGGCATCAGCGCCTGGCTTTTGGTGATGCGTTTTTCGACATGATCTTCGAGTCGTCGTTTCGAATTACGCACTGACTGCGTAAAGGGCGTCGCTGTGGCGAATCACGCGTGATCGCAAGCACGCCACGGACAGCGTTGTCAACGGTTGCTGCGCGCTCTTCGCTTTCGCGCAGAATCGTTGCTGGCCCGGTCCGTGCTCTACGGCTCCTGTAACCCAGCGCTCGTCTTCGTCGCAAACGCATCGGAAGAGCAGCGACGTCTACGACACCTGAACAACTTAGGAGATCGACAATGAAACGGAATACGATTCTGCATGGTCTCGGCTCGCTCGCGTTCCTCTTGGTCGCGACCCCCGCTTTCGCAGACGACATCACCGAATGTGAAGACAACGCAGCGGGCGACGACTGCGTGCAGGAAGACGGCGAAGCCGGCGTCTGCCTTGCAGATGAAGACACGCAAGTTCTCGCTTGCTCGGACAACGGTCTGACCGACAACGAGATCATCTGCGAAGAGCTCGCTAGCGGCGACGATTGCACGCAAGACGACGGCGATGCCGGCACTTGCGAGCCGGGCGACGGTGATGGCGTGCTGTCTTGCGAACAGCTCGACCTCGACGCGGTCGAATGCGAGACCGCTGCCGCCGGTGACGTGTGCACGCAGGAGGACGGCGAGATCGGCATTTGTGTTGCCGACGAAGACACACAAGCTCTCGAGTGCTCGGACAACGGCCTCAGCCAAGACGAAGAAACTTGTCAAGACCTGGCCGAGGGTGACGCTTGTACCGTGTCCAGTGGCCGAGATGGCTCCTGCGACGCCGACAACGACACGGGCGTGCTCGAGTGCGTCGAGCCTGGTGACAGCGCCGACGGCTGCTCGGCCGCGACCAGCCCGCTGAAGAGCGGTGGAACTGGTCTAGCGCTGGTGATCGGCGCGCTCGCCCTCGCGCGCCGCCGTCGCACGGCTCGCTGAGCGGTCGCCACTTCGAATTTGCTGAAGCGAGCGAGCCGCCCGCGTAGGCTCGCTCGCCGATGGCAAATCAGGGCGGCTGGGGTGGTGGTGGTTACGGTCCTCCCGGGCAACCTCCCGGCGGAGGTGGCTATGGCCCGCCGGGCCAGCCGCCTGGGCCGCCCGGTCAACCTCCTGGCGGCTATGGTCCGCCGCCCGGCTACGGCCCGCCACCAGGTGGTGGAGGCTATGGTCCGCCACCCGGTGGCAGCTATGGTCCCCCTCCCGGTTATGGGCCACCGCCTGGCTACGGTCCGCAAAGTCCGCAAGGTTATGGTCCGCCACCCGGTGGCTTCGGCAACCAGCCACTGGGTGCCCCGCCTGGTCCGGGTCAATGGAACCCTAACGCGCCGCGTATGCAGCCTCCAAAGCCTTCCTCCGGCATTGGGGCGATCATCGCGGGCGCAGTCATTCTGCTGATCGTGATCGCCGGTTGGTTCAGTCCTTCGTACAAGGGTCTACCCGCTGCAGCCGGCGTCGCGGTCCCTTTCGCGGTCGCGATGTGGCTCTTGGTTTCGGGTATTGCGAAGGCCATCAAAAAGCCGCTGCCCATTGCCGCCACGATCGGCATTTTATTGGTCTTTGCGGGCTTGTTCGTCGCGTTGGGGCCCGTTATCAGTCGCGGCCGCATCGTTGCGCGCGAGAAGCGTGTCTTCGAGCAGCTCTCCTCCGAAGAGGCGTCGACGCCGCAGGCTTGGCAGTATCAATACGAGTTTGCCATCCCCGACCAGTTTCGGCGGGAGGAGTGGAAGCTCGAGGTGATGCTTTCGCGCGTCCGTCAGGCGCAGAGCAAGAAGGCCGCGGGCGATCTCCGCGTGATTGCCAACGAGTGCCTGGCCGCGGAAGACAGCGAGCTGCTCGAGCCCGCACACGAAGCCGCGATCAAGGCGCTGAAAGATCTGTACAAGGCTGGCAAAGCCAAGATGAACGCGCCGACAGCCGGCGCCAAGACGGGAGAGTTTCCCGTCGATGATGGCCTTCGGCAGGGGTTCAGCGTGGTGCTCGACGGCCTCGCTCGCGCGAAGGACGCCAACATTTACGTGGCGTTCGAGAACTCTGCGGTGCTCGACGCACCGGCCGACTTCGCAGAAATCCTCGAGCTGAACCGCAAAGACCCGGACGTGCTGAAGACCTTTCCGAAAGGCAACGCGCCGCTCATCGATCCCGGAAACGCCTTTTCACCGGCCTTCGACAAACGTCGACGGGCGACCTTCATGACCGCATTGGGAGAGTCGTTCGGGCAGGTCTTCGATGGCCAGCTGCTTACGCTCGCGCCGCTCGAAAAGGGCGAGAGTCGCAAGGGCAAGGTGATCATCGATGTGAGCTCACGCGTCGTTCGTACGGCCAACGCGTTCGTCTACACGAGCAACCAGACGGCGGTGCCGACGGTGATCGGGATCTTGTTCTCGTTCCAGGTGGAGTGGAAGTTCAAGCTCACCGGTCGCGACGGCAAAGAGCTCTTCGTTGCGCCGTCGGCCACGAGCAAACCATCCGATGCCAAGATCAACAGCCAGCCCACCGACCCCAACTGGGCCGCCTACAGCATCATGATGGATTCGGCCTATTACAACTACAGCCGCGAAGTGACGGGTCGCTTCGGCCTCACGCCACCCCCGCAGCGCGAGGTCTTCTCATACCTAGGCCCCACGCCGTAGCCCACGCAGCTGGGGCGGCGCGCGTACGACGTGCTGTAGCGTTGAGCGTGTCTCAGCCCGCTCTGCTCGGCTCTGGCGCCCGCACGATGCGAAACCCGCTCGGGGTCCGCAGCAAGGTGTCGCACCAAACGCGAGCCTGCGCGCGATAGCGGAGCTGAATCGCGAGCACCGCGCCGCTCCGGAGCAGATCTGCGGCTTCGCCCAGCGTGGGCTTGGTAGCTTCGGCGTAGCGACCGGGCCGCGCCTTCACCTGGACGCTCAACAGCTCTGCGGCGTGCTGGATGTCGAACAGCAACTGAGCCAGCAGGGCCTCGTCGAGATCGCTGGTCTGCAGCGGCAGCAGTGGAACATCCTGCGAGTCGAACGCCTCGCTCACGAGAGCTCTCCTTCGACGTCGGGCGTCCCGATCGGGGGGCATACGCCCACGTCGGTGGTCGCCACGCAAGGGAGCCCTTCCCGCACGACGACGACGGGGAGCTCGCTGGGTGGCGGCTGGCGGCTCGCATAGAAGGCCTCCAGCGAGAAGCTCGGGCGCGCTCGCTTGGGGGGGGCCCGGCCGGACTCGTCGCGCAGTGAGTCGACCAAGCCACCCAGCAATCCTCTGCGCGTCACTGGCTTGCTCATTTTGGGTTCCCCTCGTCTCGAATCCAAGGCGGGCGCTGATCGAGCAGCGCCGATGGCGTGTGGCATTGCGTGCAGCTCGTTCGTACTGCATGGGGCGTGCGCAAACCGACCTTGCCAGCCGGACCGTGACAGCTGTTGCACTCGGAGCGCATGGTCGTCGTGTGCGGGATCGTGGGGGGCGCGCCGACCCAAGCTCGTTCTCCGCGCATGGGGGCGGCCAGGCCCACGAAGCTGTTTCCCGGCTGGGTTACCGGCAGTTGGGCAGGGCGAGGATCGTCCTTCGGGACGTGGCATTGGGTGCAGCTCGCGTAGACTGCGTGGCTCATCCGAGGTGCGATCTTGTCGCCGATCGCGGCGCCACCGAGGTGGCAGGCGGCGCAGTCCATGTTCTGCTGAGTCACCGCATGGGGGACCAGTGGCGGCGCGCCGTCATAGGCGCGGAGCTCGGCGCGCTCTGCGATCACGCGTTCGCGGTCTGCGTCCGTCTCGTTCGATAGATCGATTGCTGGTGGCAGCGCTGCGACGAGATCTCCGGACACTGCGCCATACATCCAGCCGTTGGGACCTCGCCGAGTGTTGCGCAGCTCACCGTAGCCGAGTGCCGGGTCAGCTCCGTCGGCACCGGCGCTCGCCGCAAGCGGAGCAGGCACGGTGGGCCTCACCACCTCCTGCTGCGTCATGGTGAGCGTGACGATAGCGCCGGCGCCGAGCACGGCCACGGCGACGAGCAAGAGCAAGCGGGTATCGCTCGGGGGCATCATCGGGCGCGGGGACGCAGCGGCATCTTCTTCACGCGCACAGCGCATTTCTTGTAGTCGGGCTGCTTCGAGAATGGGTCGTACGCCTCGAGCGTGAGCAAGTTGGCGAGCAGCGTCTCGTCGAAGAAGGGGATGAACAACGTGCCGGGCGGCGGCGAGCCGCGACCGTCGATCCACGCGGGCAGCTCGAGCACGCCACGCCTCGACTCCAGCCGCACGACCTCGCCATTGGAAACACCCATTCGGCGCGCGTCCTTGCGGTTGAGCTCGACGTAGGCTTGCGGCATCGAACGATGAAGCTGTGGGATGCGCATCGTCAGCGTCCCCGTGTGCCAGTGCTCGATCACCCGGCCAGTGCAGAGCCAAAATGGATACGCCTGGTCCGGGACCTCGGGCGGGGCCGTGTAGGGGTGGAACCAGATCTGCGCGCGGTCGTCGTGCGATGTCGAATGGTAGAATTGGTAGACGGCGCCCTTCTTCACGTAGGGGTCGTCGTGCTCGGCGAAGCGGAAGCGGGTCTCGCGCCAGGTGCCATCGGGTTGCTCGACCACCGGCCAGCGCAGCCCTCTCGCCTTCACATACTCGGCATAGGGCGCCAGGTCTTTGTGCTTGAACGTGGAGAACTTTCGGTACTCGTCGAACAGGCGTTGGTCGACGTTGGTATCGTAGAAATGCGGCCATTCCCAGACAGGCACCTCTTTGCCGTCCTTCTCGGTGTGAAACAGGAACTTCCCGTCCCTGTCCTTCATGCCCGGGTGACCGAGCTCCAGCAGCTTGTGAGCGACAGCGATGATCTGCCAGCAGTCGTCCCGGGCCTGCCCCGGAGGGTCCACCATTTTGAACCATTGCTGGGTTCGTCGCTCCGAATTTCCCACCATGCCGTTCTTCTCCACCCACATCGCGCTCGGCAACACCAGATCTGCGATTCGCGTGGTGGCCGTCGGATACACGTCGCTCACGATCAGGAATTTGTCGCTGAGCTTTCGACTCGGTGCGACAAGCTCGTTCAGGTTGGGCATCGATTGCCCCGGGTTGGTCACTTGCACCCAGATCGTGTCGATGTCGCCGCCCTTGTCCGACGCCGTCGAGAAGCGCTTCCACATCTCGACCGTGTGATGACCAATGGTCTTGCTGATTCTCCCGGGCGGCAAATTCCAGATCGCCTCTGCCTTCGCCCGGTGGTCGTCGTTCTCGACGAGTAGACCGCCAGGCAGCCCGTTCACCACGGTGCCGTCATCACGCTCCGTACCGCAGGCGGAGGGCTGACCTGTGAGGCTCGTTGGCGCGTTCCCGGGCGTCCCGAAATGGCCGGAGAGCAAGTGCAGTCCGTGCACCAGCGCATTGATGGCCGTGCCCCGCGTGTGCTGGTTCATCCCCATGCACCATAGGCTCGTGATCTTCAGATCACGCCGGCCGAACAGATCAGCGAGCAGCGTGAGCTCTGCGACCGTCAGACCAGAGAGCGCGGCAGCCCGCTCGGGTGTGTACTCCGAGAGCTGACGCTTCCAATCTTCGATGCCGATTGCCTCGCCCTGCAGGGTCGGCGTGACCCCTAGCGCGCGAAAAGCGCAATGCTTCTCCACGAAGTCTTGGTCGTACGTGCCGCGCTGGACGAGCAGATTCATCACCCCCAGCGCGATCGCCAGATCGCCTTGCGGCTTCATGCGGAAAGAGTGATCGCAAAGGGCGCTCGAGCGGGTCTCTCGCGTGCCCATGTCGATGAGTGTGACTCGCTCGCCGCGTACTTTGCGGTCCAGCACGCGGGAGAACAGCACGGGGTGCATCTCGGCCGGGTTATTGCCCCACAGCAGCAGTACGTCGCAGACATCGAGATCGTCGTAGCAGCCGGCGGGCTCGTCCACGCCGTACACCGAGAGGAAGCCCGTTACCGCCGATGCCATACAGAGACGCGCGTTCGGATCGATCTGATTGGTGCCGAGCCCGGCCTTCACGAGCTTCGTCGCCGCGTACCCCTCGGGGATCGTCCACTGCCCGCTGCCGTACACGGCGAAGCCCTGTGGGTTCTTCAGCGCGCGCTTGGCGACGATCTCGACGGCCTCCTCCCAGCTGATTGGCTCGAGCTTGCCATTCTTGCGCAGCAGCGGCTGCGTGAGCCGATCTTCGCCATAGAGCGCGAGGCCGACGTGGTAGCCTTTCACGCACAGGAGCCCCTTGTTGACCTCGGCTTTCTCGTCGCCCGCAATGGCAACGACCCGACCCGCTTTGGTGCCGACTTGGACGTGGCAGCCCGTGCCGCAGAAGCGGCACGGGGCCTTGTCCCAGGTGACCCCATCGACGACTCGCAGCGAAGGTGAGCTGCTGCGCTCCGGCTCCTTCGAGCCGGCGAGGCGCGTGGCCGCGAGCGTCGCGGCAGTCATCGCCGCCGAGTGTAGAAACTGTCGCCGGTTCATGGAGCCTCGATGGCTGGGTAGACGCTGTCCGAGAAGTCGACCGTGACGACGTCGACCCCGAGGATCCCCTCGCGCGCGAGCAGCTCTTCGACGACGTGCTCGGCCTCTTGCAAGGTGGAGGTCTCGAGCACCGCAGGGAGGAAGCAGCGCGCTTGGAGATCTCCGAGGGTAAGGCGAGCGTCCTCGGCGAGCCGGCTGGGCAGCTCGGATCGCGTGCTCTTGAGCCTGATGACCAGGCCGCTGATCGGCATGCCCGGCCCCACGCAAGGAGTGCGCCGAGCGGCTCGGCGCCGCGCCTCGTGCCATTGGCGAGGACGCTGCCGCAAACGCGTCGCACACGCGCAAAGCTTGCGCTCCCGCCAATCGCCGAAGCCCGCAGAATGCGGACGGCTCGGCTTGGCATGTTCGCTGCGTAGACCCGGCGAGTGTCTGTCCGTCACCGCGCGATATTGCTGGCGATCTGCCTGACTGCGTGTGGCGCCAAGGACGAAGCACGGCAGCTCGCTCCCATACTCGGCAGCGCCCCGGGGGAGGTGGAGATCAACGTCCCCGCGAAGTTGTCCTCGATCGAGGTCGACGCTGTCGACCCGCTCGGCCGCCCGCTGCGGATCGCGTGCGCGACCTGCCACACGACGAAGGAGACCGCGGTGCTGCCGGAGAGCCCCAGCGAGCTGCAGGCGTTCCACGTCGGTCTGCAGTTCCAGCATGGGTCGAACCGCTGCGCGAGCTGCCATGTCTCGGAGCCGTTGCGTGCCCCCAAGCTCCGCCTCGCGGACGGCACGGAGCTGCCGATGACCGAAGCGCTTCAGCTGTGCGCGCAGTGCCACGGGCCGCAGTATCGAGACTACAAGGCCGGGGCCCACGGCGGTATGCAAGGCTTTTGGGACCTCCGCCGCGGGGGTCGCACGCGGAATCACTGCGTGGACTGTCACGATCCGCACGTTCCGAAGCCGCCGCAGGTGCTGCCTGCGGCAGCGATGCGGGATCGGATCCCCGTCGCCGCGCCCGCTCGCGGAGAGGAAGGACACGAATGACACCGACCAAGAGGCGCACCCTAAAAGTACTGGGCGCTACGCTGGGCGCGTCCGCGTTCGCCTACGCGGTCGAGCCGCTGCGCGCTTTCACGCAGAACATCACGCTGGACCAGTTTCTCCAGGGTCACTTCAAGGAGCTGACACCAGAGCAGCTAGAAGTCACGCTGGCGCGGCTCGAGCAAGAGACGAAAGACCGGCACGGTCGCGACGTCACCATTCGCGCCGACCCCGCCATCGAGGGAGTCGAGTTTGGCTATGGGCTCAACCTCAGCATCTGCGTGGGGTGTCGCAAATGCGCCGAAGCTTGTCACGTGGAGAACAATCACGATCGGGCCTCCAACAACTCCTACATTCGCGTGCTGGAGATGACGCAAGGCAGCTTCAACCTGGAACACGGCAACGCGAGCTACGATCACGCGGTGCCCGCCCCGGACAAGTACTACCTGCCAGTGCAATGCCAGCAATGCGACAACCCACCATGCACCAAGGTTTGCCCAGTGGAGGCAACGTGGAAAGAGCCGGACGGGATCGTGGTGGTCGACTACGACTGGTGCATCGGTTGTCGCTACTGCGAGGCGGCATGCCCCTACCATGCGCGGCGCTTCAACTGGACCACGCCCGAGATCGCACCCGAGGAGATCAACCCCGATCAGGGCTACCTGTCCAATCGCATCCGCCCACAGGGCGTGATGGAGAAGTGCACCTTCTGTCTCCATCGCACGCGCCGCGGCGAGCTGCCGGCCTGTCTCGAGGCGTGCCCCACCGGGGCCCGGGTATTCGGCAACCTGCTGGACCCGGAAAGCGAGATTCGCTGGGTGCTCGCGAACAAGCGCGTTTTCGTACTGAAGGAAGAGCTCGGGACCAGGCCGCGCTTCTTCTACTTCTTCGACAAGTGAGCCGATGACGAAGGACGCCGACGCCCCGACCGACTCGAGCCCCGATGCGGGGTTGCCTTCGGACGAGTGGACCTCCCCGCCGCCAGCGCCAGAGACGCTGCCCCCGCGCTCGCTGCGTTTGCCGATGCGCACCGACTCCAGCGCGACGATGGCGCGCATGCTGGAAGAAGCGGGCAAGCAAGCGTCACCCGAGATCCGCGAGAGCGAGCGACCACCAGCGGTCTCCGAGCGGGTGACCTCCATTCCGCCACCCATCAGCTCGCGCGGCGGCGTTCATCCGGACATCCCCAGCTACACGCTATTCCTGTGGCGCATCGCCAAGACCGCCTTCGAGTCGACCTGGCGTTACTACCTGTGGATGACCATGCTCACCATCCTGGCGCTCATTGGCGTCAACGCCTGGGCTGGCCAAACCGGCGGCGGCATGATCCACACGAACATGACCGATCACGTGTCTTGGGGTCTCTACATCGCCAATTTTACTTTCGGGGTCGGTCTCGCGGCTGGCGCGGTGATGATGGTGATCCCGGCGTACGTCTACGACGACCACGACATGCATGACGTCGTGATCTTCGGCGAGCTGCTCGCCATTGCCGCGATCGTGATATCACTGCTGTTCGTCATCGTCGACATGGGCCGACCGGACCGTCTATGGCATCTTTTGCCTGGTATCGGGCGTTTCAACTGGCCGCGTTCGATGTTGACTTGGGACGTGATCGTCCTGAATGGCTACTTGCTGCTCAATCTGCATATCGCCGGCTATCTGCTCTACATGCGGTTCCTAGGTCGCCGACCGGCGCGGCGCTGGTACGTGCCGTTCGTCTTCATCTCCATCGGCTGGGCCATTTCGGTTCACGCCGTGACAGCGTTTCTCTACGCCGGCCTCGGCGGGCGCCCATTCTGGAACACGGCGTTGCTCGCACCGCGCTTCATCGTGACGGCGTTCGTCAGCGGGCCCGCCTTCGTGATCGTGCTGCTTCAGGTGGTCCGCATGTTCTCCGCGTACCAGATCGGAGATGGGCCGATCCACACGCTCAGGCAGATTCTACGCGTGACGATTCCTGCAAATCTCTTCATGTTCGGGTCGGAGGTGTTTACTGCCTTCTACTCGGGCGGCGCGCACGCCGCCTCGATGCGATACCTCCTGATGGGCCTCCACGGGAAGACGACCTTGGTCCCATGGATGTGGGGAGCCTTGGCGCTGAATTTTGCCTCGCTACTGATCGTCTACTTGCCGGTCTCTCGCAAGAATTTGCGGCTGCTCACAGCCGGTTGCTCGATGGCCTTCGGGGGGATCTGGGTCGAGAAGGGCATGGGCCTCATCGTCCCTGGCTTCGTCCCGAGCACGCTGCACGAGGTGATCGAGTATCAACCATCGCTGACCGAGTGGAAGGTGAGCATCGGCATCTGGGCCGCGGGGCTGCTCGTGCTCACGGTCGCGGTGAAGGTCGCGCTCCGCGTGCTGACCGGACGAGTCACCATCGATACCTACGCGCACTCGCTGCCACCGCGCGCGCTTCCCGGCGGCACTGGCCTGTAGTGGGGCGGCAGCAGCACACGCGGCGTAGTCCAGTCTAGATGGCGCGCAAGACCGTCGCCAGAATTCTTGCCGCTGGGGCGAGCGCAGCGTCTGCGCCTACAGCCCGAGCCAGGAAGACGGGTCGACAGGGCGCCCCTCTTCCCGGAGCTCGAAGTAGAGCACCGACTCACCCTTGCGACTGACCACGGAGCCGAGCGCCGCGCCGGTGGTGACGTCCTCGCTGACCTTCACCTCCGTTGCGGTGAGGTTGCCGTACACGGTGAAGTAACGGTTGCCGTGGTCGATGATCACCGTGAGCAGCTCGCCCTCGTAGCGATCGGCAAACACCACGCGCCCACCTGCGACGGCGCGCGCTGAAGCGCCGGCTGCTGCGTGCAGCTCGAGCGCGGCCGGGGCGCTCATCGACGCCTCCAGCTTGCGGACCTCGGCGCGTCCGGCCATTGGGAAGGGCAGGTGACCCTTGAGCGAAGCGAAGCCCTTCACGGCAGCGCTGTCGCTGGGGCCTAGATCGGCGCCGTAGATGGCGACGTAGTCGGGGGGCGCGGTGGAAGAATCGAACGCGCGGTCGAAGGCGACGCGTCGCTCGTCGGCGAGGCGCGTGACGGAGCGGGCGCTGTCGAACGCCTTCTTCTGTGCCTCCAGCGGGCCGAGCTGGGACGCGTTGCGGGCGAGGCCTTCGTCGAGCTCGCCCTGGCGCCTGCGCAGCTGCTTGGCGCTCTGGAGGTCGCGGGTCAGCGAGAGACGCGTGCGTTCGACGCGGGCTGCATGATCGACCAGCTCTTCGAATCCACCACCAGCGGGCAGAAGGCCTGCTCGCACGTGTTTGTAATAGGTGCGCCCGCGCGCCAACAAGCGGACTTCGATGCGGCCGAGCTCTTCTTCGATCGCAGCGAGCTCTCCCTCGAGCTGAACCTTCTCGCTGGCTGCCGCCTTCAACGCAAGCTCCACCTCGATGGGCGTAGTGGGCAGTCGAAACGGCTCGCGTCGTTGAGCGGCTCGTGGCTTCGCAGACGACAGCGCGTCGAGCGCGCCCGTCGGTGCGGAGACACCGAACGCGACGCCAGCGAGCGCCACCACCATCCCCGCGCCGATGAAGGAAACGACTCGCCTCATGTCACACGCTCGCGAGCTTGCGCAGGCTGACGAAGGCGGTGGTAGCACCGAGAACGCCGCCCAGCGCGACCATCCCGATGGCGAGGTGCCACGGCAAGAAGCTGGGCGTGATGCCGAGCATGTTGGCGAGCTGCTGATCGAAGTGGTCTTTCACGATCAGAAACAGCACGCCCAAGATCGCGAGGGCCAGCGTCGCCCCGAGCGCGCCTTGTGAGGCGCCTTCGAACACGAAGGGGCGCCTCACGAAGCTGTCGGTCGCGCCAACCAGACGCAGCACCTCGACCTCGATCTTGCGGCGCTGCAACAAGAGCCGCATCGTGGAGCCCACGACGCTTACGACGGCTGCGAGCACGATGAACGCGAGGCAGGCAGAGGCGGTGACGCCGCCGCCGAGCAACGCAGACAGCCGCTCGGTCCAGCGTTCGTAGGTTTCGACCGTCTCGACAGCAGGCAGCGCCCGTAGCTTCAGGGCGATCGTCTTCAGCTGGTCGTCGGTGATCGAGTCGTCGAAGGCGACCTCGAGCGAGCCGGGGAATGCTTCGGCGGGCAGCGCGGCCAAGGCTTCGTCGGTCGAGACGACTTCGCGCCGCGCTTCGTCCGGCGTGATGCGGCGCACACGCGAGACGCCCTCGGTGTGCTCGAGCGCCTGCGACAGCGCGGCGATGTCGGGGTCTTTGGCCCCGTCTTTCAAGTACACGGTGGCGCGGCCCGCGCGTGACCAGCGATCACGGAGCGACTCGATGTTGGTCACCACGAGCAGTGAGGCAGCCAAGCAGATGAACGCGACCGAGAGTGAGAACACCGACAGCACTTGCAAGCGCCAGTCGCTGCGGCCCGCGCGCCAGGTCCCGAAACCGCTCTTGCCGGCGAAGGAATTGTTATCCATGTCTTCTCCGCCGCTCAGGCTGCTTCGACGTCGACGTCGACGTCCGAGTAGTCGTCATCATCGAGGTCGTCTTCGTCGTCGAACTGGCTCATCTCCGGCGGCACGTCGGTCGCCTTGCCCTCGTCGAGGATCACGATGCGTCGCGGACGAACATCGAGCAGCGAACGGTCGTGTGTCGCAAACAGCACAGTCGTGCCCGTCTCGTGGATGTCTTCGAACAACCCCAAGATGTCGATGGCGAGCTGCGGATCCAGATTGCCGGTCGGCTCGTCTGCCAAGATCAGCGCAGGCTCGTGCACCAGAGAGCGGGCGATCGCTACGCGTTGCTGCTCACCCCCCGAGAGCACGCGGGCTGCGTCGGAGCCGCGACCCGCGAGCCCGACACGCTCCAGCGCTTCACCAACGCGCGTGCGGATGAGGCGCTGAGGCAGGCCGATCACTTCGAGCGCGATCGCCACGTTGTCGAACACTGTCCAGCTCGGCACCAGGCGAAAGTCTTGGAACACCACGCCGATGTTGCGCCGCAGCGCAGGGATGGCCGAATCAGGCAGGCGTGAGACGTCGCGACCGAGGAACAGGATGCGGCCGTCGTCGACCTGCTCGGTGCGATGAATCAAGCGGAGCAACGTGCTCTTGCCCGAGCCCGAGGGCCCCGTGACGAAGACGAACTCGCCGCGTTCGATGACCAGCGACATGCCGCGCAGAACCGGCTGGTCAGGCCGGTACGACTTGAACACGTTGTCGAACACCAAGATCGGCCGCGATGCGGCCGACGGGTCGTAGCGGTGTCCCGCGCGAAGCGCCTGATTCCGGAAAGAGCCTTGCGAAGAGCCGGCCATCGATTCGCGGATAGCAGTGAGGGCGGCATTGGAAAACTTTTCGGCGTCGCCCGGCTGGGTCCAGCGGACCGGTGTGGTAGCGTAAAGCGCCTTGAAGATCGCCTTCTTTGGCCTGCCGCTCGCAGGTTGCCTGCTGGTAGAAGACGGCCACGAGATCGTCCTGGCGGCGCTCAGCCGACCCGGGGTCCCGGGTCGCCGCCGCCTCCGCCGCAAGATCGGTGCTGAGCGCGTGCTGGACAAGCCGAACCTGGACAGCGCGTTCGTCGAACGGTTGACCCGCCTCACGCCCGATCTGGTGGTCAGCTGGTTCTGGGTGAGCAAGATCCCGGCTGCTGTCGTGGCCAGCGCCAAGCTCGGTGGTTTCGGCGTACATCCCTCGCTGCTTCCCCGTCATCGCGGACCTGATCCGACGAGCTGGGCGATTTTCTCGGGCGACGCGGTGACCGGCGTGACCGCGCATCGAATCGCCGCGGAGTACGATACTGGGGCGATCCTCGCGTCTCGTGCGCTGGCGATCGACGCGCGCTGGAACGCATGGCAGCTCGCTCGCGCGCTGGATCGGCCGAGCCTCGGCTTGCTTCGTGAAACGATGCGGGCCTTCGCCACAGGCGCGCCGCCGCCCGATGTGGCGCAAGACGAGACACTCGCGACCGAGGCTCCATTTTTCGACGACGAAGCCTGCGTGATCCGCTGGCACCTCCTCGCTGGCGAGATCCTCCGCAAGATTCGCGCGCTGGCGCCGGCACCGGGCGCCTCGATGGAGGTGCGCGATCAGGTGCTGTCGGTGCTGCAGGCCCGCGCCATCGATTCACCTTCCGTTTTGGAGGAGCCGGGCGAGTCGATCGTACTTCGAGGCCGCGTGCTAGTGCGGTGCGCTGACGGCGCCATCGAGATCCTGGAAGCAGAGCACGCGGGCAAGGCGCTCTCGGGACCCGCGCTGGCCGACCTCTTCGCCTAGCGGTCGACGGGGGTTAAATTCCTCCGGCCAAGTCAAATCCAGAGCGGGCGCTTCCGCGCGCTCTTGTCCCCAGAGGGCAGGGAGGAATTTTTTTGCTGAGTCAACCTCCGGTTAAATTGGGCCCCGGAGGATCCGTTCCTTCTTTTCGTGACCCTACACGCTGAGCGTTCCCCTCTTTCTGGTCGTGGTAGCCTGCCCAAGCTTGAACCTGGGAGGAGAGCCTTGGTGACCCCCGATGCGCTTGCGAAGTCCGCGCGCGAGAAGCTCGCGCTGGCGCTGAATGCACTTCAGAACAGCCCGGACACACCCGTCGAGCTTCTCGATTTGGCCGCGCCGATTGCTCAAACCATGGGCATTCTGCACCGCATCGAACGCTCCCAGGGCAAAGACCTGGCGGGCCGAGATCAGGTGCTCGCCAACATTCGCAGCACGCTGAACAGCCTGCAGACGATGCCGGTGAGCCACCCCGCGATCGACGCAGTGATGGAGCAGGTGGCCGGCTGCCTGGCGAGCGCCCATCAGCTCGCTCGCTTGGACAGCGTGGCGGCTCCGCCCATGCCATTGCCGGCTCCTGCCGCGGGTCTGGCACCTGTCGTTCCCACTTCGCCGGGCGGCGTTGCTGCTGGCTTTACCGCCAAGATTCCGCCGCCGCCGCCCACACCGCAGGCTGTCGTGCACGCCGCGAATCCCTTCGCCCAGCCTGCGCAAGTCGTGCCTGCCGCGCCTGTGGTTCCCCCGGCGCCGATCGTGCCCGCTCCTCCCGCTGCTTTGGCTGCGCAAGGAGTTGCTTCGCCGGTTGCCCTCGGCGGCACCCAGATGCTCAACCCGCCTCCGGGTTTTGCTGCCGCTCCGCCAGTCACTCCGCAGGCTGTCCCTCAGGGTGCGAGTCACACCGTGCGGATGCATGGCGATCAGAACCCCGCCATCGCGCAAGCACAAGCGCAAGCGCAAGCAGCGCAGCAGGCACATGCAGCGCAGCAGGCAGCGCAGCAGGCAGCGCAGCAGGCAGCGCAGCAGGCAGCGCAGCAGGCAGCGCAGCAGGCAGCGCAGCAGGCGCAGGCTCAGCAGCAGGCGCAGGCTCAGCAGCAGGCGCAGGCTCAGCAGCAGGCATACGCAGCGCAACAGGCGCAGGCTCAGCAACAGGCGCAGGCTCAGCAACAGGCGCAGGCTCAGCAACAGGCCTACCAGCCCGCCCCGCAGTCGGCCCCTGTTCAGCCGTC
>Ga0163144_10005919_pt1 | contig 27116 bp, 30 predicted proteins | sample OliLak19BULKMAT1_FD_123175 | JGI IMG/M metagenome (GOLD analysis project Ga0163144, IMG submission 123175) | Freshwater microbial mat bacterial communities from Lake Vanda, McMurdo Dry Valleys, Antarctica - Oligotrophic Lake LV.19.BULKMAT1 | ecosystem: Environmental > Aquatic > Freshwater >...
CCGTGCTTGCGTAGCTTCCGCTGGAGGGCCCATCGGCTGAGGCCGAGAATGCGGGCCGCACGGGATTTGTTGCCGCGCGTCTCCTCCAGAACCTGGCGCAGGTGTTGGCTTTCGAGATCACGGAGAAGCCGCGTCCCGGCAGGTTGGCCTGGTCCACCGGCATAGCCGGCCAGCGGAGCCGGCAGATCGTGCGCCTCGACGGCTGGGCCATTGGCGGCGGTCGCCGCCGTGACCACGACGGCCTTCAGCTCGTCAAGGTTCCCCGGCCAGGGATACGCGAGGAGTGCGTCCTCGACGGGACGCGCCAACGTGAGCGCCCGGCCGCGGTCGCGGCCGATCCCGGCGGCCAGCTCGCGGGCGACCAGAACGGCGTCGCCGCGGCGCTCGCGGAGCGGTGGCAGCGTCAACACCGCCCCCTCGAGCTGACGGCGTAGATCAGCGCGCGGATCACTAGGCGCGATCGGGGCGAGCGTGCCCTGCGGATACCCGACGACGATACGGGGCGCCGGGGCGCCGCCCTCCGTCGTGGAGTCCTCGAGCATGGCCGTCATGGCCACCGCGACGTCGGCGGCGAGCGCGTTCACGTCGTCGATGTAGAGCGTACCGCCGGCCGCCGCCGTGCGCTGCTCACGCAGCTCCGCGGTCGTGAGCGCCGCGGCCCGACAGACCGCGAACGTGCCGTCGGGGCGTCCGAGGTCGTGCAAGGCACGTGCGACCTCCTCGTGCTCGGTTCCGGGCTCTCCGACCACGAGCACCGGCATGCGATAGCGCGCCAGGCGGCGGATCGAGTCGACGACCTGGATCATGTGCGGGTCGCGGGTGAGCAGCGCACCGAGATGGGCGCCGCCGTTCATCATACGATCCAGCACGGCGCAGCGCCCGCGCAGCCGCAGCGTTTCCTCGATGTGCCGCAGCACGACGCCGAAACGCGTCCCGTCGACGGGAGAAGGAAACACGTCGTAGGCCCCGGCCGCGAGCGCACGTTGGGCGCATTCGGGGGAGTCGACGACGGCCACGACGACGGTGGCGTCGTCGAAAGCGTTCAATTCCTTGATGAGCTGTTTGCCGGGTCCGTGCAGGACATCGTCCACCGGGACGATGACATCGAAGGGCTCTTCGCCCAACCTTGCCCACACTCCTGGCACACTCTCGGCCTCGCGAACGTGAGCGCCCTGGGCACTCAAGAGCTCCGCAAGCTGGCGGCGTTTGCCGGCATCCACAGCAACAATGAGCGCGCGCGGCGGCGCGCTCGGCGACTCGGTCGTATCGAGAGCGTCGTTCATCACGACGCGATCTTGCCAACGCGACCCGGCGTGGCCAATCCCGCCATCACGTGGGGGATATCTCACCCGGAGAGGGGATAGACTTCGTTCAACCAATCATCGATACGTTGCCACTGCGCGTAGAGCCAGGTCGCGCGCGCCTCTGGCGAGGTCGGGATCTCCGCATGCGGGATGCGCCAGAAACGTACGCGCACGGTACGGCCGACGAGCGCGCCTCCGAGCAGATCAGCGGGAGACCCCGCCGCCTCGAAGCCGGTATGCGCACAGAGGATCACGTCGGTACCGTGATTGTTCTCGAGCAGCCCGAGCGGACCGCCGACGTGCGGGGGCAACACGCGAGTGAGGCGCGTCGCGCGAGCGAGGAGATCGGGCGTGGTGTGCGCCGCGAGCTTTGCGAGAGCTCGCAAGCGCTTGCCGGGCGTGAACCGCGTGCCTTCGGGGTAGATGACGACACCGTCCCGCGGCCCGAGGTCGTCCATCAAGCGCCGCACGGCGGCGATCTCCCGCGGGCCCTCGCCCGAGCCCCGTTGCACGAACACGTTCGGCAGACGGTGGCCGACGATGTCGAGACATGGATCCCAGAGGAGCTCGCTCTTCAACACGAAGCGGAGCGCGAAGCCATGACGGCGGGTGAGGTAGACGACGGGCAGCAGCGTGTCGGCCTGGCTGACGTGGCGGATGAACACCAGAATCGGCCCGGGGAGGATCGCGTCATCACCCTCGACCACGGTGCGCAGGGCAAAGAGACGCTCGGCCCCGCGATACAGCACCGTCGCCCATGCCGCCTGCAGCGCGGTATTGCGTCGCAAATAGGGCGCGCGGGCGGCCCCGGCCCACACACCGCTTCCGAGCCAGAGCGCGAAGGCCCCCAAGACACCGACGACTTCAGACACGAGATACAGCGTGAGGTACGCGGCACAACGCAGCACCGGCCAAGGACCGCCACGGACGAGATCCGCGACGGCGGCCGCGGCCAACGTCACCGGCAACAGCACGAGCCACGACGACGCGATCAGCAGCAGCACCGGGAGCGTCAGCGCGCGCCGCGCCCACACGATCAGAGGCGTCCGAGCAATTGCGTCCTCAACGACTGGTCGATCGCATTCGGACCGAGCCAGATCGCGAAAACGGCCGCGGCAAAGTCGGCGCCCTCGATGGTGCCGAGGGGTGTGCCGTTCAGGGCGAGCTCGGTGCCGACCCCGGGGAGATACGTGAGGGCGTAACGGTCACCGGGCTTCACGTCTTTGTAGAGCGCATTCAGCTTGTCGATTTGCGGCCTGAGCTTGGCGACCTTCTCCGGCCCGACGTTGGCGGCGATGCCTTGATCGGTCGCCTTGGCGAATCCGTCGGCTTTGATGGCGTAGAAATATTCGATCTCGAGGCGTTTCGCGGTGTCCGCGAGGATGGCGTCGGCGCGGCCGCCGTCACCGAGATAGAGCGCCGCCACGTAGGCTTTGATGACGTAGCGGTAGCGCATCAGGCCGACGTCGTTCAGACGGAGCGTGGCCGTCCCCGCCCGCACCTCTTCCGCGAAGCGTACGCCTTCGATGTCTTTGGCGTTGGCGTACGTCGTCACGAGCGATGCGAGCGCCACGAGCGTGATCATCGATCGCTTCATCCGAAGATCTCCCGGATCTTCTCGCGGCGATACGTGAAAATCGTTTTCACGTCCTTGGCAACGAATCGGCCCGCCACGATCGCACCGAGCACCCCGATCGGCAGCTCGTAGTGCACCCGATCGCGAATGACGGTGCCGCCGTCGTACGCCTCGAACTCGTGGGTGTGGTCCCAGCGCTGATAGGGCCCTTTCGTCTGCGTGTCGACGAAGCTGCGAACGGGGTTCCAATCCTGGATCACGCTCTGCCACCGTACCGGCACGCCGTGCAGCGAGAGCTGATAGTCGATGCGCGTTCCGGTCTGCATGAGCGGCGTGCTGACACCGAGAATGCGGAACTTGAGGAACGGCGGCGTCAGGCGCTCGAGATTGTGGGCATCCGCGAAGAACGGGAAGACCTCTTCCGGGGTGCGCGGCACCCATTGCTCCATGACGAGCGTCGTAGCCAGGTCGCGGGTCACGTCCACCAACGCTTCGCCGAGCTCGGGATGACGAAACACGAAGCCACGCGTCTCGGCGACCTCCGGCCGCACGCGCTGGCCTTCGAGTAGGACGTTCGCCATCTCGCCGAGCCCCACCCGCAAGGCGATGGCAGGAACCGGAATCACCGCCGGTCGCGCGAGTACGCGCGCCAGTGTCGCGGTGAAGTCGGCGTTGGTGACGGGGTTCGGCGCGACGCCGTTCACGGGGCCGCGCACGTCGTCGCGGCCGAGTACGAACATCCAGAGCCCGATCAGGTCGTCGAGATGGATCCAGCTCATCCATTGCCGCCCCGAGCCGACGCGACCGCCGAGCCCGAGCCGAAAAATCGGGAGCAAGCTGGCGAGGGCGCCGCCGCCGCGACCGAGCACGATGCCCGTCCGCACGAGCACGGTGCGAAGACCGTGACGTTCCGCAACGAGCGCCTCGGCTTCCCACTCGCGGCACACGTCGGCGAGAAATCCGCTGCCCGGTGCCGATTGCTCCGCCAGCACCTCGTCGTCGCGATCGCCGTAGTACCCGATCGCCGACGCCGACAGAAAGATCCGCGGGCGTTGCTCCGCCGGAAGCGCCGCGATCGCGTCGACCAACATGCGCGTCCCGTCGACCCGGGAGCGGCGGATGCTCTCTTTCCGCTTGGCGCTCCAACGCCCGTCGGCGACCGATGTGCCGGCGAGGCTCACGACCGCGTCGACGCCCGTGAGCACGTTCGCATCGATCGTGTGACGCTCGGGGTCCCACGTCGCGAGCCGACACCGCGCCGGCAAGACGCGCGCCGCGCGCTCCCGATCGCGGGTGAGCACGAGGACCTCATAGCCGTCGGCGAGTAGGCGCTCGCAGAGCGGTCTCCCGACGAAACCCGTGGCACCCGTAATGGCGACTTTCATGCTGGACCCGTCTCGAAGCACGCCAGCATCGCCCCTCGATTGCTCGCAGTCCAGCACCGATGCATGGAACGGCGCTGGCGTCTCGCATCGTGATGTGTCACCCCTACGCCCTCGATCGGCTTCGAAACCATGATGCAGTTTCTTCTGATCTGTCTCGGCGGTGCGATCGGCACCGGCGCTCGCTTCGCGCTGGTCACGGGCATCACTGCCTTGCTCGGCCCCCAGTTTCCGTATGGCACGATCGCCGTCAACGTTCTCGGATCTTTTTTGGTCGGCGCGATCGTACAGACGAGCACTGCGACCGACCTCGTGACGCCAACGCTACGGCTGGTGTTGACCGCCGGTTTTCTCGGCGGCTTCACGACCTACTCCGCCTTCAACAACGAGACGGTGCGCTTCGTGCACGAGAACCTCTGGGGCCGAGCGCTCGCCAACGTCGGCGTGACGGTCGTCACGTGCCTCGTCGCCGGTTTTGCCGGGGTTGCTCTGGCGCGCCGGCTCTTCGGCACCTGAGCGACCGAGCCGGAGATAGCTGAGCGCAAGACGCGCCGGCCCATGCTCCGCGGTCACCGCGAGCGCCACATCGTTCCGACCGGCGCGCAGCAGGCCCGGCGGGATCGGCAGGCGGTATTCGCGCCAGCCTTCGAACGGCACGAACCGACCGATCACGCGTCGGTTGAGCGCGACGGTAACGGTCATGCATCCCGGTCGCGGCTTCGCCGTGCGGCTCCCGAACGCGAGTCGGAGACTGCCGGAATCGCGATCGAGATCGGTCGCCAAGACGTCCGAGACCTGCAGAACGACCGTGCCTTCGTCCTCCAGCCAGCGATGCGCGCCACCCGGGTGCTCTTCGCCCCGCTCTCGCCAGGCGCCGCCGAGCGCGACGCCATCGTTGCGACCGACGTCCACGTCGATCAAGGCGGCCCGGACGCCGATCATCGGTGTCGAGAGGCTCAGTCCCGCATCGCCCACTCGATCGTCGACGACCAAGGCCGCGCCCAAGACCACCGCCAAGAGGATGGGCACCGCCAGAGGGCGGCGCGCGATCGCGGGGACGACGAGAGCGACGAGCGCCACGGCCGCTAGCGCCCCGCCCACGACGTCGCAGAACCAATGACGGCCGAGCACGATGCGCCCTGCCGTCACCATCGCCGTCGGGACCATCGCGACAGCCCACCAGAGATGGCGGCGTCGGAAACCGTACGCGAGCGCGAGGATCGCGAGCAGCGCCGCGATGCTGTTCATCGCATGCGCGCTCGGGAAGCTGTAGCCGCTCGCGACGTCGGGCAGCGAGCTCGGCCGGTCGCGCGTGAGGACGTGCTTCAGCGTCTTGCTCGCGACGATGCCGATCCCGCACGCGCTCACCCAGGGCCACGCCGATCGCCAACCGTGAGCCCGCACATGCAGGACCACGACGACGGCCATGAGCACGATGAGCCCGCGCGTGAGGTGATCGACGAGGCGGTCGACGAGACCGTCGGTGGCACAACCGCGCATCAGCAGCACCTGCCGCCAGACCCAATCATCGAGTCCGACCGTGTGCGGCAACCACGCCACGAGCGCGACCAACGCGACGAGAGCCGCGAGCCCGATCATAGTGGATCCGCGTCGCGTCGGTTGCCAGGCATCCGGCGGATGCGGATCATCGGCCACGGCGGTGGCCGTATCACGATTCCTCCGACCGAGCGTCGCGCTACGACCTTCCGAGCCGCAGGCAGAATGCTATCGTCCGCGCGCGAAAGGAGCCCACCGTGCCGGCACTACAATTCTGGTTCGAGTTTGCGAGTACCTATTCTTATCCCGCGGCCATGCGGGTCGAGGCTCGGGCGACCGCGGCCGGGCTCACCGTCGACTGGCGTCCGTTGTTGCTCGGGCCGATCTTCCAGGCGCAGGGTTGGACCGACTCGCCCTTCAACATCTATCCGGTGAAGGGCCGCTACATGTGGCGCGACCTCGAGCGTATCTGTGAGAAAGAGGGACTCGGGTTCGCGCGGCCGTCGCGGTTTCCACGGCCGAGCTTGCTCGCGGCCCGGGTGGCCTGTGTCGGCGCGACGGCACCGTGGGGGCCGGCGTTCGTGCGGGCGGTGTACCACGCGAACTTCTTCGACGACCGGGAGATCGCCGAGCCCACCGTGATCGCCGACATCGTGCAGGGCCTCGGGGTCGACGCGGAGGCCGTGCTGACGGCGGCGCAGCAGCCCGACGCGAAAGCGCGGCTCCGCGCCAATACCGAAGAAGCCATCGCGCTCGGCGTCTTCGGAGCACCGACCTTCTCGATCGGGAACGAGCTCTTCTGGGGCAACGATCGCCTCGACGATGCGATTGCGTGGGCGACGCGTCGGTAGCGGCGCCGAGAGAGTGGTCGCACCAGGGATCGAACCTGGGACCTCCTGCGTGTGAAGCAGGCGCTCTAACCAGCTGAGCTATGCGACCGTGACGGCGACGCGACGGCGGATCTCGTAGCACACGCGTGGGTGGCTTGCGAGATCGCGCGCGTCACGACCCCACTCATTTCTTCTTCGGCGACCCGACCTTCCGCACGCGCTCCTCGAGCTTGCCGGAGCGCGTGTCGAGCACGACGTAACACCATCGTCGACCGTCCTCGTCCTCGCGCTGCAGCTGACAGGGGATGTCGTCCTTGATCAGCACGTACCGCCCCACTTCCTCCGGACGTTTGCCGGAGAAGCGCCACACCGCGAAAAGGACGAGCGCGACCACGAGCAACCAGCGCCACTGCTGTCGGCCCCACGCCACGACGTCAGACATGGGAAACGATCCATCGTTCGATCGCGTATCAGGCAAGGATGGGGACCTCCTCGGTGCGCGCATGCCATTGCACATAGCGCCGCGGCCCGGAGATGGGGCCGTTGCGCCGGATGAGCATGAGATGGATCGCTTTCACCATGACGACGTGCGCCGGGATCCTAGCGAAGCTCATCAGCCTGCTCAAACCAGATCCGCGCGCCCTGACGCATTGCTGAGCAGCGCCCGCCGTCTTTGGTCACCGACGCGGCACGCCGTCACGCCCGCAACGCCGACACCTACGGTCCACCCTCCACCTCCCAAGGCTTCTGCGGACGCGCCGCGCGCACGCCGGCGGCATGGGCCTTGCTGCCCTGTCGTCACCAGGAGGAACGCACGGTGCTCAATCGCCTCTTCACCGGCAGTCGCTGCAAGACCCTTCGCCCGCTCGCGCATCCCGCCGGGTCCATCGATCGTCATACGCAAGGCACGATTCGATACGGACTCGAGAATCTCGGTCGCGACCTGATGATGGTGGATTGGGACACGGGGAAAGCCTCGATGGTCTTCCCCTCCGACATCGAGCTTCTGGCGCCGTTGGCCGACGCCGCGAGCGCGTAAGCGAGCGCCGGGGACAGCTCGCGCCTAGCGGTTCATCACGTCCCGGCGGAGCGTGAGCCCACCGTCGACGGTGAGCACTTGCCCCGTCACGTAGCCGTCGGGCTCGAGAAAAAATCGGATGGCACGCGTGACGTCTTCGGGGCGACCAAAGCGCGCCACGACGCCGCCGCTGACGAAGCGATCGTACTTGCCCGCACGGATACTGGCTTCGGCCATACCCGCGGCCGTCACACCGGGTGCGACGACGTTCACCCGCACGTGGGCCGGTCCCCCATGCTCCTTGGCGAGCAGCCGGGCGGCATGCACCAACGCCGCTTTCGGCGCCGCGTAGCTGAGGCTGCCCTCGAAGAGCGCGACGCCCTGCATCGTCGACACCAGCACGATGGCACCGCCGCCCGTCGTCGCGAGATCGGCGGCGACGCTCCGGGCCAGCAACACTGGGCCGAGGTAGTTGTCGGCGAGCGAGGCTTCCATCTCCGCTTGCGTCGCCGCGCCGGAGGCTGGGCGGGCGGGATCCCCTGCGAGCACGACGAGCCCGTATGGCGTCCCGAGAGCGCGCGCGGCATCACGCAAGGCCGTCCGTGCTTCCTCGCGGGCGAGATCGCCGCCGACGGTCACGACCGGCGCCGAACCCGCAGTGCGGAGCTCGTCGGCGAGAGCGTCGGCGCGCTCGCGTGCTCGCCGATAACCGAGGACGAGTGCCGCGCCTTCACGATGCAGCTCGCGCGCGAGCACGGCGCCGATACCGCCGCTGCCACCCGCCAGCACACAGACCCGCCCCGCCAGCGTCCCCGCGTCAGCCATCGTTCCCTCCGGAGGCGAGCAGCTCGCCGTTGCCGAACACGCAAAGCTCGGCGGGACGACACTGCGTCCACGTCTCACCGCGGGTCAGCGGCTGCGTCGCCACCACGACGACCTTGTCGCGTGGCGTCGTGTGCTGACTGAAGTCGACCTCGAGGTCGGCGTCGACGAGCGCGGCGCGTGCGAACGGCGCACGCCGCTGAATCCAGCACAGCTTGTTGGTGCAGTAAGCATACAGATGGCGCGCGTCGCACATGAGAAAATTGAAGCGACCGTACGCGGCGATCTCGTCGCCGAGCCGCGCCACGAGCCGGTGCAGCTTGGCGGCCGCCGGCGGATGACGGAAGCGCCGCCGGATCGTATCGAGGATGTAGCAGAAGGCATGCTCGGAGTCGGTGGTACCGATCGGCTGGTAGAACGTGAGCGGCTTCCGCTTGATGCCGCTCAGATAACCGTTGTGGGCGAACACCCACGTGCGGCCCCAGAGCTCGCGCTGAAACGGGTGTGTGTTCTCGATGCAGACCCGGGAGCGCGTGCGGCGACGGATGTGCGAGATCACGTTCTTGCTCTTGATCGGATACTGCTCGACGAGACGCGCGATCTCACTCGAAACCGACGGCGCGACGTCGTGAAAAAGGCGCGCGCCCTTTCCTTCGTAGAACGCAATGCCCCAGCCGTCTTGATGAGGCCCCGTACGTCCGCCGCGTTGGCGGAATCCGGCGAAAGAGAAGGTGATGTCGGTCGGCACGTTGCAATTCATGCCGAGAAGCTCGCACATGGGGTCCAGAGATAAAGGAAGGGTCCCGAGTCCTCAACTCGCATTCGGCGCGAACGCCATAGTCCCTGCGTTGCACCGAAAAGTCAGCGTCGATTTGCGAGATGTGTAATTGCCTGCCCCCCTGCCCTTTGGTAAGCACACGCGGGCTTGACGCCGCTACCGAAACGTATCTGAGGAGGTATTCGATGAATCGAACAATTGTGTCTCAAGGTTTCCTGTTTGCGCTGACGGCACTGTTGGCCGCCGCCTGTACGCAACCTCCCAAAGAGGCGCCGAAAGCGACCGCGACGCCCGCTGCCGCTGCCGCTGCGACGCCGATGGCACAAGCTGCTCCCGCCCAAGCACCTGCGGCCGCCGCGGACGAACTCTACGTCGATCTCGAAGGTGATCCGGACGAAGGCGCACCGCCGCTCACGGTCAAGTGGACGAGCACAGTCGAGGACGGCACGCCGCCCTACACGTACAAATGGGACTTCGGCGACGGTTCTCCAGCCTCGACCGAGGCCAATCCGACCCACGTCTACGCCAAAGAGGGTGAGTTCACCGCGACGCTTTCCGTCAGCGATTCCAAGGGTCTGAACGGTTCCGAGGAATACGACATCCTGGTCGAAAAAGAAGAAGAATGAGCCTGCCGCCGCGTCGAGGGGTTGACTCCTTTGACGCGGCGTGTTAACTGCCTCCCATCTCGAAACGTCAGAGCAGGAGGTAGCGAATTCATGGCAGAAGTGAAGACCGACGGGGGGCTGCGCGCACGCCTCGCGCAAGTGCAGGGAACGCTCAAACGCGTGCAAGCAGAAAGTGAGCGAGTCGTCGGCCGCATCCGCAAGGACGCGGGCGAGCTCCTCAGCAAAGACCGTCAGAAGGCCGTCCAGGAAATTCTGGCCCAAGCGCAAAAGCTCCGCACCGACCTTCAGAAGCGAGCCGAACGGGCGGTGAAGGATCTCGAAGAGCGCGGCCAGCGCATCGTCGCGGTGATCGAGAAGCAGGCGAAAGAGGGCGTGGAGCCCATCGTTCGCGGCTTGAACCTTCCCTCCCGTGACGAGGTCGAGAAGCTCAAGAAGCGTCTGAGCATGCTCGAGAAGCGGCTCGACGAAATCGCAGGCAGCAAAGCGGCGTAAGCCGTCCGACGCGAGTCGCGTGCACCATCCGCGAAGCGTGTCTCAGCTGCTGCACGAGCTTGCTTGCCGGCAGGGGGGAGTTGTTCTGTACGGACGGACTTTGGTCGCCCGCAAGGGCGACTGCCGGTGAGCAAGATTTCAGGCGGGGAACGGAGGGGCCTTCGACCCTTCGTTCCCCGCTATTTTTTCGTCCGCGATGCGCGGCCCCAGCCGCCGCCGCCCGGCGTCTCGACACGCACCGCGTCGCCCGCCTGGACGCGAAAATTGATCTTGCTCGGGAGCGCGCGCGCACGACCGTCGCGAACGAGCGCGTTCCGTCCCGGTCGTCCGTCGGCACCACCCGCGAGTCCCCACGGCGACACCCGACGGCGCTCGGTCAGTAGGGTGACCTCCGCGTCCTCGAGAAACTGAATCTCCCGCACGAGCCCATCGCCGCCGCGGCCACGACCTCGTCCGCCGCTGCCGGGCCGGAATCCATAGCGGGTCACGAGAAACGGATAGTACGCCTCGAGCGCTTCGATCGGGGTGTTCAGCGTGTTCGTCATGTGGGTGTGAATGCCCGACGCCCCAGGTCCGTTGGGACCACCGCCCGCGCCGCCCGCGACGGTTTCGTAATACGAGAACGCCCGCCCGCGCCGACGATCGAAGCCGCCCACGGCGAGGTTGTTCATCGACCCTTGGCTGGCGGCCGGAATGCGATCGGGTGCCGCACCTGCGAGCGCACGGAGCAGCACGTCGACGATCCGCTGCGAGGTCTCGACGTTGCCGCCGGCGACGGCCGCCGGAAAGTTCGCGTTGACGACGCTCCCCGCGGGCGCATGCACGTCGAGACAGCGCAGCACGCCCTCGTTCGGCGGAATCGCCTCGCGACCGAGCGCGGTGAACACGTAGAACACCGCGGAGAGCGTGATCGCGTAGTTGGCATTCACACTCCCTTCGACCTGAGGCGCGGAGCCGGCGAAATCCACGTGCGCCCGACCACCGGCGAGACGCACGGCGACGCGAATCGGGATGGGATCCGCGCTGATGCCGTCGTCGTCGAGCACGTCCTCGGCGCGGTACACGCCACGCGGGAGCGTCCGGAGCGTCGCCGCCATCAGGCGCTGGCTGTAACGCTGCAGCTCGTCCATGCCGGACGCGAGCGCGGACGGACCGAGGTCGGCGGCGAGCTCGCTCACCCGCTCGGCGCCGACGGCGAGCGCGCCGCGTTGCGCATCGAGGTCGCCCTGACGCTCGTCGGGCACCCGCGTGTTGGCGAGAAAGAGCGCGAGGACGTCGGCCACGAGTTGGCCGCGCCGGACGAGCCGCACCGGCGGCAGCCGAAATCCTTCCTGATAGATCTCGCGAGCGAGCGGCATCGATCCGGGCGTCATGCCGCCCATGTCGGCGTGATGCGCCCGATTGGCGACGAAACCGAGCAGTCGCCCACGCGACCCGTGCACCGGCGCGACCAACGTGAGGTCGGGCAGATGCGTGCCGCCGGCATAGGGATCGTTCAGCGCGATCACGTCACCCGGCTCCAGGCGATGCGCCGCGAGCGCGGCTCGCACCGAGAGCGGCGTCGAGCCGAGATGCACGGGAATGTGAGCGGCCTGCGCCACGAGCCGTCCGCTCGGATCGAAGACGGCGCACGAATAGTCGCGCCGCTCTTTGATGTTCGGCGAGAATCCGGTGTGGCCGAGCCGGACGCCCATCTCTTCGGCGATCGCCGCCAGGCGATGGTGCAGCACCGCGAGCGCGATGGGATCGAGTGTCGCCTTCCGCTTCATCGACGCGTCCCGAGCAGCAAGTTCATGTCTCCGTCCACGACCCCGTACCAGCCGGGCGGGATCAACGTCGTCGAGCTGTACTCCACCACGAGCGCGGGTCCCGAGAGACGAGTGCCCGCGGCGAGCGCGGCGCGCTCGTAGCGCGCCACGGTCGCCTTCCGACCTCGCCACGTGAGCGCGTGACGTTCGCCCACGGGAGCTCGCCGAGCACGGGGTGTCGGCATGCGCATGCTCGGCGGCGTCACGGCGCCGGTCACTTCGAGACGCAACGCGAGCACTTCGACGGAGCGTTCGGCACTCTGATGGCCGTACATGCGCCCGTGGGTCGCGTCGAAACGTGCGCGATAGTCGCCGCCGAGTGGGATCTCGATCTCGTGAGCCTGCCCCGCGTACCGCATCTGCGCGAACGTCCGCACCGCGACGGCTCGCCGCGACAATCCTTCCTTGACGAGCTCGGCAATTCCACGCTGCCGCCACGGCGCGGCAATCCGCACGAGGTCGGTCGGCGGCGGATCGATGCCACGGACCGTGACGAGGAAGTCGCGCGCGAGCGGGGCCGCCGCCATGCCGGCGGCGGACAACACGCCGGGGTGGCGCGGCACCATGACGCGCGTCATCCCGAGATCGGCCGCGAGCTCGCACGCATGGAGGGCCGCCGCGCCGCCGAACGCCACGAGCGCGAAGTCCCGCGGATCGTGACCGCGCTCCACCGAGATCACCCGCAGTGCCCGCGCCATGGCGGCATTCACGACCGCGATGATCCCTTCGGCGGTTCGGATCGGGGAGAGGCGCAGCTGACGCGCGAGTCGCGCCACGACGGCATCGGCGCGCTCGCGATCGAGGCGCATGTGACCACCGAGAAAGTGCTCGGTATCGAGGCGACCGAGGACGAGGTTCGCGTCGGTGACGGTCGGAGAGTCGCCGCGGCCGTAGCATGCCGGCCCGGGATCGGCACCGGCGCTCTCCGGTCCGACTTGTAGCGAACCTCCGGCGTCGCGCCGGGCGATCGACCCGCCGCCGGCACCGACGGTGTGAATGTCGATCACGGGAACGCGGAGCGCCATTCCCTGCAGCGTCCAATCGGCACGGCGCGGAATCTCCCCGGCGAGCAGCGCGACGTCCGTCGACGTCCCTCCCATGTCGATCGTGAGCGTCGGCCCGATGCGAGCCTGCGCCGCGACACCCGCAGCGCCGACGATTCCTCCGGCCGGACCCGAGAGGATCGTCCGCACGGGCTCACGCGCCGCGAGCGCCGGGGTCACCGCACCGCCGTTCGACTGCATCACACGGAGCCGACCGCGTGGAATGCCACGCGCCAACCGATTCAGATGGCGACTCATGACGGGCGCGACATACGCATTCACGACCGTCGTGCTCGTCCGTTCGTACTCGCGGTGCTCGCGAACCAAGGCATGCGAGAGGGTGATCGGGACCCCGAGCGTCGCAAGCGCACGCCCGATCTGTCGTTCGTGCTGCGGACGCGCGTACGCGTGCAGGAGCACGACGGCGATGGCCTCCGGCCGGCGCGCCGCGACCCGTTGCCGCAATCGCTCGAGCTCCCCGACCGTGAGCGGCGTAAGCACCCGGCCGTCGAAGGTGGTCCGCTCGCGCACGCCGAGCCGATCACGACGCGGGACGAGCGGCGGCGGTAGGCGGGGCTCGAGCGCGTACAGATCCGGACGCGCCTGCCGGCCGATCTCGAGCACGTCCTCGAAACCCGCCGTCGTGACCAAGCATACGCGCGCGCCGCGCCGCTCGAGGAGCGCGTTCGTCGCGACCGTGCTGCCGTAGGTGATCTCGCCCTGCCAGCCGGCGGGGAACAGCTCCGCGAGCCCGGTGATCACGGCGCGGGCGGGATCGTCGGGCGTCGAGAGCACCTTGTGAATGCGGACGCCGGTCGCGTCACGTACGACGAAGTCGGTGAACGTACCGCCCGTGTCGATGCCGATGCGGACGACGGGAGCGGGGCGCAGACGGCGAGCGGGCATGGGGCGTTCGGCGTCAGACAAAAAAATACCGCAGAATCCCGAAAGACCCTGCGGTAGGAGCTGGCGTACGAGAAAGGGTCAGGCGACCGCTGCCTTGTCCGACTTCTTGCCGCCCTTGTCGGACTTGGCGGCCTTGGCCGGCTTCTCGGTCGTGCTGGCGCCGTCGCTGCTCGCGCTGGTGCTGGTGCTGGTGCTGGCGGAGTCGGTCGCGGCGCTCGTCGTCGCGCTGTCGGACTTCTTGTCGTCGCCCTTCTTGTCGTCGCCCTTCGCGTCGGACTTCCCGCCGCCACCCTCGCCCTTGCGTGCGTAGTCGGTGATGTACCAACCGCTTCCTTTCAGGTGGAAGGTCGTCGACGACATCAGCTTGGTCACTTTGCGACGGCAGGTCGGACACGTCGTGAGCGGCTTGTCGCTCATCCGTTGCATCGTCTCGAAGTCGCCGCATTTACTGCAGTGATACTCGTAAATAGGCATACTGCCTCCAGAATTTGATCAGGAACCTCTAGCCATGGCGCTCCGCCTTGTCAACGTCGGAGGCCGCGAGCGCCTGCACGCGGAGCGCCAACTCGGCTTCGGAACAGCCGCGTACCGCCACCACCTTCTCACGGTTGTGCGCGCCCTGCACCACCTCGAGATCGCCCCGCTTCACGCCGAGGGCACGCGCGAGCAGGTCGATCAGCGCGCGATTCGCGGCGCCGTCGACCGGCGGAGCCGTCAGCCGAGCGCGCAGCGTGCCAGCCGCGTCACGGGTCAGCGCGTTGGCGCGCGCCCGCGGCACGACTCGAACCCGGAGCGTCGCCGCCCACGCTCGGCTCGTCACTGCATGCGGAAGGCGAGTTGCCGCAGGGTCTGCACGAGGAAGCTCTGCAAGAACATGATGCCGATGAAGACGACGATCGGGGAGAAATCGATGCCGCCGCCGAATACCGGCAGCGCGCGCCGAATGCGCGACAACACGGGCTCGGTCATCGAGTAGATCGCGCGCACGATCGGGTTATACGGGTCGGCATTCACCCACGAGATCACGACGCGCGCGATCACGATCCACGAATAGATCTGCAGCACGTACTCGAGGACCAACGCGAAGGCATCGAGCAAGTTTCCGAATACAAACATCGTTCCTCCCCTCTTCAGCCGCGGCCGAGCTCGCGACCACGGCGGGTCGCGGCGGTCACGGCGGCGGCAACTGCGTCGACGAAGCCGCGCTCATCGAGCGCCGCGAGACCGGCGAGCGTCGTGCCTCCCGGCGACGACACCATGACACGCAGCTCCTCCGGCGACCGTCCGGTTTCCTGCAGCATTACCGCGGCACCACGAAGCGTTTGATAGGTGAGCCGCCGGGCGATTGCCGGATCGAGGCCCTCCGCGACGGCACCCGCGATCAACCCTTCCGCGAAGCGGTAGACGTACGCGGGACCACTTCCGGAGAGACCTGTCACCGCGTCCATCAGCGCCTCGTCCTTAACACGGACGACTTCGCCGACACCACCGAAGAGCTCGGCAGCGCACCGCTCGTCCGCCGCGGTCGCATGCGCCCCGCGCACGACGACCGTCATGCCCGTACCGACGAGCGCGGGCGTATTCGGCATGGCGCGCACGACGCGCGGGCGTCCGCCGAGGCCGGCTTCGAGGCGGCTCGTCGGTAAACCCGCGGCGATCGACACGATGAGTGTCCGCCGCGTCACGTGCGGCGCGATCTCCGCCAGCACCGCCTGCATGATCTGCGGCTTCACCGCCAGGACGACGATTTCGCTCTCGGCCACCAGCGTTCCGTTGTCGGCCGCGCGGCCGACGCCGTGCGCCCGCGTAAAGCGCGTCAGCTGCCGGGGCTCGGCGTCGCTCGCCCAGAGATCGCGCGCGCGCACTTGCTTGGTCGCGAGTAAGCCCTTGGCGAGCGCGCCCGCCATGTTGCCGGAGCCGATGAATCCGATCTTCTTCATGCTTTCCCCTTTCGTGGACCGAAAAGCGCGGTTCCGACGCGCACCAGCGTCGCGCCTTCCTCGATCGCCGTCTCGAAATCCGCGCTCATGCCCATCGAGAGCTCGCGGAGGTCGCCGTCGACCACGTGACGCTCGCGCAGCTCGCGGAGGGCCCGGAACCGCGTGCGCATCGCCTCCGGATCGAGCGGCGCCGGAATCGCCATCAGACCCACGATTCGAAGCCACTTGCCAGCACGCAGCGCCGCGAGCAGCGCACCGAGCGCCGCCGGCGCGACGCCGTCTTTGCTCTCCTCCGCATCGAGGTTGACCTGGATGAGCGCGTACACCGGACGCCCGCGCCGCTCGCCCGCCGTCGCGAGCGCCGTCGCGACGCGGAGATCGGAGACGGAATGCACGAGCGTCGCCTCGGCCACCGCTGCGGCCTTGTTCCTTTGGATCCGCCCGATGAAGTGCCACTCGATCGTCGGCAGATCCGCGAGCGCGGCCCGCTTGGCCATCCAATCCTGGACGTAGTTCTCGCCGAACGTCGTAAGCCCGGCCGCAACCGCCTCGCGCAGGATGTCCGCGTCCATCCCCTTCGTGACGCCGACGAGCCGCACGCCCGAGCGCGCGCGCCCGGATCGTCCGCAGGCCGCCGCGATCCGCGCTTCGACCGCCGCGAGGCGGGCGTTGGGAGAATCCGCCGCCAGGCGCGCGCTCAGAGGATCCGCCATCGCCGGAGCCAGTCAGCCACCTCGGGGAGCGGGAGACCGATGACGTTCGTGTACGAGCCGTCGACCCGCGCGACGAGATGCGCCCCTTCGCCCTGGATCGCGTAGGAGCCGGCCCGATCGAACGGCTCGCCCGTCGCGACGTAGGCCGCGATCTCCTCGCGGGTGAGGGAACGGAACACGACGGGCGTCGCGAACACCGCGCATTCGGCGACCGCACCGCCCGGCCGCAGCAGTGCAACACCCGTGAACACGGTGTGGGCGCGACCCGCGAGCGCCGTCAACATCGCGACGGCTTCGACGGCATCCTTCGGCTTCCCGAGCGTGACCGCATCGAGCGCGACGACGGTATCGGCGGCAACGATCCACGCGTCGTCGTGCCGCCGCGCCACGTCCGCCGCCTTCTCGTCGGCCATGCGTTGCGCAAAATCAGCGGGGAGCTCGCCGTCGTGGGCAACCTCGTCGACGTCCGGCGCCACGATCGTAAACGCGCGCCCGAGCTTTTCGAGCAGCCAACGCCGCCGCGGCGACGTCGACGCGAGCACGAGTGGCGGCAGTTCCGGCACCGACATCGCGTTCTCGTGCCGAAGGGGATTCGAGGAGTCAAGCACGCTGGGCGTGTTGCCTCCGCGCCGATCGCAAGGTAGCCGGGAGCGATGCGCTCGTTCGACACCGCCGCCGCGAGCGCATGCTTACTCGTGTCGATCCTCAGCGGAGGGTGCCTGCAGGACGCGTCGCGACGGCCGCCGTCACCGACGCCACCCTTGCCAGTACCGGCCGCGGCGCCCCGCGATGCGCGCGCCGCACGAACGAGCTTCGTCGACGCCGTCGCGCGCTACGAGCGCGGCGACCTCGAGGGCGCCCGACCACTGTTCCGGACGTTGCTGCAGTCGTACCCCGCGCTCGAGGACTACCATCTCGCGTATCTGGCAGCGCTCGAAGATCGCGCCGGGCATCCGCGTGAGGCGAGCGTACTCGACGATCGCCTGCTCGCAGCGCATCCGGCGAGCGTCTGGGTGCCGAGCGCGCTCGCGCGCCGCGCGCGGATCGCGCTGGCGCTCGGCGATGCTCGCGCCGAAGAGATCGCCGAACGCGCCCGCGCCGCCACCGACGACGATGTCGCCGCCCGGGACGAAGCGATGATGGTACTGGCCGCGATCCGAACGGCATCGCGTCCCCGCGAAACCTACGAGCTGTATCAAGCCGTGCGGAAGAATGGCGGCAAGTCGGCGCCCGCCGCGCGCACGGCCAGCACCGCGCTGGAAACCGCGCACCCCGAGCTGCTGAGCGACCCGACATTGCTGATCGCCGAGGGCCGATTGCTCGCCGCGGAGGATCGCACCGCGCTCGCCATCGAACGGCTGCGCGCGGCGATCACGGCGACGACGGGAAGCGACCGCATCGATGCGCTCCGTGCGCTCGCGAAGACCTATCAGCAGTCCGGCCGACTCGAAGATGCCTTCGCCGCGTATCGCACGGCCGTCGCCGCGGGACCGACCAGCAGCTTGGCGCGCTTCGAGCTCGCGAGCTTGCTCTGGAATCGCGATCGCGATGCCGAGGCCAAGACGCTCTTCACGCAGATCGTCGCCGAAACGCCCCGCCACGCGAAGTACGACACGGCGCGCTACGCCCTCGGGCGGATCGCCGAGCAAGACGGCCGCACCGACGAAGCGCTGGCGCAGTTTCACCGCCTGGCGGAGGAAGGTGGCGACGGCGACCTCGCGCGCGAGGCACGGTGGCGTCTGGCCTGGATGCCTTATCGGCGCGGTGACCTCGGCGCGGCGGAAGAGGCGTTCGTCGCCCTCGGCGCCGGGAGCGGCAAGGACGTGGTCGCCGCGCAGTATTGGCGCGGCCGCGTGCTCGCCCGGCGTGGGCTCGAGACCGAGAGCCGTGCCGAGCTCGCGAGCGTGCTGAGCCAGGCGCCGGACGGCTACTACGCCGAGCTCGCAGAGCAACGACTCGGAACGGCGCCGCCCGCCCCCGAGGCCCCGACCCCGCTCGCCGTCGCGCCGCCGCCGAGTGTCACGCTGTACGACTATCATTGGACCCGGAGCGGAGAGCTGCGGGCGGCCGGCATGAACGGCGCGGCGGCGCGCGAGCTCGCCGCCCTCACCCGCGAGCTCCCCGACGGCGGCGAGCGCGAGCCGTTCTTGCTCGAAGCCTACACCGACGTCGAGGCGCACGGACGAGCGCTGCGGCTCGCGGGGCGACTCGGCCCCGGAACGCTCACACCGACGACACTCGCGGCCTATCAGTATCCGCGCGCCTATTGGTCGCGCGTGACGGCGGCAGCGGATGCGGCGCGGCTCGATCCCTACGTCGTCGTGGCGCTGATGCGCCAGGAAAGCCTCTTCGATCCCGACGCCGTCTCGCCCGCCGCCGCGTACGGGCTCATGCAGCTGCTGCCAAGCACGGCGTCGCGAGTGGCCGGCACGACGATCGAGCCACGGCAGCTCTTCGATCCGACCACCAACATCGGGCTCGGCACGCGCTACCTGCGCCTGCTGCTCGACCGCTACGACGGCAACCTCGCGAAAGCCCTGGCTGCGTACAACGGCGGTGAAGAAGCGGTTGCGAAATGGGAACGGCGTACGCCCGGAGCCGCGACCGACGAGTTCGTCGAGACGATCAGCTATCGCGAAACCCGCCACTACGTGAAGCAGGTGCTCGGCAACTACCGGCGCTACCGTCGTCTCTATGGCGCGCCGGGTGAGCAACGCGCGCTCGATCGCGCCGAGGCCGACCCCTATGACGGGATGCGCGGCAGCTCGAGCGCCGCGCTCAGCTTGCCGGCGAGCCCGCCGAACCCGCCGTTGGACATCAACACGACGACGTCACCCGACGCGACCTGAGCCGCGACCAGCTGCGCGATCGCATCGGGGTCCTCGCACGTCTCGGCCTGGAGACCGCGCACCTTCAGCGCTCCGATCAGTTCGTCGACCGACAGACGCTGGTCCTCGGGAAGCTGATCGCGCCGATGAATGGCGCCGAAGGTCACGCGATCGGCGCCCGCGAAAGCGGCCGCGAACGCGTCTTGGAAGACGCGGCGGCGCGTCGTGTTCGAGCGGGGCTCGAAGAGCGCCCACAAGCGCCGCTTGGGATAGCGCGCGCGGAGCGCGGCGATCGTGCCGGCGACGGCGGTCGGGTGATGGGCGAAATCATCGATCACGGTGATCCCGCGGCCCTCGGCAATGACCTGCTGTCGGCGTTGCACCCCGCGAAAGGTCGCGAGTGCCGCGACGACGCCGTCGACCGGGATGCCCATGGCGTGCGTGAGCGCGACGACGCCGGTGGCGTTGGCGACGTTCATCGCGCCGGGTAGCAGCAACGAGGCCGGCAGCCGTAGCCCATCGGGACCCGAGAGCATGAAGCGGATCATCGACCCGTCGTCGTGGACGCCTTCGGCACGCCAGGCCGCTCCCGCACCGTCACCAAAGAACACGGCCTGCCGCCCGCTCGCTTCGACGACGGCTCGCACCTCGGGAAAATCGGCGCTCGCCGCCACGACGGCGCCCGGCCGCATCCGCTCGAGCAGGGTGCGAAACGCGCCCTTCACGTGATCGAGGTCGCGGTAGATGTCGGCGTGATCGAATTCGATCGCGTTCAGCAACAGCGCATCGGGATCGTAGTGGAGGAACTTGGGGCCCTTGTCGAAGAAGGCCGTGTCGTACTCGTCGCCCTCGGCGACGAACCACGGCCCGGCCCCGAGCCGGAAGTTGTGCGGGAAGTTCCGGCTGGCACCGCCTACCATGAAACCCGGGTCGCCGCCGGTCTCGTGCAGCACCCACGACAGCAACGCGCTCGTGGTCGTCTTGCCGTGCGTTCCGACGACGACGGCGCGACGACGGTCGCGCATGAAGAACCGCATGAGCGCTTCGGGCATCGAGCAGTACGGAATCCCGGCCGTGAGCATCGCCTCGACCTCGGGATTGCCGCGCGACATCGCGTTGCCGACGATCACGAGATCGGGTCGCGGCTCGAGATTCTCGGCGCGATAGCCCTCGCGATACGGAATGCCGAGATCGGCGAGGAGCGTGCTCATCGGCGGGTAGACGGCTTGATCGGAGCCCGTCACGTCGTATCCGACGGCGCGCAGCATGCCGGCGAGCGACGCCATTCCGACCCCCGCGATGGCGATCAGATGAACGTGGCGCGGCGACGCCGGAATCTCAGGACGCGACGGCGCGGACGATGAGGTCATGGATTTGGGGGCGGAACTCGCGGATGAGTTCGTTGTCGCGCTTGGGATGCACGCGGTTCGAGAGCACGATGACGTGCATGTTGCGATCGAGGTCGATCCAGAGCGAGGTCCCCGTGAAGCCGACGTGCCCGACGGCGTTCCGCGACAGCTCGTTCCCGGCCGTCGACCCCTTGAGCGACGGCGTGTCCCACCCGAGCGCCCACGTGGAGGAGCCGATGGGGTCGTCGCGACGCCAGAACTCGCTCACGATGCTCGACGGCAGGAACACGTTCTGCCCGAGCCACGATTCACGGAGCGTGGTCGCGAGACGATCCAGATCGCGGGCGCAGGAGAACAGTCCGGCATGCCCGGCGACACCGCCCATCGCGTAGGCGTTGTCGTCGTGGACCTCGCCGCAGAGGACGCGCCCCCGCCACGGACAGCGCTCGGTTGGCGCGATCATGTCGGTGATGGGCTCGAGGCGACGCGTCCGCAGCACCGAGAGGTCGACGAACGACGTCGAGCGCAGACCGAGCGGCTTGAAGATCTTTTCGTGGCAGAAGCGATCGAGCGACTGCCCGCTGACTTGCTCGATGGCCGCGCCGAGCAGCATGAAGCCGAGATCGCTGTAGAGCGTGCGGGCACCGGCGGGCGCCTCGGGCTTTTCGCGCTGGATCGCCTCGTAGACCCACTCTTTGGCACCGCGACTGGCCGTGAAATTGATGCGCCCTTCGCGCTCGATCTTCACGATGTCCTTGTAATACGGCCGCCACCCCGGAAGCCCCGACGTCTGAGCGAGCAAGTGCCGGAACGTCACGTGGGTTTTCCCGTGCACACCGAAGTTGTGGAAGAAGCGGGTCACGCGATCGTCGAGACTGACGCGGCGATCGCGGACGCTCAGCATCATCGCGGTCGTCGTGGCGAGTGGCTTGGTCAGCGACGCGACGTCGAATATCGTGTCTTCGCGCATCGGTGACTCGTCGCCGCTCTCGAGCGTGCGTCGACCGGCCGCCTTCAGAAAGGCGACGCGGCCGCCGACGTTCACGAGCACGACCACGCCCGGGAAGGCCCCGCGCTTGACCGCCACCTCCATGGCTTGCTCGACCGCGCCGAAGCTCACGCCGCCAACCTCTCCACGCAGCCGGCATGCGTATCGACGCGCAGGGACAGTCCCAACGCGAAGGGAAGGTTTTCCGAGAGATGGCCGGCGGGGAATCCGGCGACGACGGGATAGGGCGCGTCCGCGAAGAACTCGCGGATGACGTCGGCCGTCAGGTCGTCGGGACCGGGCCCGTCGCAGTCGGCGAACGCGCCGAGGACCACGGCGACGACGCGCTCCAGCTTCCCGGCGAGCTTCAGGTGCGTGAGCATGCGGTCGATGCGATACGGGCGCTCGGCGACGTCTTCGAGGAAGAGCACGGCTCCGTCCGTTTCGATCGCATAGGGCGTACCCAGGAGCGCCACGAGCGACGAGAGGCATCCCCCGACGAGGCGACCGGTCGCGACGCCCGCCACGACGACGTCCGCGATGGGCTCGCGCCACGCGGCCGCCGGCGCCGCGAGCAAGGCCGCGAGTCGCGCCGCTGCGTGCTCGCTCACGCCCTTGGCGAGATCGGTCGCGACCATCGGACCGTGCACGGCGACCACGCCGGCACGCTCGACGACGAATCCGAGGAGCGGCGACACGTCGCTGTAGCCGATGATCAATTTGGGGTGCGACGCGACGAGCGCGGGATCGAGCAGCGACAAGAGATGGGTCGTGCCGTAGCCGCCGCGCGCGCACATGACGGCGCCGACCTCGGGATCGCGCAGCATGCTCTCGAGATCGGCCAGTCGGAGTGCCGGCTCCCCCGCGCAATAGCGCCGCCGCGCCAGCACGTGCTCACCGACGCGAACGCGAAAACCGGCCGACTCGATCCAGGCGACGCCGAGCGCAAGCGCCTCGGCCTTCACGGCACCCCCGGGGGCGACGACGCCGATGGTCCCACCGGCAACGACCGGCGGCGGCAGGATCATCGAGCCAGTCGGCGTGATCAGCCCTCGCCGAAAAAACGCGCTCGATCGGCCTGCATCCGCGACTCGTAGGTGCGCTGGAGGGCGACCGTCGTCACGTACTCACGGTCGGTGCTCTGCCGGGCGGCCCACGTCGCGCGGGCAGCACGGACGAGGCCGTTCAACTGCTCGGGGAAAAGACCCTGCATGCCGTCGGATTTGGCGATCAAAGGATTGGGATGAGCCTCGACGAGGACCACCGACGCGCCCGCCGTGATGCCGGCGAGGGTCAGCGGAAACACGAGGTCGCGGATACCGGTGCCGTGCGACGCGTCGATGGCCACGGGCAGGCCGGAGAGTTGATAATGGAAGGCCGCGACGCTGCCGAGGTCGAGCGTGTTGCGCGTGTAGCGATTACAGCTCGTGATCCCGCGTTCGCAGAGGATGACGTTCTCTTTCCCCATCGTCATGACGCGTTCCACCCAGAGCAGATAGGCTTCCGTATCGAGCGAGTTGCCGCGCTTGTGGATCACGGGCAGCGGGGTGTCGCGGAGACGATTCAGGAGCGCCTGGTTCTTGCTGTTGGGCTCGCCCACCTGCAGACACGCGACGCCGGTGTCCTCATAGAGAGCGACGTCGGCTTGATCGAGGATCTCGACGACGGTCGGCATCTCGAAGGCACGCCCCGCCCGGACGATGAGCTCGAGCCCGCGGCGCAGCGACTCCTGATCCGACGACCCGAGCCCTTCCCAACCGCTGTACGGGCTCGACCGATACTTCACGACCCCGCCGCGGAGACATTGGGCGCCCGCCTCCTTCACCATGCGGGCGGACTCCATGATCTGGTGCTCGCTCTCGACCGAGCAGGGGCCCGCGACGACCACGAGCTCTCCCCCTCCGACCTTCACCTCACCGATGTCGACCACCGTGTGGAGCGGCCGTCCGGGCTCGCCCTTCTGTGCCGCGCGTTTGTAGGCGCGCGAAATGGGGATCAGGCGCTCGACGCCCGGCATCTGCGCCAGCTCTTCCTGTGGGAGGCGCGAGATGTCCCCGTACAAGCCGATCAGCGTGACTTCCTCGCCGATCATCTTGCCCGTCGTGTACCCGAGGCTGTGAGCCTTGGCCTCGACCGCCGCGATTTCGTCGGGCGTCGCGACCGTTTGCATCTTGATGATCATCGACGAGGGCCTCGGGGGTGGATCCGACCGCTCTCGAACGCAGCGGAGAGCGCAGTTCCTTCGAAAAAGACGTCGGTCAAGAGGGATAGCGGCATTGATCCGAAGGGTCAATCGAAACGCCTGCGGCGCGAGCGAACATGCTTGCGTTGGCGATCCTTGCCATCTACTCGTAGCGCCTGATGAAGCTCCGCGACGGCGAGATGCAACGCATCGCGACCTCAGTCCTGGCGCGTCTCGAGAAGGCAGGCCTGATCCGCATCACCGGCAACCGTGCCGCCGTCGAGCAGCGGATCGTCGCAGCCTTCCGTGCCAACATCCGCGAGGAAGAAGACATCGAGGCGGCGGCAGAGCGCTTTGCCGAGTCCCATAGCCGCGACCTCGTCGGCATGGATCGTCACAAGGTGCTGCAGTTGGTGAAGGATCGCATCGCGAAAGAGCGCGGGTTCGAGCTATGAGCCGCGCCTCGGAAGGTCGCCTTTCGCATCTCGCGCACCTCGCGTTCGGCGCCCTCAAAAAGGGCGACGAGGTCACCGACATCCGCAACGACCGACTGATCTTGATCGAGATCAAGGCCGCCCTGGCGGATTTCTTCAATGTCGACGATGCCCTCGATCTGAAGGTCCGCAAGAAGATCGCGAGCCTCTCCCGGCGCGTCCCCGAAGGCTCCGGCGAGTGGGACGTGCTCTACCGGCAATATCTCGAAGAAGAGAAGCGAAAGCTCGGTCGCTGACGCCCTCGGCCCGTTGACAAGGCGTCGATGATGTCTATGGTGCGGCCGGGTTTCATCCCGCACGAATCCGGACGTCCTCAGGCTCCGCCCTGGAGATCGAGGGTAACCGGTCGAAATTCAAAGCAAGTTCGCAGAACAACACGTTCGCAGAACAATGGGAAAGGAGCTGTCGATGAAGATTCGCCCACTTCAGGATCGCGTGATCGTGAAGCGCATCGCCGAGGAAGAAAAGACCAAGGGGGGCATCATCATCCCCGACACGGCGAAGGAAAAGCCTCAGGAGGGTAAGGTCGTCGCGGTCGGGAAGGGCAAGGTCAACGACGACGGAAAGCTCACCGCGCTCGACGTCAAAGTCGGAGACAAGATCCTCTTCGGCAAGTACTCCGGTAGCGAAATCAAACTCAATGGCGAGGAACACTTGATCATGCGCGAGGATGACATTCTCGGCGTGATCGAGGGCTGAGGAGAAAAAGCACATGCCAGCCAAGCAAGTACGATTCGGACAGGATGCGCGTGATCGCATTCTGCGTGGAGTAAATATCCTGGCGGACGCCGTCACCGTGACCCTCGGCCCCAAAGGCCGGAACGTGGTCCTGGAGAAGTCGTTCGGCGCCCCCAACATCACCAAGGACGGCGTCACCGTCGCCAAGGAAATCGAGCTCGAAGACAAGTTCGAGAACATGGGCGCCCAGATGGTCAAAGAGGTCGCGAGCAAGACCTCGGACGTCGCCGGTGACGGCACCACGACGGCCACGGTCCTCGCGCGGGCCATCTTCGCCGAAGGCATCAAGATGGTGGCCGCCGGCCACGATCCGATGAGCCTGAAGCGCGGCATCGACCGCGCCGTCGGCGCCATCGTCGCGGAGCTGAAGACGCTGTCGAAGCCCACGAAAGACCAGAAGGAAATCGCCCAGGTCGGTACGATCTCGGCGAACAACGACACCACCGTCGGCGAGATCATCGCCGAGGCCATGAACAAAGTCGGCAAGGAAGGCGTCATCACGGTCGAAGAGGCCAAGGGCCTCGAAACCACCCTCGAAGTCGTCGAGGGTATGCAGTTCGACCGCGGCTACCTCTCCCCCTACTTCGTGACGGATCCGGAGCGCATGGAAGTCGTGCTCGACGACCCGTACCTGCTGATCAACGAGAAAAAGATCAGCAACATGAAGGACTTGCTCCCGATTCTGGAGCAGATCGCCAAGACGGGCCGGCCGTTCATCATGATCGCCGAGGACGTCGAGGGTGAAGCGCTCGCGACGCTCGTCGTCAACAAGATCCGTGGCACGCTCCAGTGCGTCGCGGTGAAGGCTCCCGGCTTCGGTGACCGCCGGAAGGCCATGCTCGAGGACATCGCGATCCTCACTGGCGGCAAGGTGATCGCGGAAGAGCTCGGCATCAAGCTCGAAGGCATCACCCTCACCGACCTCGGCAAAGCGAAGCGCGTCGTGGTCGACAAGGACAACTGCACGATCGTCGACGGCGCCGGTAAGCGGGCCGAGATCGAGGGTCGGGTCAAGCAGATCCGTGCTCAGAGGGACGAAACTACTTCGGACTACGATCGTGAGAAGTTGGATGAGCGCCTCGCCAAGCTGATTGGCGGCGTTGCGGTCATCCGCGTCGGAGCGGCCACCGAAGTAGAGATGAAAGAGAAGAAGGCCCGGGTGGAGGATGCGCTCCACGCCACCCGCGCTGCGGTCGAGGAAGGCATCGTCCCTGGTGGCGGCGTCGCTCTCATCCGCGCCTCGGCGGCCCTCGATTCGCTCAAGGGCGGCACCGATGAGGAAAAGGTCGGCGTCAACATCATCCGCCGAGCCGTCGAAGAGCCGTGCCGGCAGATCGCCAACAACGCCGGCTGGGAAGGCTCGATCGTCCTCGACAAGATCCGCAATTCCAAGGGTGCGAACGGATTCAACGCGCACACCGAGGAGTTCGAGGATCTGATCAAGGCCGGCATCATCGACCCGACCAAGGTCGTTCGTACGGCGCTGCTCAACGCAGCGTCGGTTGCCGGCCTCATGCTCACCACTGAAGCAACCGTCGCCGAGAAGCCCGAAGAAAAGGGCGCTGGTGCCGGTGGCCCGCCTCCGGGCATGGGCGGCATGGGCGGTATGGGCGGCATGATGTAACTGGCGCCCCAAAGCGCCGGTAAAGTCCGTCTGAAGCACCAGAAACCCCCCGGAGACCATGTTCTCCGGGGGGTTTCTTCTTTGCGCACTCTCCTGTAGGGTCTCGCGTTTCGTTTTCCTTCTATGTTCGACAACCTAGGCGATAAGCTCGAGCAGGTCTTCAAGCGCCTGCGCGGCC
>Ga0163144_10005922_pt1 | contig 27106 bp, 22 predicted proteins | sample OliLak19BULKMAT1_FD_123175 | JGI IMG/M metagenome (GOLD analysis project Ga0163144, IMG submission 123175) | Freshwater microbial mat bacterial communities from Lake Vanda, McMurdo Dry Valleys, Antarctica - Oligotrophic Lake LV.19.BULKMAT1 | ecosystem: Environmental > Aquatic > Freshwater >...
CCGGGCGGCGTCGGTCCGATGACGATCGCGAGCCTGCTCGAGAACACGGTCCAGTCCGCGTCGGTTCGCTAGCGCACGGACATCGGGCGGCCGAGCGCGCGCACGAGCAGAACCTGCAGCTCCTGGAACGACGGCGGGTTGCTCGCGATCTCGTCGGCGCCGGCGGCCTTCGCGTTCTCGCGCAGCCGCTTCGTCGACGCGAGCGCGATCGTCGGGATCGGCGGCTCGCAGGCCCGCGCCTGGCGCAGCGCCGCGAACGCACCCTCGGGATCCGCGTCGACGTCGATCACCGCCACGTCGACGTCGTCGGACAGCATCGTGCCGGCGGTGTGCGCGTCGGTCGCGGACACCACCTCGGCGGTGCCGAGGATCGAGCGGATCACGCGCGTCAGCGACGTGCGGTCCACGCGATCGGAGGCGAGCAGGAGGACCGTGATGCCCTGGAAGCTCCCGACCAGGCCGTCGATCACCGCGCCCATGTCGGGGCCGAGATCGAGGAACTCGACGCCGATGCCGGGCGGGCCGTCGACGCTCTCGCGTCCGCGCCGCCACGCGATCGTGCCGTTGAGCTGCACCTTGCCGGCGCTCGGGATCGCGAGCTCGAGGGTCACCTGCGTGCCGATCGGCACCTCGTGCTCCGTCTCCAGGAACAGGCCGCCCCGGGACACGTTGACCGAGTACGCGACCAGGAACGACGACGCGGTGCGGAACTCGACCTCGACGGAGTACGGCACGCGGTCGTTCTTGCGGCCGTCGGTCATCCGGTAGCGTCGAGTATCGCCGGAACGGCCCGCCGTTGTCTGCCCGCAGGCTCGTCGGGTTTCCCGAAGGTCGTGCGCGGACGCACGCCCGCGCTCGGCGCCCGGGGCAGGCGGCTCAGTCGAGCAGGCGGTCGAGGAGCTGGTCGAGGTGATCGAGGTCGAGGTAGCGAACGGTGAGCGTGCCGCGCTGCACGCCGTCGGCCCCGACCGGGTCCTCGTCGACGGTGACGGGCCCGCCGAGGGCGCGGGTCAGGCGCTCCTCGAGGTCCTTGACCGACGCCGACTTGCCGCGCGCCACGCGCGGCGCGCGTTCCGGAGCGGCGTCGTGCGCCTTGACCAGCGCCTCGGTCGCGCGGACCGACAGCCCCTTGGCGAGCACGCGGCGCGCCGCGATCTCGATCGCCTCGCTGTCGTCGAGCGAGAGCAGGGCGCGGGCGTGGCCCATGCTGATCCGGCGCTCCTCGACGAGCTGGCGCACCACCGGCGGCAGCTTGAGCAGCCGGACCGCGTTCGCGATCGTGCTGCGGTCCTTGCCGACGCGCTGCGCGACCTCGTCCTGCGTGAGCCCGTGGTCCTCGATCAGCCGCTGGTACGCGGACGCCTCCTCGATCGCGTTGAGGTCCGCGCGCTGGAGGTTCTCGATGAGCGCGCGCTCGAACGCCTCGCGATCGTCGACGTCCTGCACGACGACCGGCACCTCGCGCAGCCCCGCGCGCTGCGACGCGCGCCACCGCCGCTCGCCGGCGATCAGCTCGTAGCCGCCGGCGCGCCGTGGCCGCACGACCAGCGGCATGATCACGCCGTGCCCTCGGATCGAGGAGGCGAGCTCGTCGAGCTCGCCGTCGTCGAACCGGCGCCGCGGCTGATCGGGGTTCGGGTAGACGTCCTCGATCTGCGCCTGGAAGTAGATCTTGCCGCGCTCGGGCGCCGCCGGCGCGGGCGCTGCGGCGGGCGCCGTGGTCGGCGTCGGCATGAGCGCGCCGAGGCCTCGGCCCAACCCGCGCTTCCTGTCCTTGCCTGAATCGGAGGGCGTCATCTCGCCTGCGATCATCGCGCCGCTATCCGCGCCAGGTACACGTCGGCCACCGAGAGGTAGCTGCGGGTGCCGGGAGCGCGGATGTCGTAGAGGAGGGCGGGCTTGCCGTGCGACGGCGCCTCGGACAGGCGGACGTTGCGCGGGACCATCGTGACGAACACCTTGTCGCCGAAGAACTGCGAGACCTCGTCGCGGACCTGGCCGGACAGGTTGGTCCGCGCGTCGTACATCGTGAACAGGACGCCGTCGATCGTGAGCCCCGGGTTGTACGCCGCCCGGATCTTCTCGATCGTCGCCGTCAGGGCCGAGAGCCCCTCGAGCGCGAAGTACTCCGCCTGCATCGGCACGACCACGCCATGCGCCGCGACGAGCGCGTTGAGCGTGAGCATCCCCAGCGACGGCGGGCAGTCGATCACGATGTAGTCGTAGTCCGGCAGGACCGGCTCGAGCACGTCGGCGAGGATCCGCTCGCGGCGATCGACGCTGATCAGCTCGATCTCGGCGCCGACCAGCTCGGTGTTCGCGGGCGCGAGGAACAGCGTCGTGATCTCGGTCGGCCGGATCACGTCGCGGAGCGTGACCTCGCCGAGCAGCGCGTCGTAGATGCTGAGCTCGACGCGATCGCGCGGGTAGCCGACGCCCGAGCTCGCGTTGCCCTGCGGATCGAAGTCGACCAGCAGCACGCGGTACCCCCGGGTCGCGACCGACGCGGCGAGGTTGATGGCCGTGGTCGTCTTGCCGACCCCGCCCTTCTGGTTCGCCACTGCGAGGATGCGTGCCATCGAGGACCCGAGTAGCACGGGGATCTGATCGGAAGCGTCTGCGCGCTTCCGATCAGATCGGGTTCGCCGAACTAAGCACTGAAAAAAACTGGGCCCGCGTCACGGACATGTGTACCTTGGTATCCAGATGTAGGACATGTAGGGACATGTCCTCGAAGGAGCCTCGAATGTCCAATGGTTTTCCGCGGGTATACGGGTCGTTCGCCGAGTTCGAGCGCGAGGAGCTGCGCAAGCTCGACTCGCTCAACACCACCGTCGACGACATGGTGGAGGAGCGGTTCGCCGAGGAGCTCGACTTCGGCGGCAACGACGGCGCGCCCAAGCGCAAGCGCGGCCGCCCGCGCAAGAACCCGTAGCTCGAGCTGCGGCGACCGCGGTCAGCGCCGCATCGCCGCATCGACCCGTTCGAGGCGCGCCTTCGCGTCGGCGTCCTCGGGGTCGAGCACGAGCTGCTGCGCGAGCACCTCGCGCGCCCGGGTCCGGACTTCGTCAGCCTCGACGCGCTCGCGGAGCTCGTCGTGCACGCCGGCCAGCGACTCGAGGTTCTCGGCCAGATCTGCCAGGTGCAAGGCGTCGGGGTTCTTGGCCGCCAGCCGCTCGGTGATCACCAGGTCGGCGAGGTACGCGGCGCGCGCGCCCGCCGGGTCGCCCAGCGCGACCAGCGAGCTGCCGATCATGTTGTGGGCCACGGCGACGTCCCGCTGCAGCGCGGGGTCATCCGGCGCCTCCGCGAGCACGGCCTCTGCGGTGGCGAGCGACGCGCGGTACGTCACCAGCGCCTCGTCGCGACGCCCCAGCTCCCAGAGATCTCCCGCGATCCGCTGCTCGAGGACGCCGACCTCGCGCTGGACGCGCCGGTTGCCCTGATCCGAGGCCAGCGCGGCGCGAGCGTGACCGAGCGCCGTGGCGTGCGCCTCCAGCGCTTCGGCGTGCTTGCCGGCCATCGACAAGAGGTCGCCGACCATCTCCACCGCCGACATCGAGTCTCGGTGGCGGAGCGGATTGCCCGCGTCGGCGTCGAGCAGCGCCTGCGCCGTGCCGGCCGCGTCGCGCGCCGCGGCCACCGCGCCGTCGAGGTCGCCCAGCCCCGCGCTGACCTCGGCCGCCATCGAACGCGCGATCATCAGATCGCGTCGCCACACCATCTGGCTCGGATCTCGCCTGGTGAGGCGATCGAGCCCGTCGATCGCCACCCGGTACACCGCGAGCGCCTCGGTCGGCTCGCCGGCGCGCGCCAGCGCGATCGCGACGCTGCTCTGAGAGTCGTAGACGAGATGTTCGGCGTCGACGGCCCGCGGGTCCGCTTCACTGATCCGCGTCCGGATCGCGAGCGCGAGTCGGTGTTGCTCGACCGCCGCGCGCGCGTCGTCGCGCCGGTAGAACGCCATCGCGAGCTGGCCGTGCACCTTGGCCAGCGTCTCGCCCCACGCGGCGTTGCGAGGATCGGCATCCACGATCGGCTGGCACGTCGCCAGCGCCCGCTGGAGCTCCTCCATCGCCTCCCCGTTCTCGCCCTTCATCGTCAGCGTATGGCCGAGCGTCATCTGGAAGTCGCACAGCTCGTGCGCGATCTCGCGCTCGCTCGGCGCTCGCGCCCGCTCCGCTTCCGCCAGCGCGACCGCGGCGCGGAGCTGGGCGATCGCGGCGTCGGTGTCGCCGTGATGCATCAGCGCGTTGCCGAGCATCGACGCGACGATCGCGCGCGCACGCGGCGCCCCTACCACCTCCAGCAAGCGCTGCGCGGCCTCGAGCTCGGCGATCGCGCCCGCGCCGTCACCTTGATCGAGCAGGACGTTGCCGATCTTGATCCTGCTGTTCGCGCGGTCCTCGTCCACGTCGGCGCCGTCACCGCGGCGACCGTGCAGCGCCAGCGCCCCACGGTACTGGGCGAGCGCGCCCGTCCCGTCGCCGCGAGCGCGCAGCACGTCGCCCAGCACCTGCAGCGACGCCGCGTGCCGCCGCAGGTCGGCATCCGTGCCGCCGTCGCCGGCCTCGTCGTAGTACCCGGTCGCCTTTTCGGCGACGCCCTCGAGCAGCTCGAGCCGTCCGACCGGGGTGAGCTTGTCCCGCAGGTCGAACAGCATGAAGTCCATCAGCTCCTCGGCGCGCGCCTGGTTCGCCTGGGCGCGCTCGCGCTCGTCGACCACCCGCGCGATCAGCACGGTCGCGGTGATCGCCAGCCCCACCGCCGCGATCGCGCCGACCGCGACCGGCGCGCGGTGACGCCGCACCCATCGCCGGATCAGCGCACCCACCGAGTAGCGGTGGGCGCCGACGAGCTGCCCGGTCTGGAACTTCTTGAGATCGTCGGCGAGCTCGCGCGCGGAGGGGTAGCGCGCGGCGGCGGCGTGCGCCATCGCCTTGTCCACGACGGTGACCAGATCCGGCGGTGCGCCGGGCGCGGCCTCGGCGAGCGACGGCGAAGGCCCGGCGATCACCCGCGCGAGCAGCTCCTCGATGCCGCGGGCCGCGTACGGCGGTCGCCCGGCCAGCGCGTGGAACAGCATCGCGCCGAGCGCGTAGACATCCGCGCGCTCGTCGACCGGTTCACCGGCGGCCTGCTCCGGCGGCATGTACGCCGGCGTGCCCATGATCGATCCGACCACCGTCGCGTCGGGGGCGTCGTCGCGTCGCGGTGACACGTCGACGTCGGGCTCGCCGCTGGCGTCCCGCAGATCCTTGGCCAGGCCCCAGTCGATCACGACGACCTCGCCGAACGAGCCCACCAGGACGTTGCCGGGCTTGAGGTCGCGGTGGATCACGCGCTCGCTGTGCGCGTACGCCAGCGCGTCGACCGCGGCGATCAGCGCCGGCAACAGCGCCAGCCGCTGCGGCAGCGTCGTGCAGCCGGCGATCACCTGGTCGAGCGCGTCGCCCTTCACCAGCTTCATCGCGTAGAACGGCTCGCCGCCGGGCCACGCGCCCGCCTCGAGCAAGTTGACGATCGACGGGTGCTGCAGCCGCGCGGTGATCCGCGCCTCGCGCTCGAACCGCGCGCGCGTGCTGGGCGACGCGCGCAGCAGCTCCTTGATCGCCACGGTCCGCCCGACCCGACGATCGCGCGCGGTGAGGATCCGTCCCATCCCGCCGCGCGCCAGCTCCGCGCCGACGACGTAGTGCGCGGGATCGACGGTCACCAGCGACGTGTAGTCGGCGCCGCGCGCCTCGCCGGGCGCGGACGCCGGAGGTGACGACGCGATCGTCTGGTCGGTGCCGGATGCGCCCGGCGTCGACGCCACGGTCGCCTCGCTGCCGGCCGTCGCGGCCAGCGTGTCGAGGTCGGCCTCCGCGCTGCGGTCGTGAGCCATCGGCGCGCGCGAGTGTACAGCGACGCTCAGCCGCCGATCCCGTACTCCTTGAGCTTCTTGTAGAGGGTCGAGCGATCGATCTCGAGGATCGAGGCGGCCTGGGCCTTGTTGCCGTCGGTGGCGGCGAGGGCGGCGATGATGCCCTCGCGCTCGAGCTCGCGCAGGGACCTCGCGCCGGGCGCGCCGATCGATGACGGAACCGGAGCAGGCGGGGGCGCGTCGGGCAGGTCGATCGTGACGCGCGCCAGCTCCGGCGAGCTGATCGACATCGAGCCGAGCGGCGGCGTGGGTGACGACGTCCGGCGCGAGCCGGCGGTGCGCATCGGCGCGGCGCCGGCGAACTGCGGCGGCAGATCCTCGGCGCGCAGCCACTCGCCGTCGCCGAGCACGACCGCGCGCTCGACGGCGTTGCGCAGCTCGCGGACGTTGCCGGGCCACGCGTGCGCCTGCAGCAGCGCCATCGCCTCGGGCGTGAAGCCGCGGATCCGCCGCGACACCTGGCCGCGCGACCGCGCGAGGAAGTGCTCGACGAGCAGCGGGATGTCCTCGGGGCGCGCGCGCAGCGGCGGCACGACCGCGTGGATCACGCTGAGCCGGTAGAACAGGTCCTCGCGGAACGTGCCGCGGCGGACCATGTCGCCGAGATCGCGGTTGGTCGCCGCGACGACGCGGACGTCGGTGCTGATCGGCCGGGTGCCGCCGACGCGCTCGAACCGCTGCTCCTCGAGCACGCGGAGGAACTTGGTCTGCAGCTGCAGCGGCAGCTCGCCGATCTCGTCGAGGAACAGCGTGCCCTTGTCGGCCGCTTCGAACCGACCCTTCTTCTGCTCGGTGGCGCCGGTGAACGCGCCCTTCTCGTGACCGAACAGCTCGGACTCGATCAGCGTCTCGGTCAGCGCCGCGCAGTTGACCGCGACGTACGGCGCCGACTTGCGCCGGCTCGCGTTGTGGAGCGCGCGCGCCACCATCTCCTTGCCCGAGCCGGACTCGCCGCCGAGCAGGACGGTCGCGTCGGTCGGGCCGGCCCGGCCGACGAAGTCGAGCAGCTTCACCGCGGCCGGCGAGCGGCCGACGAAGTCGGGATCACCGAGCCGCTCCTCGAGGGCGGCCTTGCTGCGCTGGAGCGTGTCGCGCGCGTCCGCGCCGGCCAGCGCGGCGGCGAGCAGGTGCGCCACGCACTGCGCCGCCATCAGCTCGAGCGTGTCCCACGCCGCGGTCCCGCGGCGCTCGACCCACAGCAGCGCCGTCAGCTCGCCGCCGGCGCCGAGCACCGGCACCGCGATCGCGGTGCGCGCGGCGCCGCCCGCGCTCGCGTCGACGACGATCGCCTTGCCCTCGCTGAGCACCTTGTCGACGACGTCGCGGGGCAGGGCGAGCTGCGTGGTCTCGCCGGCGATGGCGGCGGCGCCGAGCGGCACGATCCGGCCGCCCTCGCGGCCCACCAGCATCGCGCGATCCGCGGCGAGCGCGGCGAGCGCGCTGTCACAGGCGGCGCGGGCCACCGCCTCGCGGCCGCCGCCGGCCTCGCCGCGCAGGCGATCACCGAGCGCCGCGATCGCCGCGAGGTGCCGCCGCGCCGGATCCACGGCGCCGGGCAGGAACGCCATCAGCTCGCGCGACCCGATCTCCATCGTGACCTTGCCCGGGAGGTGCTCGCGGAGGGCGACGCCGCCGTCGGCCGGGAGGAACGCGAGCCGCGTCTTGCCGACGACGATCTCGTCGCCCGCCACCAGCCGGTGCACGGTGACCGCGCTGCCATTCACCAAGGTCTTGTTCCTGCTGTCCTGATCGACGAGGCACAGCGCGCCGTCGCGGACCTCGAGTTGGCAGTGCTGCCGCGATACCGACGGATCCGACAGCTGCACGACGTTGCCCTCGCCACGGCCGATGCCTCCCGCGCGCAGCGGGATCTCGAACTCGACGCCGAGGTCAGGTCCGTCGATCACCACGACGCGGGCGAGCGGCATGGGTCGAGTCTATCCCGTGCTAGCGTTCGAGTGATGAGATCGCTCCTGATCGCCGCCGCCGCGCTCGGCCTCGCCGGCTGCCCGAAGGGCAACGGGGGCGACACCACCACCGGCTCCGGCACCGGCAATGGCACCGACAACCAGACGATCAAGGCCACGGTGGTCTCGTTCGGGACCCAGGACCTCGCCGGGATCAACTCGGAGACGCCCAAGACCAAGGTGTGGATGTCGGTCACGGACGAGACCGGCTCCGCCAAGAGCTTCCCGATCGACGAGATCGCCGCGACCTGCACCGCCGCGGCCGGCGGTGACCTCGGCGCCGTGGGCACGCTGCAGTGCTGGTACGCCGGCGCCGGCGCCAACTACATCGCCGTCGCCCGCTCCCAGGAGCTGATCATCCTCCGCCAGTGGACCGAGGAGGGCACCGACGAGCCCGCCGACTACGAAGAGCTCACCCGCATCACGCTCACCCTGGGTGCGCGCGTGACGTTCGAGCTATGAGCGGGCAGCTCACGCTCCACGTCGACGGCTTCTACATCAGCCCGTACGCGATGTCCGCGTACGTCGCGCTGGTCGAGAAGCGGCTCGCGTTCACGCTCGCGACCGTCGCGCTGCACGAGCGCGCGCAGCACGGCCGGTTCGCGTCACGGACCCGGCGCGTGCCGCTCCTCGAGCACGACGCGTACCAGCTCGCCGAGTCGTCGGCGATCGCCGAGTACCTCGCCGAGACGTTCCCGGCACCCGACCACCCGCGGATCTTTCCCACCGACCTCCGCGAGCGTGGGATCTGCCGCGAGGTCCAGGCGTTCATCCGTTCGGACCTGATGGCGATCCGCGAGGAGCGGCCGACCCACACGATCTACTACGCGCCCGCTACTGCGCCGCTGACCGAGGCCGGCCAGGTCGCGCGCGCCAAGCTCGTCGCCTACGCCTCGGCGCTGATCGCCGATCGCACCTCGTTGTTCGACGACTGGTGCATCGCCGACGCCGACCTCGCGCTCATGCTCCAGCGCCTCCGCCACGACGAGCTGCCGCCATCGCTCCAGCGCTACGCCGAGGCCCAGTGGACCCGCCCGTCCGTCGCGCAGTGGAACGCGCTCCCCCGCGCGGCGGTGTACGTCCCGCACTGATCGCCGGGTCCGCGTCAGCGCGTGACCATCTCGGTCAGGCCGGTGCGGTGGCGCTCGAGGATGAAGAAGTTGGTGGCGACGCGGGCGGGGCCGACGGCGTAGTAGGCCTTGCCGAGGAACAGGTCGTCGTTCTGCGCGTCGACCTGGACGACGTAGTCGCGGAGGCCGCGCATCGGATCCCACGCCTTGTTGCCGCCGCGGCCGTAGTCGAGGAGCACGGCGTGGAGGTAGGCGTTGTCGCGCGCGGTCGGATCGACCGGCTCGACGCGGTAGAAGCCGAACCGCTTCGGCGCCTGGTCGTCGGGCCCCGGGGCGGAAGCGCCCATGTCAGATGACCTCCTGCCGCGGGCCTTGGCCCGCGGTGGGAGCCACGGCTGATCGAGCGGCCCCTGCTCGATCGCGCAGTTGTAGCCGAACACGTCGCCGTGCTGATCGCGGAAGAAGCCCTTCATGAACTTCTTGATCCCAACGAGCCTGGCCCAGCCTGGCACGTTGGTGCCGCGAAACTCCCAGCCGGCGAGCCGCGAGACGTCGGGCCTCACGCCGCGCAGGAACACGATCTCGAGCTCGCGCATCGACATCGCCTCGAGGGCGCACGCGCGGGCGCCCGCGCGGTTGGGGGACGGAGCGGGGGTGGACGCGTGGGCTGCAGCGATCACGGGAACCTCCTCGGGTCGTCGAGCAAGTGGGCGGCGGCGCGGGTCGCCAGCGCCTGGATCGTCTCCATCGGGTTCACCCCGATCGGCGTCGGGAACAGGCTCGCGTCGCACACCATCAGGCCGTCGGCGTCGTGGACGAGGCCGTAGCCGTCGGTGACCGCGCGCGAGCGATCGGCGCCCATCGCGGCGGTGCCCATCATGTGGACGGTCACCACCTCCATCGAACGCTTCGGGATCGGGTTGTCGAAGATCTTGCGGACGTCGTCGGCGCTGCGCAGCTCGCCGGCGCCCTCGAACGGCAGCAGGATCCGCTTGGCGCCCGCCGCGAACAGCAGCTCCGAGAGCAGCGCGCAGCCGCGCTTGAGCTTGTCGGCGTCGAAGTCGGACAGCTGGTAGAACGCCTGCGGCCGGCCGTTGATCGTGCGGACCCGCCCGTACTGGGTGTCCTCGACGAGCATGCCGGCGACGACCATCTTGTCGTAGTCCGCCATCAGCTCGCCGAGCTCGCTGCCGTAGTGCGACGTGGTCATCGCGAGGATCCCGGGCGGGATGTTCACCGCCGCGAACAGGAACCCCTCGTCCTGGAACTCGCGCACCTGATAGGCCTGGTGCACGCCCTCCCAGCCGCGGACGTGCTCGTCGAAGATCGCGACCAGCTTGGTGTTCGGGTGCAGGCTCAGGTTGCGCCCGAGCTGCGACGACGGCGACGCGAACCCCGAGCGCGTCAGCAGCGCCGGCGTGTGGATCGCGCCGCACGCGCTGACCGACAGCTTCGCGCGCACCGTGATCCGGTGCGTCGTCTTGCCGTCGGCGCCGACGACGTGACCGACCACGCCGGTCGCGCGCTTGCCGCTCCTCAGGATCCGCGACACCCGGACATCGGAGTAGAGCCGCGCGCCGAAGTGCAGCGCGCGCGGGATGTAGCTGACCAGCGCCGATTGCTTGGCGCCGGTCGGGCAGCCGAACGCGCAGTTGTTCGAGCCCGCGCAGTGCACCTGGTTGCGCAGGTTCGGGATGACCTTCCAGCCCTTGGCGTCGGCGCCCTTCTTCAGGAGCTTGTTGTCGACGCCGATGCTGTCCGGGTCCTGGCCGCGCACGTGGATCCGGCGCTCGACGCGCTCGAACCACGGCTCCATCTCCTTGGCGCGGATCTGATCGAGGCCGGCCTCGCGCCACCACCGATCGAGGATCTTCTCCGGCGTGCGCCACGACATCCCGCCGTTGACGACCGTGCTGCCGCCGACCGCGCGGCCCTCCTGATAGAGGACGGGCGGATCGCCGATCGCCATCGTCGCGCCGCCGTCGCGGTAGAGCTGGCGGACCATCGCGCTCGCGTCCGCGGTGAAGTCGCGGGTCGAGTAGTAGCGGCCCTCCTCGAGGACGACCACGTCGAGGCCGCCCTCGGCGAGCTCGGCCGCGAGCGTGGCGCCGCCGGCGCCCGAGCCGACGATCACCACGTCGGCGTCGAGCACGGTGTCGCCGTGGAGATCGTCGCGGGTGTAGACGCCGCTCGGGCGGACGTCCTGGCGCAGGGCAGGGCGAATCGCGGCCACCATCACGCACGCTCCTTCAGCTGACGGCGCCGCACGCCCGGCAGCGGGTCGGGCGCGATCAGCGATTGCTGGTGCCGCTGGATGTCGTCGGCGTAGACCTCGAGGCGGCGGCGCTTGACCTGCTCGATCCACTGGGTCGGCCGGTAGCCGATCTGCTCCTGGACCGCGGGCAGCTCGTAGTAGGCGAGGGTGCACAGCTGCTTGACGCCGATCGCGAGCTGGCGCTGCAGCGGCGTCACGCCGTGCTTCCACCACAGGAAGTACGCCTCCGCGTCGGCGGGCACGAGCCGGTGCGCGGGCTTGCCGTAGCGCGCGATCGCGAGCAGGTCGTAGGTGCGCAGGCCCATCACCAGGCCGTTGCGGAACAGCGGCGGCAGGACGCTCATCGTCAGCGCCACGTGATCGACCACGTCCGCGATCAGGCCTCGAGCGCGCGCCTCGGGCGGGCAGACCACGCCGGCGATGCCCTCGAGCGCGCGCCGCGTGCCGCCAGCGTGCTGGTAGCTCACGCGAACACCTCGAGCGCGGTGGTGAGCGAGCGATCGTGACGCTCGAGGTAGTCCTGGACGATCGTGCACGCGGCCTCGCCGTTGCCGCGATCGAGCTCGTCGAGGAACCGGGTGTGCGACTCGTGGTAGTCGGCGGGCGGCTTGAACGCCACCGACACCGTGTCCGCGACGTCCAGGTACACGCCCGAGACGCGGTTGAGCACCCACAGCGCCGGGAGCAGGCCGGCCGCCTCGACGACGCTGCGGATCACCTGGAAGTCCTCGCGCTGGAACGCCACCGCCTGATCGCGCAGCGCCCACGCGCGGTCGAGCGCGGCCCGGGCCTGGGAGGTGCCGCCGGGCGACATCCGCACCGCCACCAGGCGGATGACGTCGACGAACAGCGCGCGCCGCAGCGCGAGCAGATCGACGAGCATGCGCGCGATCGTCGGCTGTCCGGGACCCGGACGACCCCAGCGTAGGTACGCCGGCAGCACCTCGATCGACCACTCGTGCATCGGACGCACGACGACGCCGGAGCCGCGCCGCGGCTCGACGAGGTTCCACTCGCCGAGGCGGCGCAGCGCCTCGCGCAGCGTCGGGCGGCTCGCGCCGAGCTGCCGCGACAGCTCGCGCTCGGCCGGCATGCGGGCACCGGGAGGGTACGCGCCGCGGACGATCTCCTTGAGGATCGCGTCGAACACGCCTTCGCTGGCGCTCGGTGCGGTGGTATTCGTGGGTTCGGCGGCGGGGTCGGCGTGGTCCATATTGGTCTTACCAGTTGGTAAGACCAATCGTAGGAGAGCGTGCACAGGAGCGCAAGAGGAGATTTCCTTCCTCCCCAGATGGCGCTTAAACCCCTGCCATTGCAGGCAGGTCGGCTTGACGCTGAAACGACCCGATGAGTAGGGTTTCGCCCATGACCAAGGCGAAGCCCGGGACGGACGCTCCTGTCGAGATCCCGGACGTGCTCCCGATCCTGCCGCTGCGAAACTCGGTGCTGTTCCCTGGCTCGATCATCCCGATCGACGTCGGCCGCAGGAAGTCGGTGCGCCTGGTCGAGGACGCGATCGCGAAGGAGCGGCCGGTCATCGGCATCCTCACGCAGAAGGACGCGCGCACCGAGGATCCCGGCTCCGGCGACCTCTACACCGTCGGCTGCGCCGCGCGCATCCTCAAGGTGATCAAGCTCGCGAAGGACAACTTCAGCGTGATCCTCCAGGGCGTCACGCGGTTCGAGGTGTCCGGCTTCGACGGCAGCGAGCCGTTCCTCGCCGCGAAGGTCCGCGCGGTCCCGGACCCGACGAGCGCCGACGTCGAGCTCGACGCGCTCGTGATGAACTTGAAGGACATCGCGAAGCGGGTCGTCAAGCTCATGCCCGAGCTGCCCAAGGAGGCCGGCGCCCTCGTCGACAGCGTGACCGAGGCGGGTCACCTCGCCGATCTGATCACGTCCAACCTCGAGCTCGAGGTCAGCGAGAAGCAGGACGTGCTCGAGACGTTCGATCTCAAGGCTCGCACCCGCAAGGTGCTCCAGTTCCTGTCGCGCCAGCTCGAAGTGCTCAAGGTCCGCGAGCGGATCAACACCCAGGTGCAGGAGGAGATGGGCCGCAACCAGCGCGAGTACGTCCTGCGCCAGCAGCTCAAGGCGATCAAGGAGGAGCTGGGCGAGCTCGACGACGGCGGCGGTGATCTCGACGAGTTCGGCGAGAAGATCACCAAGGCGAAGCTGCCCGAGGAGGCCGAGAAGGCCGCCCGCAAGCAGCTCGAGCGCCTCAAGGGCATGCAGCCCAGCTCGGCCGAGTACACGGTGACGCGCACGTACCTCGAGTGGCTCGTCGAGCTGCCGTGGTCGATCTCGACCGACGATCACATCGAGCTCAACGAGGTGCGCAAGTGCCTCGACGAGGACCACTACGACCTCGAGAAGGTCAAGAAGCGCATCGTCGAGTACATGGCCGTCCGCAAGCTCAAGGCGGACAAGAAGGGCCCGATCCTGTGCCTCGCGGGCCCGCCGGGCGTCGGCAAGACCTCGCTCGGTCGGTCGGTCGCGCGCGCGATCGGCCGCAAGTTCGTCCGCATCTCCCTCGGTGGCGTGCGCGACGAAGCCGAGGTCCGCGGTCACCGGCGGACCTACGTCGGCTCGCTGCCGGGCCGGATCATCCAGGGCATCAAGAAGGCCGGGACCAACAACCCGGTGTTCGTGCTCGACGAGATCGACAAGCTCGGCCACGACTTCCGCGGCGACCCCGCGAGCGCGCTGCTCGAGGTCCTCGACCCCGAGCAGAACAACACGTTCAGCGATCACTACCTCGAGGTCACGTTCGATCTCTCGAAGGTGATGTTCATCGCGACCGCCAACCAGCTCGACCCGATCCCGTGGGCGCTGCGCGATCGCCTCGAGATCATCGAGCTGCCCGGCTACACGCGGCAGGAGAAGAAGCACATCGCTCGCGCGTTCCTCGTGCCCAAGCAGCTCGACGAGCACGGGCTCAAGAACGATCGCTGCGAGATCACCGACGAGGCCGTGTTCGAGGTGATCGACAGCTACACGCGCGAGGCCGGCGTCCGGAACCTCGAGCGCGAGATCGGCAGCCTGTGCCGTGGCGTCGCCGTCAAGGTCGCCGAGGGCTCGGCGCGCGAGATGGAGTCGATCACGCCGGTCGAGGTCGAGGAGTACCTCGGCCCGCAGAAGTACGTCAGCGAGGTCGCGGATCGCACGAGCGAGCCCGGCGTCGCGACCGGCCTGGCGTGGACCGCCGTCGGCGGCGACATCCTGTTCATCGAGGCGACCAAGATGCCCGGCAAGGGCAAGCTCACGCTGACCGGTCAGCTCGGCGACGTGATGAAGGAGAGCGTCACCGCGGCGCTGTCCGTGGTGCGCGCGCGCGCCGCGGCGCTCGGCCTCGACGCCGGCAACTTCCTCGAGAACGTCGACCTCCACGTCCACGTGCCCGCGGGCGCGGTGCCGAAGGACGGCCCGTCGGCCGGCGTCACGATGTACACGGCGCTGGTGTCGCTGTTGACCGGCCACCCGGTGCGGCCCGACGTCGCGATGACCGGCGAGATCACGCTCCGCGGCAACGTGCTGCAGATCGGCGGCCTCAAGGAGAAGCTGCTCGCGGCGCACCGCGCCGGCATCAAGCGCGTGATCATCCCCGACCGCAACATGAAGGATCTCGTCGACGTTCCCGACGAGGTGAAGCGGGAGATCGAGATCCTGCCGGTCAAGCGCATGGACCAGGTGCTGGTCTACGCGCTGACCGATCCGCCGCAGTCGATGAAGGATCTCGCCGCGCAGGACGAGTGAGCCTGCCCGAGGGTTGACGCCCGGTTGAGCGGTGACTAGGTTGCGGCGCACACGAAACCGCAGCGATAGGAACCGAGGATCACGTCATGGGCAGAATCATCGGAATCGACCTCGGCACGACCAACTCGGTCGTCGCCATCATGGACGGCAAGGAGCCGAAGGTCATCACCAACGAGGAAGGTGGCCGGCTCACGCCCTCGGTCGTCGGCTTCGACGATCGCGGCGAAGTCCTGGTCGGGCAGATCGCCCGCCGCCAGGCGATCACGAATCCCGAGAACACCGTGTTCTCGTCGAAGCGCCTGATCGGGCGCAAGTGGAGCGACCCCGCCACGCAGGAAGAGGTCAAGCGCGTCCCGTACAAGGTCATCGAGTCCTCGAACGGTGACTGCGCGATCGAGATCCGCGGCAAGAAGTACTCGCCGGCCGAGATCTCCGCGCGCGTGCTGATGAAGCTCAAGCGCGCCGCGGAGGAGTACCTGGGCGAGCCGGTCACCGAGGCGGTGATCACCGTGCCCGCGTACTTCAACGACTCGCAGCGCCAGGCGACCAAGGACGCCGGCAAGATCGCCGGCCTCGACGTCAAGCGCATCATCAACGAGCCCACCGCGGCCGCGCTCGCCTACGGTCTCGACAAGACCAAGGAGCACGTCATCGCCGTGTTCGACATGGGCGGCGGCACGTTCGACATCTCGATCCTCGAGGTCGGTGACAAGGTCGTCGAGGTCATCTCGACCAACGGCGACACCCACCTCGGCGGTGACGACATCGACCACCGCGTGATGGACTGGCTGATCGCGGAGTTCAAGAAGGACTCCGGCATCGACGTCTCGCGCGACAAGATGGTCCTGCAGCGCCTCAAGGAGGCGTCCGAGAAGGCGAAGATCGACCTCAGCTCCGTGCAGGAGACCGAGGTGAACCTCCCGTACATCACGGCCGATGCCACGGGGCCCAAGCACCTGCTCAAGAAGATCAACCGCGCGCAGTTCGAGCGGATGATCGAGGACATCGTCGCGAGAGCGATGGAGCCTTGCAAGAAGGCGCTCGCGGACGCGAACAAGAAGCCGTCGGACATCCACGAGGTGCTGCTGGTCGGCGGCTCGACCCGCATCCCGATGGTGCAGGCGAAGGTGAAGGAGTTCTTCGGCAAGGAGCCGAACCGGACCGTCAACCCCGACGAGGTCGTCGCGCTCGGCGCCGCGGTCCAGGGCGGCGTCCTGTCGGGCGAGGTCAAGGACATCCTCCTCCTCGACGTCACCCCGCTGTCGCTCGCGATCGAGACGCTCGGTGGCGTGGCGACGGTGCTGATCCCGCGCAACACGACCATCCCGCACAAGAAGACCGAGATCTTCTCGACCGCGGCCGACAATCAGACTTCTGTGGAAGTCCATGTCAGCCAGGGCGAGCGGCCGATGGCGAAGGACAACCGGACCCTCGGCAAGTTCCAGCTCACGGGGCTGCCGCCGGCGCCGCGCGGCGTGCCGCAGATCGAGGTCACGTTCGACATCGACGCCAACGGCATCCTGCACGTCGGCGCGAAGGACAAGGCCACGGGCGCGGAGCGGTCGATCACGATCACCGCGTCGTCGGGCCTGTCCGACAGCGACATCAAGCGCGCGATCGACGAGGCCGCGCAGCACGAGTCCGAGGACAAGTCGCGCAAGGAGGCGATCGAGATCCGCAACCAGCTCGACTCGCTGCTCTACGGGACCCGCAAGCTGGTCACCGACAGCAACGACAAGCTGTCCGACGCCGACAAGCTGATGGCCGAGGAGGAGTGCAAGCGAGCCGAGCGTGCCCTCGAGGACAACAAGGAGGCGGCGACGCCCGACGCGCTGCGCGCCGCGTACGAGCAGCTCCAGAGCGTGGCCCACAAGCTCGCCGAGTCGCTCTACAAGACCGCGGCGCCCGACGGCGACGCGGGTGGCGGCCCGGGTCCGGCGGACGACGGCGGCGGCGCGCCGAGCAGCGGCCCGAGCGACGTCATCGACGCCGAGTTCGAGGACAAGAACTAGCCAAGAACTAGCCAGCACGCGTCATCCGCGTGTTCCAGACCGCCGCCGGGGTTCGCGCCCCGGCGGTTTTTCTTTGCGCCCGCGCGGAGTGGTGGCCAGAATCGCTGGGTGCGCCTGCCGCTGATCCTCGCCGCGTGTGCCCTCGGGGGCTGCGCCTCGCTCGGCGTGATCGACGACGGGACGACGATCTCGTGGGGCCAGGCCAACGGCGGTGGCATCACCAGCCCGGCGCGTCTACCCGACGAGGGTGACGGGTACCGCGTCCCGGACGTGTGGAAGCACCGCGGGCTCCGCTACGGCACCGACGAGCTGATCGACACGATCATCGCGGCGGGGCGCCGGGTCGAGATGGAGTGGCCCGGCTCGCGGCTCACGGTCGCGGACCTGTCGCCGGAGCGCGGTGGACCGAGCCAGTGGCACCGCTCGCACCAGTCGGGGCGCGACGTCGACCTCGTGTTCTTCGTGACCGACGCGGCGGGCCGCCCGCTCGACCCGGACGCCATGCGCCACTTCGACAAGGACGGCCAGTCGGTCGACGACGACGGCAAGGCGCACGAGCTGTTCGACACCGCGCGCAACTGGAGCCTGATCCGCGCGCTGATCGAGTCCACCACCGCCGAGGTCCAGCGGATCTTCATCTTCGATCCGCTCGAGGAGATGCTGCTCGACCACGCCCGCGCTCTGGGCGAGCCCGAGGCGCTGATCGAGCGCGCCAGCCGCGTGCTCGGTCAGCCCGGCGACTCCGCGAAGCACGACGATCACATGCACGTCCGCGTGCTGTGTCCCTCGACCGACGAGGTCTACGGCTGCCGCGACTACGGCCTCGTCGCGACCGACAAGAAGGCCGCGAAGGCCGGCGTGCCGGCGTGGACCTCGATCCCGGCGATCGTCCAGCGCGCGCTGCTCGCGCCGATGCCCGGCCTGCTCGCGCTGGTCGGGTTCCCGATCCTGCGCTGACCCGGATCGGTCAACGCCAAGGCGGGCTTGGCGTCCTTGGCGTTGACTGATCTGGCTCAGCTCAGCGGCCGGCGTCGGGCGCGAGCTGCTGGAGGATCCCGCCGTCCGGCGGCGCCGCGTCCACCGTGGCGGCGGTCCCGTCGGCCTCGAGCGCGCGGATGCTGCGCAGGACCTTGTCGAAGGTGCGGTTGTACTGCGCGCGGCCGGCGGTGGTGTCCGACGCGAGCACCACCGTCGCGACCTGATCGCCGAGGACGACCACGCCCTGGCGCAGCATCCGCGTCTTGTCCTCGTAGTCGAACCACGGACGCGCCGCCTCCTTGATCGGGCCGACCGTGAACCCGCGGAGCTCGAGGTCCTTCGCCTGGTGGCAGGCGACCTGGACCGCGAGGGGGAGGTCGATCGGCGTGCCGCCTTCGCTCATCGGCCGGGCCTGGCAGGCGACCTCGATCGTCGGTAGTGCATCGACCGCGAGCAGCAAGGTCCCGCGCGGCCGCGTCCGGTACATCCGGAGGACCACGCCTGGGTAGCTCGCCTGCTCGGACACGCGCCAGCCGCGCGGGACGGTCGCGCGGACGTTGTCCGCGGTCGACGTGAACGTGCCGCCCTCGATCTCCGCGGCGGCGCGGCGGAGCTGATCTCCGACGACGAGCGCGACGCCGAGCGCGGCGATCACGAGCGCGATCCTCCTCGGAGACATCGCCGATGAGAGTACGCGGCGCGGTCTCGAAACACCAAGCGAGCGCGAGGTCGCGAGCGTGGGTCACCTGAACAGAGTCGCAGATAGAAACTTGACTCTAATGTCCTGGGTATTGTTGACCGACTACATTCGCGCGAATACAGTGACACTACCTCGACGAAGCAGTGGCTCTAGCACCGCAGTCGAAGTTGGCAACGCGCAGAACGGGGGATGACGAGCGCTACCGCTGAGGTGGCGTTCGCGACGAGCCCGATATGCAGCGCTCGTCTGTACTCGTATCGATTCGAACGCTTTGCTCCAGGGGGATCTGTTGACCACTCGATTCCGAGCCGAAGGGCGGCACGGCAGCGACGTCATCGACCTGTGGCCGCGCGCCGTCCGCCATCACGCGGGCGTCGTCGATCACACGCGGTCGCTGGTCGCGCACCGTCGTCGTCGCGATGGAACTGACTCGGACGCGGGGTCTCGTCAGCGAGGCGTGGGCCTCCTCTCCGAGGAGGAGATCAGCGCGATCGAGAGCACCTACCTCGAAGGGATCACGGCGGTGCAGATCGTCGAGGTGTTCACCAGCCGCGGCGTGAAGTTCAGCGAGGCCAGCTTCCGCAAGTACGTCCAGCAGGGGCTCCTGCCGCGCAGCCGGCGCGTGGGCCGCAAGGGCAAGCACCGTGGTTCGCTCGGGGTCTACCCGGCGAAGACGGTTCGCCGGATCAACGCGGTCAAGCAGCTGATGACCGACGGCCACACGATCGAGGAGATCCAGGCCGACTTCCTCCAGTTCACCGACCTCGTCGAGAACCTCGCCGAGGGATTCGCGGAGCTGTTCACGCGCCTCGAGCGCGGCGCCAAGGACAAGGCGCACATCAAGGACCTGGTCGAGACCCGTCACGCCGCCAAAGAGGTGATGCGCCGGCTCGAGGACCTGGCCCGCAAGGTGGCGGCCCCCGCCACCGACCGAGTTCGTCGCACCGGCGCCGCGGGGAGCGCCGAAGACCTCCTGTAGGTGGCCGCCCTGTCGCCACCCCGAAGCCACCGAAGAACGGAGACACCATGACCGATGACCAGGACGAGCTCGAGGAGCGGGACGAGGCCGAGGACCACGACGAGGTGGCCGAGGACGAGATCGACGAGGCGGAGGAGACCGTGTCGTCCGAGGACGGCGCCGGCGAGCCGCCCGAGATCAGCCGCAAGATCCGCCGGCGACGTCGCCGGACGCGTCCGCGGTCCAAGACGATCGCGATGAAGCGGCTGACCCGCGAGGAGCTGCGCGTCGGCGCGCTGCTCTACCCGCCGGTCGACGATGCGCGCCCCACGAAGCGCGAGGAGTGCCACGCCGAGGCGCGGCCGTGCCCGTGGGTGGCGTGCAAGTTCCACCTCTACCTGGACGTCAACCCGGAGACCGGGTCGATCAAGCTCAACTTCCCCGACCTCGAGCCGTGGGAGCTGCCCCACACGTGCTCGCTCGACGTCGCCGAGAAGGGTGGCATCACCCTCGAGGAAGTCGGCGAGATCATGAACCTGACCCGGGAGCGGATCCGGCAGGTCGAGGTCCGCGGGCTGATCAAGCTGAAGATGTCGTCGCCGTCGCCGGACGAGCTCGGCGCCACTCCGCTCCGCGGCGAAGACATCGATCCTCGCAAGCAGAACTAGCCGATCAGCGGCCCGTGCTAAAAGCCCGGGCATGCGGATCCGGCGTGCGCTCCTCTCCGTCTCCGACAAGCGTGGCCTCGTCGAGCTCGCTCGAGCGCTGGTCGCGCTCGACGTCGAGCTCCTGTCCACCGGTGGCACCGCTGCGGCGTTGACCGCGGCGGGCTTGCCGGTCGTCCAGGTGTCCAGCTTCACCGGCGCGCCCGAGATCCTCGACGGGCGGGTCAAGACGCTGCACCCGAAGATCCACGGAGGGCTGCTCGCGCGGCCGACGCCGGAGCACGAGGCCGAGGCGGCGCAGCACGGGCTGGCGCCGATCGACCTCGTCGTCGTGAACCTCTATCCGTTCGCCGCGACGATCGCCAACCCCGACGTCAGCCTCGGCGACGCGATCGAGCAGATCGACATCGGCGGCCCGTCGATGTTGCGGTCCGCGGCGAAGAACCACGAGCGCGTCGCGGTCGTGGTCGATCCCGCGGACTACGCCGCGATCGCCGCCGAGCTGCCCGCCCTCACCGCGTCGCGGCGGCTGGCGCTGGCGCGCAAGGCGTTCGCGCACACGGCCGCGTACGACGCGCAGATCGCGGCGTACCTCGGCGCGATCGACGACGCCGCGGCCGACGCGCGCGACGCGGCGCCGGCGCGGCGCCCGCTCCCCGACGTGGTGGCGCCGCAGTGGCACCGCCGCTACGACCTGCGCTACGGCGAGAACCCGCACCAGCAGGCCGCGTTCTACTCGCTCGCCGCGTCGCCGCTGGGCGGCGTGTCGTCGGCGCGGCCGTCGATCGCGGGCGCCGAGGTGCTGGGCGGCAAGCAGCTCAGCTACAACAACCTGCTCGATCTCGAGGCCGCGCTCGGGCTGTGCCTGGAGTTCGCCGCGCCCACCGCGGTCATCATCAAGCACAACAACCCGTGCGGCGTGGCCAGCGCGCCGAGCCTGGCGGCGGCGTACCAGCGCGCGCGGGCCACCGACCCGGACTCCGCGTTCGGCGGCATCGTCGCGATCAACCGCGAGGTCGACGAGGAGCTCGCGCGGCTGCTGGTCGAGACGTTCCTCGAGTGCGTGATCGCGCCCGGGTACAGCGAAGCCGCGCGCGGCATCCTCGGCGCGAAGAAGAACGTGCGGCTGTGCGCGGCCGGGGGCGACTGGACGCCCGGCGCGGCCGGCGACCCGTGGACGATCCGGACGATCTCCGGCGGCGCGCTGATCCAGCGCGCGGATAGCGGCATGGTGTCGGCGGCGGCGTGCAAGGTCGCGACGAAGCGCGCGCCGACCGCGGGCGAGCTCGCCGACCTCGACTTCGCGTGGCGCGTCGCCAAGCACGTCAAGTCCAACGCGATCGTGTTCTGCAAGGACCAGGCGACCGTCGGCGTCGGCGCCGGCCAGATGAGCCGCGTCGACTCGGCGCGGATCGCCGAGCTCAAGGCGCGCTCGCCGCTCGCCGGCTGCGCCGTCGCCTCCGACGCGTTCTTCCCGTTCCGCGACGGCCTCGACGTGCTCGCCAAGGCGGGCGCCACCGCGGTGATCCAGCCGGGTGGCTCGGTGAAGGACCCGGAGGTGATCGCGGCGGCGGACGAGCAGAACGTCGCGATGGTGCTGACGGGCATGCGGCACTTCCGGCACTGAAGAACTCAGAAACCGGGAACCGGGAACGGGGAACAGGGAATGTTCAGAGCACGCTGCATCGACGGTTCCCGGTTCCCGGTTCCCGGTTCCCGGTTCCCGGTTCGCGGAGCTTCCCGATGAAAATCTTGGTCGTAGGTAGCGGCGGCCGCGAGCACGCCCTCGTCTGGCGCCTCGCGCGCGACGGCCACGAGCTCCTCGCGGCGCCGGGCAACCCGGGCATCGCGGCGATCGCGGCGTGCCACGCGGTCGGCGTCGGCGAGCTCGACGCGCTCACGATGCTGGCGATCCGCGAGGCGGTCGACCTCGTCGTCGTCGGTCCGGAGGCGCCGCTGTGCGCGGGGCTCGCGGACCGGCTGCGCGGCGCGGGCATCCCGACCTTCGGGCCGGGCGCGTCGGGCGCGCGGCTCGAGGGCTCGAAGGTGTTCGCCAAGGAGCTGTTCGCGCGCCACGGCATCCCGACCGCGCCGTTCGCCGCGTGCACCACGCAGGCGGAGGCCGACGCCGCGATCGACCGGCTCGGCGGCGCGGTGGTCGTGAAGGCCGACGGGCTCGCGGCGGGGAAGGGCGTCGTCGTCGCGGGCTCCGCGGACGAGGCGCGCGCGGCCGCGGCGATGATGCTGGCGTCGCGCCCTCACGAGCCGGTGCTGATCGAGGGCAAGCTGCGCGGCCGCGAGGTCTCGATCCTCGCGCTCACCGACGGCACCCGCCTCGAGGTGCTGGCGCCAGCCGAGGATCACAAGACGATCTTCGACGGCGATCGCGGGCCCAACACCGGCGGCATGGGCACGGTGTCGCCGGCCTGGGTGAGCGACGCGATCGTCCAGCGGATCATCACGGAGGTCCTCGAACCCACGGTGCGCGGGTTGGCCGCCGAGGGCGTCGACTACCGCGGCGTGCTCTACGCCGGCGTGATGGTGGGCGACGACGGCACGCCGTGGACGCTCGAGTACAACTGCCGGTTCGGCGAACCGGAGACCCAGCCGGTGCTCGCGCGGGTGCGCGGCGATCTCGGCGTCGTGCTCTTCGGCGCGGCGCGCGGCGCGCTGCCGGTCGGCGCCCTGACCTGGGATCCACGCACCGCCGTCTGCGTCGTGCTCGCCGCGCCCGGCTACCCCGAGGCGCCGCGCACCGGGGAGCCGATCACGCTGCCGTCAGCGACGTCCGACGGCGACGACGACGTGCTCGTGTTCCACGCCGGCACCGCGCAGCGTGACGGCGCGCTCGTCACCGCGGGTGGCCGCGTCCTCGGCGTCACCGCGCTCGGCGACGGCGTCGACGACGCCCGGCGCAAGGCCTACGCGACCGCCGACGCGATCGACTTCGCGGGCAAGCAGCTGCGCCGCGACATCGGCGCCCGCCGCTAGGCGCGTTCCACGCGCGACGAGGCCTGCCTGTACCATCGGGACGTGCAAGATCTCGGACCGGTCCTCGCGTTCGCCGCCCAGCTCGTCGCGGCCGAGACGCCGGCGTCCCTGTTCGACGCGATCGATCGCGGGCTCCGGCCGCTCTTGCTGCACGACTCGATCAACGCGTCGTTCAACTTCGATCGCAAGGGCCACCCGCACACGGTGTGGAGCACGGCGCCGCAGCCTCCGCGGACCGCCGAGTGGGCGGCCCGGTTCACCGCGATGAACCCGGGGCTCGCGTACCTCCGTCGCAACGTCGGCCGGACCGTGCTCTGCATGGACGAGGTCATCCCGCCCGACGAGCTCGAGGCGCACCCGTTCTACCAGACGTTCGCGAAGCCGGCGGGCTGGGATCACGTCCTGGGCTTGTTCGTCTGGCAGGACGACCACATCGTCGGCTACATCGCCGTCAACCGCCGCGCGCACCAGGGCGCGTTCACCACCGAGGAGCGCGCGCTCGCGCGGGCGCTCCACCCCCTCGTCGCGGCGGCCCACGGGCGCATCGCGGCGGCGCGGCGCGACGATGACCTCCAGCACGTGCAGGAGGCCCTGCTCCGCGCGCTGCCGCTCGCGCTCATCGCGTGGACGCCTCGGGACCGACGCGTGCTGTTCCACAACCGCGCCGCGATCGAAGCGATCGCCCGGTGGCGCGGCGAGGGCGCCCGCAAGCGCCCTCGCGTCCTGAAGGCACCGTGGCTCCCCGCCAGCATCGTCGCCGCGAGCGAGGCCATCTCTCGCCCGTCCGTCGAGGTGAACTGCCCGCGCGGCCGGCTGCGGGCGGTGGTGAGCCGCGCCGCGTCGCCGCGGACGAGAACGCCCCGCTCGCACTTCGCGAAGGACGTCGTGTTCATCGTCCTGCACGAAGCGGGCGACGCCCGGACGCCGTCGGACGCCTGGCTCCGCGTCGCGAGCAAGCTCTCGACGGCCGAACGCGAGGTCGCGAAGCTGGCCGCGCGCGGCATGTCCAACGCCAAGATCGCCGCCGCGCTGGGCAAGAGCCCGCTGACCGTCAAGACGCAGCTCGAGGCCGTGTTCCGCAAGGCCGCGGTCGACGGACGCGTCGAGCTGGCGGCGCTGTTCGCGCTACGCCGATCGGCGTAAATGCGTCCGGTGGTCGCGTTCGTGGTCGCTGCCCGCGACGGCTCCGATATCTTCGCACGCAGATGACCACGACGAGATCCGCGACGCTCCTCGCGATCGCCCTCGGCCTCGCCTCCTGCGGCGGCGACGACGACCCGGCCGCGCCCGACGCCGCGGGCGACGAGCCCGTCGACGTCCCCGAGTATCGGCCGCCGGTCCTGACCGCGGTGCAGCCGCCCAGCGTCTCGGTCGGCAGCGCCGCCTTTGTCCTCGAAGCCGACGGCACCTTCGACGCCGACGCGGTGGTGCTGCTCGACGGGGTCGCGCTGACCACCCGGGTGATCTCGGCGACCACGCTCGAGGCCGACGTCCCGGCCGAGCTGGTCACCACGCCGCAGCTCCGCTTCGTCCAGGTCCTGCACACCGACGACGGCGGCGGCGTCTCGGGCTCGCGTTCGCTCGCGGTGGTGGAGGGCGTCGCGCCGCCGGTCCTCGACGAGCTGGTGCCGGCGAGCGTGCTGGTCGGCACCGCCGCGGCGCCGATCCAGGTGGACGGCTGGAACTTCCGGCCCACCAGCGTGGTGACGTGGGACGGCGAGGCGCGGCCGACCACCTTCGTCAGCAGCGCCCGCTTGACCGCCGCGATCCCGGCGACCGATCTCGACGAGGTCGGCAGCGCCGACGTCGCGGTGCTCACCCCCGACGCCGCGCCGGCCGCCGCGCCGCTGGTCTTCACCATCGACCCGCTGCCGATCAACACGATCGGCGTCGAGGGCCTGGCCTCGGTCACCACCACCGACACCGCGGGCAGCGCCATCAACACCGCCGAGCTCAGCCTCGACGGGCGCTACGTCACCTTCGCGTCGACGTCGGCGAGCCTGGTCGCCAGCGACGGCAACGCGGTGTCCGACGTCTTCCTGCGTGACACCTGCCGTGGCGCCGGCGGCGGCTGCGTGCCTTCGACGATCCGGATCTCGGTCGACGCCACCGGCGGAGACGCCGCCGACAGCTCGAGCGAGCCGGCGATCAGCGGCACCGGCCGCTACGTCGTGTTCGCTTCCAACGCCGATGACATCGTCGCCGGCACGTCGATGGGGATGTTCGTGCGCGACACCTGCATCGGCGCCTCCGGGTGCACGCCGAGCACCGTCCTGGCCAGCCTCCTGCCCGAGGACGGCTCGGTCCTCACCTACAACGGCCTGTTCCGGCCGGCGATCTCGCGCGACGGGCGCTTCGTCGCCTTCGAGGGCTCGGCGCTGGGGAGCACCCACGTCTTCCTGACCGACACCTGCCGCGGCGCGCTGGTCGCGTGCACACCGAAGACCGAGTTTCTCAGCCGGACCCTCGACGCAGCCACCACCTGCACCTCCGCGCGGTTTCCCGCGCTCTCCGCCGCCGGCCGCTACCTGGCGTTCCAGTGCGGGAACGCCTCGCTCGACGGCCAGCCGGTCACGGCCGGCCTCCGCCACGTCTACGTGCTCGACACCTGCCACGGCGCCGGTGGCTGCGCGCGGAGCTTCGTCCGCGCCTCGGTCAGCTCGGCGGGCGGCGAGGTGCCGTTCAGCTTTCCGCAGGACATCGCGATCAGCGACGACGGCCGCCACGTCGGCTTCTCGTCGTACGGCGCGACCTGGACCGCCGAGACCAACATCGATGACAACGATCAGACGATCGTCCGCGACACCTGCATCGGCGCGAGCGGGTGCACCCCGTCGACCACCGTGGTCTCCGCGGTCGGCGGCGCCGCGAGCAACGGCGACAGCAGCGGTCCCCGGTTCTCGAGCGACGGCCGGTTCGTCGCGTTCATGTCGCTGTCGTCGAACCTGGTGATCAACGACACCAACGCCAAGGCCGACATCTTCGTCCGCGATCGCTGTCTCGGCGCCGGCGGCTGCGTGCCCAGCATCCGGCGGGTCTCGGTGTCCGCCGCCGGCGTCCAGGCCAACAACCACTCCGGCACCGACGGGAGCTCGAGCTATCGCGAGGCCCCGCCGGCGATGACCGGCGACGGCTCGCTGGTCGCGTTCCTGTCGATGGCCACCAACCTCGGCCCGGTCGACGCCAACGTCCTGCTCGACGCCTACCTCGCCGGCACCGGGTATCCCGAGTGACCGCACCAGGAGCTGCGATGATCCCTCTCCGTAATCGATGGTTCGCGGCGTTCGCGACGTTCGCGGCGTTCGCGGCCTTCGCGGCGTTCGCCCTGGCTGCCTGCGGCGGCGATGACAGCGTCGGCGACGACGACGACGCCGGCGTCCTCGACGTCACGCCGGCCGGTCGGGTCGGGCTCGAGGTCCCGGCCCAGCTCGAGCCGGGCGACACGCTGACGGTGAGCTGGACCGCCAGCGACGCCCCGACGGGCGCGCGGATCGCGCTGCGGCTCCGCGAGCCCGGCGCTCCGATCGCCGGTTCGAGCGCCGGCTACTTCGCGCCCGGCAGCGCGCCTGCCACCGGCCCGCGCTGGTGGATCGACACCGAGGGCGCGGCGATCGCCGACGGCGAGCCGGCCGACGACGTGGTCGTGATCGCCGATCCGGCGTCCGACGGCGAGGTCGAGATCGTCCTGCCGACCGAGGCCGAGGGCGACTGGGGGGTCGACGCGCTCCTGCTCGACGCCGCGGGCGCGCCGATCGACATCGCGGCCGGCACCACGTGGATCGCCGTCGGTCCGGCGCTGCGCCTCGCG